>Ga0105249_10001162_pt1 | contig 23270 bp, 25 predicted proteins | sample KBSS44metaG_FD_81522 | JGI IMG/M metagenome (GOLD analysis project Ga0105249, IMG submission 81522) | Switchgrass rhizosphere microbial communities from Kellogg Biological Station, Michigan, USA - KBS S4-4 metaG | ecosystem: Host-associated > Plants > Roots > Rhizosphere > Soil | place...
GTTTCCATTGATTGATCAGAAGTTTAGAAACAAATTCAAGCGGCGAAATATCTGTCTCGTCAATACGCAAAGGGGTTGTATCAAAAAAACCTGCTTGCTGCATGGCAACAATAAGATTAACATGTGCCGGATAGCGCAATGTTCTTTCCTTCATTTCTGGAATATGCCTCATCGTATAAATAAGTGAACGGTGACCATCCGTATTAAACGCTTACAATTCGCCGATCTTTTCAATTTTTATAATTTCTCTATCCGTCAGCGGAGGTTTTGTCACGATCACTCCATCTTCCATCAAATGAACCGGGCGTATATACTCCTGTATTACATCGATCGGGGAAAACGCCGCTTTATATTCAAATGGTTTTTTTCTCTCAACAGGCAATCCTCCCACATAGCACATGAACGAACTTATTTTCATTTCTTCGTTCTCTCTTCCAAGTATCAAATTGCTGATGCCTGGAGCTACACCACAATCTATAATTGCAGTCACTTGCTTTTGTTTTGCAAGTTTGTCTAACTGTAATCCATCTTCAGGAAAAAAAGAAATATCTACTACATTTTTACCTGCATTTATTACAGCTTCCAGCGTTTTGTATCCCATGTGGCCCGGTACGGCTATCACAACAATATCAAAAGTTTCTAACCAGTTTGCATATTCCTTGTATAGAATAAAATCTGCTGATGCCGTTTTAATTTCCGGGCTAACTTTATTTAATTCAGCCAGGCTTTCGTTATTAAGATCAAAAGCAGTAACGTCATGTTGCAGGGCAAGGTCTTTGGCAATAACATGACCAATCATTCCGGCCCCTAAAACAGCAATCGTCATTATAGAAAATTTTTCATTGATAAATTAACATTATTCCGGGGTAATAAATCAATAGTCAGGCCGAAAAAATGAAACAACTGTTTTACTTGTGGTTTGTTCACTCCGTGTCAATTCATTACCTTACGATAAACCCGTTGTTATGATCGTTCTATATTTTTTTATCGGGGTGATCATCTTTTTACTTGTAGTTGCTGCTTTTCTTCCCAAATCATATAACATTGAGAAAACGGTGATCATAAAAAAGCCGGTTAGTAATGTGATGCCTCGTGTAAGTAATTTCAATGAATATGCGAAATGGAATCCCTGGCTACAGGCAGAACCCAATGCAGAAAAAGCAATTACAGGACCAGTGGCCACGGCTGGTCATAAATATTCATGGCAGGGAAAAAAGATTGGTATTGGAAGTTTGACGATAAACAGCATTGATAATAAACACATTCATCTAAGTCTTGAATTTTTGAAACCATGGAAATCAAAAGCTAAGGATAACTGGCTATTTGAACCGTGGGGTGATGGCGAAACAAAAGTAACCTGGCAAAATAGCGGCGAGCTGCCATGGCCTATGGCCAGGCTAATGGGTCCTATTATCAATAAGAATCTTAATCACCAGTTCACGGTGGGATTAGATAATTTGAAGAGATTATGTGAAAGCTGATTTGGATTTCCTAAATATATTTCAGGTCAACCACAGTTTTTTCATCAATAATATTTCCTGTATTCACAGTGCCAGCTGGCTCAAATAACATGATCTCTACTTCTTTTTCAGCAACAGGTTTGTGCTCAACACCCCGGGGGACTATTAAGAATTCTCCTTTGTTTATTGTAACAACTTTATCCTTTAAGTGCATATCGAAACTTCCTTTTACTACATAAAACAATTCGTCTTCATTATCGTGATGATGCCATACAAATTCGCCCTGAAATTTTACCAGCTTTACTTGTTGTCCATTCAATTCTCCAACTATTCGTGGATTGAAATGATCTTTAAATAAAGATAACTTTTCAGATAAGTTTACTTTTTCCATACAATAAATTTAAAAGCGTCCTGTCCTTCAATGAGCTCAGGATGACAGGACGCTTACTAACCCTGGTTTGATGATCAATAGAAGAATTGTTCTTTCACGATCTTACCATCTTTTACTTCATACACCGCAATTTCATCCATTTTTTGTCTGCCCATTCCTTTGTACGTGCAATCAATTCCCATAGCAAGAGCAATATGGTTTCCTGCAACAATGGGTTCGCCTGCATAACCACCATGCACTTCCTCGATCATGTTGTTGAAGTCATCTGCTTTCTTTTTGATCGCATCCAATCCTTTTACAGTTTGTAGTCCTTGTGAATGAGCCGGTTCAATACTTTCAGCGTCTTTGCTGAAGAGCTCTTCCTGCGCCTCCATCCATTTATTTTCTTTAAAAAGTTCGGAAAGGCGGTTGGCAATTTCCTGCGTAGTCATTACGGCTTCAGCTGTTGTTGACATAAACAAAGGTTTTAGATTTTAAAAAATTAATTGGGCATTTAAGCTACGATTTTTGAAGTATTTGAAGAATTAAATTATTATGAACCCAGCATTTTTTTTGATGAACTTTATTTATCAAATCATATTTTGCGACATGAGATTTAATCTATTTTTATTTTTATTTCCGTTCATTTGGTTGGGTTGTTCAGTTAGTAAAAATCCATTGCGAAAGCAGGTAAAGCTTTTGCAAAAAGGAATTATAAAAGAAGATACAAGCTTTGTATATCAATTACCTTATGCCCTTAATACATTTCATTTGCTGATCCAGGGTTATTTCAGCCATTACTCTCATAAGGAAAGAGCCGCTCTTGATTTTAAAATGAAAAGAGGAACAAAGGTATATGCGGCAAGAGGCGGTGTGGTGGTGAGAGTAAAAGAAGATGGCAACAAAGGTGGATGGAATAAAAAATACCGTCCTTATGGAAATAATATTGTTATTCAACACAGCGATGGTACAAGAGCAGGTTATTGGCATTTACAATACAACGGAGCATTGGTGAACCAGGGTGATACTGTAAAACAGGGACAGCTGATTGCATTAAGTGGCAAGACTGGTTACACGGCTCTTCCTCATTTACATTTCTTAGTTTGGACCTTTGAACAGAACAATTGGCAACAGGTACCCACCCGCTTTCAAACATCATCAGGAATAAAATATCTCAGGCCCCTTAGAAAATATCGAAGTACAAACCAGCAGTGATCTAAATTTGATAAAATTCTTTTTTGTCCTTCCACGAAATATATCAACAGTTCATTGAAGGCATGGGTCATACCGGGTGGCTTGAATACATTGCTGTATTTGCCGGTATTGTCAGTGTGTGGTTCAGTCGTGTTGAAAATATTTTGGTTTATCCTGTCGGTCTTGTCAATACCATTATTTATATCTACCTGAGTTTTGATCAGCACCTGCTTGGCGAAGCCAGCGTAAATTTTTATTATACAGTAATGAGCATCTATGGCTGGATATTATGGACCCGCAAAGATACCCAGCAGCATATAGTTCTTCATATTACTTCATCAACCAGGAAAGAATGGCTGCAACAGCTTGCTTTTTTTGCTGCTTTTTACGTCGCCATATTTTTTTCGCTCACTTTTTTAAAAAGATCATTCGCTACCGGAGCTATTCCCTGGGCTGATGCTTTTGCATCAGGAACGGCCTATACAGGTATGTGGTTAATGGCAAAGAAAAAAGTGGAAAGCTGGTGGTGGTGGATAGCAACCAATATTGCCTCCATTCCTTTATACTTTGTAAAGCATTATGTTTTTACGAGTGTTTATTATCTCATTCTTCTGATCCTTGCAATAATGGGGTTAATTGAATGGAAAAGAAAAGCAAATATTCTACGGTCTCAGCTTGTCCCAAAATAAAAGGTGATGATCTAAGACCATCACCTTCAAATTTAACCAGGTATTCTAATTTACTTTAATTTCCTGGTTGGATGTTTCCTTTCCCTTTACGATTGGCAATGACACCTGCAACACACCATCTGTATATTTTGCAGTAATGTTTGTTGCATCGATAGAATCATCGAGAGTAAAGGTTCTTACAAATCCACCACGGCTGTATTCCCGCAGTATCCAGTCAAATTTTGGAAATCCTTCGGGTGGTGTGTAGGAAATAGTTAGCTCATTTCCTTTTACACTAAGGTTAAAATTTTCTTTGATGCGGCCGGGTGCAAAGACCAGCATTTCAAAACTGGTATCAGTTTTGTAAATATTGACAGCAGCCCGTTGCATGGAGCGGATAAGCAGGTGTCTCCTGCTTCCGGAGTAGTTGCCTTTTGCGGCACATGACTGATTGTAGTACATGTTACTTTGTTTTTTAGTTAAAGAAATTTATTACTTAAAAATAACAGCCCGATCTCCCGTATTGTTCGATGACTTACAATAATTAAATTGGGGTTTTATGCTTAAGAAGATTGTTATAATCGGGCCAGAGTGTACGGGCAAAACAACGTTATGCGAGCAGTTAGCACAGCATTATAATGCATCCTGGTGTCCTGAATATGCAAGAGAGTATTTGCTGAATCATGGAAAGAAATATGATTTTGACGATCTTCTTACTATTGCTAAAGGGCAAATTAAACTGGAAGAAGAATCAATACAATCGGCCATTGGCAATGATCTGTTATTAAGATCAGATTCAAAAAATCATTCTGACCATTTTCCTCTATTCATAGATACCGATATGTATGTGATGAAGGTATGGAGTGAATTTGTTTTTGGTAAATGTCATCCTTATATTCTTTATCAGCTTACGGAAAGAAAGTATGATCTGTATCTTTTGTGTGATATCGATCTTCCTTGGGTAGAAGATGAATTGAGAGAATATCCTGATCTTAAAACCCGGGAAAAACTTTATCATATTTATAAAAAACTAATGGAAAATCAAACAACCCCCTGGTTGGAAATAAAAGGAAATTCCGATGAACGTTTACAAAAAGCTATTAGAGCTATTGATGATCTTCTATTCGAACCAGTAATTGCCGGTAAAAAATAGTTTGTCATTACTTTCGTGTAATACATGAAAGTATTTCTCCGCAGCAATCATCGTCTTATTTTTTATTCAGCATGGTTAATGCTCGGGTTAATTCAATCCGGCCTCACCGAACTGCAGGATGACGAAGCATATTATTGGGTTTATTCTAAATTTCTTTCCTGGGGATATTTTGATCATCCACCAATGATCGCAATGCTGATCAAATTGGGCTATGCCATTTTTCCAAATGAACTTGGAGTAAGATTACTTCCTCTTTTACTAAGCGTTCTTTCATTAATGCTTATTGAAAAACTAACTGCAAAAAAAAACCCGATCCTGTTTTATATAATAGCCCTGTCTATTGCCGTGCTCCAGTTAACCGGTTTTATTGCAGTGCCTGATATTCCACTCATTTTCTTTACGGCTTTATTTTTTTATTGTTATAAAAAATTTGCCGATAAACAATCATTCTTAAATACGGCACTGCTCAGCATTACAATAGCATTATTGTTTTACAGTAAATATCATGCAGTGCTGATCGTGTTGTTCACACTATTATCGAATATCAGGCTGTTTACAAAATATCAAACTTATGTTGCAGGGATTTTGGCATTGCTTTTATTTACTCCGCATTTATGGTGGCAATACCAGCATAATTGGATGAGCTTTAGGTATCATTTATTTGAAAGCAACGTAAATGCTTATAAGTTTTCCTTTACCGCTGATTACATATTGGGTCAACTATTATTACCGGGGCCTGTTGCAGGTTTTATCCTTCTCCCCGCAGCATTTTTGTATAAACCGCAAAATGCAACCGAAAAAGCTTTGCGTTATACAATGATCGGTATCTATGCGTTTTTTCTTCTAAGTTCATTCAGAGGAAAAGTTGAAGCAAATTGGACTTCCCCGGTAATTGTTTCTCTAATGGTGCTTTCGCATCAATTTATAATCCATAGGATCCGCTGGCAAAAAATTCTTTATAGACTTTTACCATTAACCATGTTACTGGTATTGTTGGCAAGAATAATAATGATCATTGATATTGTGCCGTTGAAAGAAATTAAACTACGCTATCATGCGTGGAAAGAATGGCCGGCAGAGATGAAAAAAATTACACAAGGATTGCCGGTAGTATTTAGCAACTCCTATCAACGGGCTTCTAAATATTGGTTTTATACAGGACAGATGACCTATTCTCAAAATTGGTATCGTGAACGAAGAAACAATTATAATTTCTGGTCTGTCGAAGATGCCATGCTCGGCAAAGCTGTATATTTCCTCGATAAATTTGACCTGCAGCGCTTTTCGGATTCATTAAAAACACCTGTAGGTTGGGTTGGCTATCTATACGATTCCACCTTAATGTCTTTTGCCAAAATAAAAATCCAAGCTACGCCTCAGCAAACCAGGATCAAAGAAGGTGAAGAGTTCAGTTTGAATTGCAAAGTGGAAATACCCAAACGTTATTCAGATTTTATTAACTCGCATAACATTATAAATGACACAACCCGGATCGGAGTATTTAAGGGGCAAAAATGGTTAAGGGATATTTTTACGATACTTACATTAAAACAACTCAATAGCGAAAAACAATTTCAATTAAAGATCGATCCAGCGCTGCCAAAAGGAAAATATTATTTGCGTTTTGCAATCAATTGTGGCCATAACAACCCGACGCACAATAGTGAAAAGATAAACCTGGTAATACAATAAGGTCATTTAATTATTCGCTCCACATCAGGATCAGGTTCTAAAAAACCCATTTGCCGCATCACCCATCCTGATCTTACAGCTACATATCTTGAAAGCGGTTTTACCTTCCATCGTTTCGGGCTCGGCAGGCATGCGGCTATCGTGGCAGCTTCCAGCCTTGTTAAGTTGCTTGCTGGTTTATTGAAATATTGCCGGGCTGCTGCTTCTGCGCCAAATATCCCATCGCCCATTTCAATTACATTAAGATATACTTCGAGGATTCTCTTCTTTCCCCATACCAGTTCTATCATAAATGTAAAATAGGTTTCTAATCCTTTTCTTATCCATCCCCGTCCCTGCCACAGAAAAACATTTTTTGCTACCTGCTGGCTAATGGTACTGGCGCCTCTTATTCTTCCAGGTTTTCTTTTGTTATAAGCCATTGCTTTTTTAATGCTTTTCCAGTCGAACCCATGGTGATCGGGAAATAACTGGTCTTCGGAAGAAATAACAGCCAACCGCATGTTTGAAGAAATGTTTTTCCTGCTTACATAGTCTCTTTTTAGTCCGTGCCCGGTTATCCAACTATTAAATTGAGTAATAGTAACCGGCGGATCTATCCATTTTAATAAAATAATATAAATAAACTGTGCAATAAATAACCAAAAAAATATTCGCCTTGTCCACTTCCACAATTTTTGCAGAAAGCTATTTTGTTTACCGGAATTTTTTTTAGAGCCTTTTGCCATAAATCAGCAGTCCCCATATTAATGCGATACCAAATATTATTAAAATAAATCCATTGATGCGATTGAGAATATGAATATTGTGCGGCGTTAACCTGTTACGTATTTTACCTGCTAAAAATATTTTTAGAAAATCAGTGCCCAGCATCCAGGTAAGGCAGCTAATAAAAATAATCATCCTTTGCTGAATGGTATGATTAATAACGGCTGTCGATGTGGTGATCCAAAATATAAAGACAGAAGGATTCAATGTATTCATGAAATAACCCGATAAAAATATCCGTGCATAATCTCTTTTTCTGAATTTAAATATCTGCTTACCTTCTTCATTCAATTTTATTTTTTTAAAAAATAAAAAATAGATCCCCATAGAAACAAGAAATATACAGCCCGCTATGCCAACTTCCGTTTTATAGGTTTTAAGATCATTAAAAAGTTGGGTAAATAAATTACTTACAAGCACCAAAGAAATATCGCTTGCAGAAACACCCAATACAAAAGCTATCCCTCCACGATGGCCATTGTTCAGGCTTTGCTTAATAATAGAAAATAAGACAGGCCCAACAGAAATACTCAATAACAATCCAAAAGTTATTCCTTTAAGCAGCGCTTCAAGCATGATATAAAATACGATTTTGACAGGGAAGTATTGGTAATCTTACCCCGATCTATCTGTTACAGGCTTCCGTTTTTCAGGAACTCGTTCCATTCTTGCAGCATTTTACCTTTCATTACTCGTGGAAATTTATGTTGGCTGCCCAGCTTTCCTTTTTGCTCCATGAATTTCATAAATTTTTCTTCCGGTAATTTTTCAAGAAAGACTTCCTTTAATGCACTATCTCTTTCTACGGCATAATCATCATTAAGGGTTCTCAGATTTTCATCTATGCTTGTTCTCAATAAATTAATATCTATTTCATCATTGCAGGCTATATACCATTTATGCGCAAAGAAGTTTTGATAAGGAAACCCAACCACCGTGTATTCCGGGATGCTGATGTTTAATTTATTGCTCACCATTTCTATTGCTTTATTCATGTTATCTACACTGAGATGTTCTCCTGTCAGGCTTAGATAATGTTTTGTTCTGCCGGTAATGACCACTTCACTTTTTTGCAGGTCCACAAATTTTATTGTATCGCCGATAAGATAGCGCCATGCCCCGGCATTAGTGCTCATTAATAAAGCATATTCTTTTCCTATTTCCACTTCGTGTACCATTTTTATTTCAGGGTTGTCTGTAATATTTCCTTCGCTATCAAAATTTTTATCATCAAATGGTATGAATTCAAAAAAAATATTGTTATCGAGGATCAATTGCATCCCTTTGGCATATTCTCTTGTTTTATAGCCTATAAATCCTTCGCTGGATAAATAATTTTCTATATATACAATTGGTCTGCCCAATAATCTTTCGAATCCTTTCTTATAAGGTTCAAATGCTACACCACCGTGAACAAAAAAACCGAGATTAGGCCATATTTCATGAATATTATTCAGCTTATAATGTTCTATCACCATTTCCATACACATTTGGCACCATGCCGGTACGCCAACAATGAAACCAATGTCCCATTCCTTGGCGTGTTCTACTATTTCATTCAATTTTTGATTCCAGTCACTCAATGCTGCAATACGTCCGCCGGGTTTATAAAAAGTTTGAAACCAGAAAGGCCGCTTCTTGGCAAGTATGCCACTAAGATCACCTGCATACCAACCAGCCTTTCCTTTTTTAAGATCTGTAGCACCACCCAGCATTAAAAATCCTTTGGTCATTGCTCTCCGGTTTGCTACTTCATAACTTAGAAGGCTTAATAATTGTTTCAGATAATTGATCGTATTGCTGCGCAGCATATCTCGTGTTACAGGAATATATTTACTTGCTGCTTCAGATGTACCAGAGCTGAGAGCATAATATTTTATTTTGCCCGGCCATGTCACATCGGGAACTCCTTCCAATGTTTTTTTCCACCACCCATTATATATTTTGCTATAATCGTGCAGGGGCACTATCTCCTGGAACTTCTTTGCAGGATTACGATTTAAAAGTATTTCATCAAAAAGATAACGCTGCCCAAATTCGGTGAACCTTGCTTTTTTTAATAATTTTTTTAATACCCTTAGTTGCTGACGCCTTGCATCATTAATCGGAATGCGGAATGCTGCTGCGATTGCCCGTGGTAGTTTTATTTCGATTATAGAAGCCATTCAAAAAGGTTGGGATAAAGTTACATAATGTAATATAGCCAGCTGTTCCAAATATGTGTGTTTTTAACTTCCGAGTTGTTTATACATTTTCAATATTAATTGAAGATCATTTAAGGGATCATAATCCCGGGCATACCAATAATCAACCATGCGCAGGCTTTCTTCAGGAAATTGTTGCCGTATCGAAACAGGCATTGCATTACAGGCTATAATTCCTTTTCGCAATGCAGGAAGATTTTTTTCTGTTATTGCATAACCTATCCAGGTTTTTTTAGACAATATAACGGCTACACAATTAACGAAAAAGCGCAATGGTTTTTTTACAAAGAATAAATGAATGGGAAATGTTATTATTCCAAATAAAGAAAAGATAATATCAACCAATCTTTTTAATCGCCTGCTATACGGGTTGCTCAATTTAAAACCATTCTCTTTTGATAACGCTTCACCAGAAGTATCTTTTGAATCGCTTCCAACAATGCTTTTACTGCCCTGTGCATGAAATTTTAGCCGGTAATGCCTGGGTAGTATTGAGATATTTTCAATTATCTCTTTAAAAGTTAAAGTGCCTTCACAAAAAACAATTTCCCGAAAAGGAATAGCAGATGCAATGGCTTTAATATTTATCAAGCTGCCTATACCAGTTGTATCTTCTTCCTTTACTGCTATTCTTCCGAGTACTCTTTCATGCAGACCAGCATCATTCATTAATTGCAATGTTGTTTCGTATTCGTCATGCGAGGCAACGATAAGAGTGTTGGCGTATTCTTCTTTCTCCTTACTGCTGGCTAATACATTTGTTTGAACAAGCAGCCACCTTAAAAGACCGATAAGTATAAATCCAAGCATGACTCCAAATAAGATGATAGCTCTCGAAAAACGATACTGCTCGGGTAATAATGAATAACCGGCCAATAAAACAATTGTTGCCACGAGAGCTGATTGCACTAATTCAGCTCGTTTATACCAACGATCGTATAGGCCTGCATAATAAGAAACGACGAGATATACTACTGTAAATATGGGGAAGGATACCCACAATAGTTTATTTGAATATACTATTCCCGGCTTTACAATATTCCAGATATTTTTCATAATCCAAAACGAAAGAAGTAATAAGCCTGCATCTATCAGTGGAAGACCAATGCGTCGGATAAAATTTGCAATTGCTGTCATTAATGCACGGATCCATATAGCCGAGTGTATCAAAAAATTAAATACACCTGCTTTGCTGCCTCCATAATGTTTGTGAACAAAAATGGTCATGGCATTATAGAACATCCGCACATAATTCAGGCTGCCCTTTCTTGTACTTTCTCCTTTGAAATGTATGACGCTGCTTTGGGCATAATAAAAATTCTTATACCCGTTCTTTTGTATCCGGTAGCTGAGATCCACATCTTCTCCATACATAAAAAAAGATTCATCAAAGCCGCCAATTTTTTCCAAAACTTCTTTTTTTACCATAAAAAAAGCTCCGGCTAAAACATCTACTTCATGATCTTCATTTTCATTTAAGTGACCCAAATGATATTTTGAAAATACCGGTGATCGTGGAAATAATTTGGACAAGCCAAATAATTTATAAAGAGATGTCAGTGGAAGCGGGAAGGAGCGTCGGGATTCTTTTAAAAATTTCCCCCGGCCATCGAGCATTTTTATTCCTAATGCTCCAGCTTCCGGATGAGAGCATAAAAACGAAATGCATTTTTCAAAGCAATCTTCCGGCACGATAGTATCAGGATTGAGAAACAGGACATATTTTCCTGATGCTAATTGTAATCCCTGGTTGCAGGCCTTGGCAAAACCCAAATTTGTATCATTTACCAAAAACCGTACGGTTGGAAATTGCGGTTTTAAATAGGTTACGCTATTATCTGCAGAATGGTTATCTACTACTATAACCTCGGTATTAATACTTCTTATTGCTTTTTGTACAGAGCAAAGACATTGTTCCAGGAAATGCCTGACATTATAATTCACAATAATGATAGAAAGCTCAATGCCCATTCCCGATGGCATAATTTGATGACTGCCAAAAATAATTGTTCTTTAACAGCATTAAAGAATTTCTTATTCTTTACTTCGGGCAAGTGTGCTTTATTATCTTTGCACATGTTTAAATCTACGCTTATAGAGGCAGCTAAATCCGGAGCTGCAGAAATACTTCGCTTCTTCAATAATAATTTTGCAATCAGTCATAAGGAAGGGGTTAATAACCTGGTTACCGAAGCAGACCATGCTTCTGAAAAAGCAATATTGGGAGTTATAAAAGAAAAATTTCCCGATCATTATATCCTGGCAGAAGAAACAGGTGAAATTATCCAGGATTCAAATTATAAATGGATCATTGATCCTATAGATGGTACTGTAAACTTTGCACATGGTATTCCTATCAATTGTGTATCTATTGGTCTTGAGCACAATGCTGAAATAATAATGGGGGCAGTTTATAATCCACATCTTAATGAATTATTTTTTGCTGAAAAAGGGGAGGGTTCTGTGTTAAATGATAAGCCAATACATGTAAGTGAGCAAACTGAAGTAATAAGAGCATGTCTTGTCACCGGCTTTCCTTATACCTATATCAATGTACCCAATGGTCCATTAGAAATATTTGAACGCTTTATCAGGAAAGGAGTTCCTGTTCGTCGCTTAGGCTCGGCTGCAATTGATCTTTGTTGGGTAGCTTGCGGAAGATTTGATGGCTTTTATGAACACAAACTGGAGGCTTGGGATAGCGCTGCAGGATATTTAATAGTAGAAGAAGCGGGAGGAAAGGTGACAGATTTTACAGGAAAAAAATTTTCTCCTTATCAGCATCGTATAATGGCGACCAACGGAAAGATACATGACGAAATGCTTGCAGTAATTAATAATGAAAAGACGTTGTAATTTTTTACATAGAAAATGAGTGACCGTACAGAAATATCTACGCTTGGTGAATTTGGTTTGATAGAACATCTTACTAAAAACATAGAACTACAAAATGCTTCTTCAATTCTTGGTGTTGGCGATGATGCAGCAGTCATAGATCATTTCGGAAAACAAACCGTAATAACAACAGACTTATTGGTGGAGGGAGTACATTTCGACCTGATTTATACGCCGCTTAAACATCTTGGATACAAAGCTGTAGTGGTTAATATAAGTGATATATATGCCATGAATGCTGTACCTACGCAAATTGTTTTAAGTATCGGCATCAGCAATCGCTTTAGTGTAGAGGCCCTTGATGAATTTTATGAAGGCGTTTATGCCGCTTGCGAAAAATATGATATCGATCTCATCGGAGGCGACACAACTTCATCGCAAAAAGGAATGATCATTTCGATAACGGCGATTGGTGAAGTTTCTCCTGATAAATATGTGAAACGAAGTACAGCCAGCAAAGGAGATCTCTTATGCGTTAGTGGTGATCTTGGCGCTGCCTATATCGGGTTATTGTTTCTTGAAAGAGAGAAAAAAATTTATTTGGAAAGCCCCCAGATTCAACCTGACCTTGAAGGCGAAGCTTATGTTATTGGCAGACTTTTAAAACCCGAAGCAAGAAAAGATATTATAGATTTTTTTTCAAAGTCGGACATAATCCCAACTGCAATGATGGACATAAGCGATGGCCTTAGTTCGGAGATAATTCATATTTGTAAGCAAAGTAATCTTGGCTGTGTTTTATATGAAGAAAAAATACCTGTAGCTGAACAAACAAAACAAGCGGCATATAAATTTGAAATTGATCCCACCGCTTGCGCCTTAAGCGGGGGAGAGGATTATGAATTAGTTTTCACCCTGCAACAATCTGATCATGAGAAAATCGTTTTAAATGAGCAAATAAGTGTAGTGGGATATATGACCGAACCAGAAAAGGGGGCACATATCATTACCAAGGGAGGCGGACGGCATGTAATCACTGCGCAAGGTTGGAATCATTTATCATGATCGGGAAACCATCCAGCTGGTATTGACAAAATCTTATTATTGAAAATTTATTGCTGCGGAATGAGGTTAATTTTATTGTTTTTATTGGTTTCAATTCTGATTACTGCTTGCGGTATAAGCAAATCGTCCTTTTCTCCAGACAAAAAATATTCTCCAGGACAAATACAAAGAGATTTTTTGGTTTACCAAACTATTCTTGAACAATCACATCCTGGCTTATACTGGTACACACCGAAAGACAGCATGGATCATTATTTTAGTTCAGCTAAGGAGCAATTAAAAGATTCAATGACCGAGCCACAGTTTAGAAAATTGCTAACTTACGTGACTGCCAAAGTCGATTGTGGGCACACTTCTGTTCGTTCTTCCAAAAGATTTTCAAAATACCTGGATACAGCCCGGGTAAAAATATTTCCCCTGAGCATGAAAGTATGGGATGATACTATGACGGTAGCTGCCAACCTGAACCGGCGAGACCCTATTTTAAAAAGAGGAACAGTTATAAAAAAAATCAATGAAAAACCTGTTGAAGAAATTGTTGACACGCTGTTTAATTATATTTCAACGGATGGATATAACCGGACACATAAATATCAAACACTGAGCAACCGCGGAAATTTTGGTTCGCTATATACTTCAGTTTTTGGGCTATCGGAAAAATATAAAATAGAATATATTGACAGCAACGGGCATATAAAATCAACTATCATTCCAGTTTATAAGCCTGGCACTGATACTGCGGCTATCCTGTCTATTATGTCCATTCCGCAACCATCAAAAAAAGAAAGAAAACAAAGACAATTAAGTTCTATTCGTCAACTTAAAATAGATTCAGCAAATCATACTGCTTTTATGGATCTTGGTTCATTCGGCAGAGGCTATCATCTCAAAAGTTTTTTTCGCCATTCATTCAGAGCTTTGCGCAAGCATCATATCGATCATTTTATTATTGATGTTCGCAGTAACGGTGGTGGCAGCGTTTCTAATTCAACTATTCTTTCGAGGTATCTTTCCGATCATCGTTTTAAAATTGCTGATTCTTTATATGCTATCAGGAAAAAAACCACATACGGCCGATATATTCAAAATGATTTTTTCAACCGGCTCTTCATGACGCTTCTGACACGAAACACAAAAGACGGACATTATCATTTCGGATATTTTGAACGACATTATTTTCATCCTAAAAAAAATAATCACTATAGCGGCAAAGTCTATGTTCTTATAGGAGGAAATTCGTTTTCGGCCACAACTTTATTTACAAGTTCAATTTTAAAACAAGAGAATGTAATTGTAGTGGGAGAGGAGACCGGGGGCGGAGCTTATGGAAACACAGCCTGGCTGATCCCCGATGTTACATTACCTGAAACAAAAATTCGTTTTCGATTGCCATTGTTTCGCCTGGTCATAGACAAAAATTATCCAAAGAATGGAAAAGGGGTGCAGCCCGAAGTGGAAGTAACACCAACTGTTGATGCTGTAAGGCGTGGCGCCGATTATAAACTCGACAAAGTAATGGAATTGATAAGAGAAGATAAAAGTGAAAAACTAAAAGACAATAGTTCGGTAAAACAAAAGGCTAATTAATTCCCCTAATATCTATTCACTATTAGTTATTATCTGAAACTTGTCTGCATCTTTCCAGAAAGGAAATTTTTCTCTTACCGAACTTAAATGTTCTTTATCGAGTGTGACAGTAAAAATATCTTCTTCATCTTTTTTATGATATAACGCCTGGCCCATCGCATCAATGATCATGCTTTCTCCTGTATAATGAATTCCTTTGCCATCGTTTCCTGTACGGTTTATTCCTGCAACATAACATTGATTTTCGATAGCCCTTGCTGTTAATAAAGTTTTCCATGCATGAACTCTTGACTCCGGCCAATTGGCAACATAAATAAGAACATCGAATTCAAGCCCGTCCTGCGGAGTTGTTTGTCTAGCCCATACCGGGAATCGCAGATCATAACAAACCAATAAATTTATTTTCCATCCTTTTACTGAGGCAATCAGCCGCTTGGTTCCTGCCGTGTAATGTTCATCTTCGTCTGCATAAGCAAACCGGTGGCGTTTATCATATGTTCCATATTCACCATTAGGCAACATCCATATAAGCCTGTTGTAATAATGTCCTCCATCTTCAATAATTGCACTTCCTGTAAGAATAATTTTTTTTTCAGTCGCTATTCGCTTCATCCATTGTACTGTTTCCCCTTCCATTGTTTCAGCAAGCTTTTCGGGTTGCATACTGAAGCCAGTTGAAAACATTTCAGGTAGAACAATAATTTCTGTTTTTTCTTTAATGCTGTTGATCTTTTTCTCCAACATGTCCAGGTTTGCTTTTTTATCTTCCCAAAAAAGATCGGTTTGAATACCTGTGATAGTTATCGTTGACATGATCAGTGATTTTCGTAAGACAGTAAAATTAAAAGTATAATTGATTAAATTTTTAATTTAGAAAAACAAAACCATATTTATCACTTATGCTTCTTAGCGATGTAGCAAATACGAGGTTGGCAAGTCAACAGATATCAACAACAAATTTCAAAACAGCAAAGCAACTTGTTAGCTGGATGGGTGCTATGCAAGCCCAGGATTATAATATGGCCAAATGGGCAATCGGAGTCCGGTTGTCAAATACAACAGACAAAATCATTCAAACCGCAATTGATAAAGGCGATATCATCCGAACTCATTTATTAAGACCAACCTGGCATTTTGTTTCTGCTGATGATATTTACTGGATGCTGCAACTTTCGGCTCCCCGAATAAAGGCTTCCATTAAAACAAGAAATAAACAACTTGGTCTTACAACAAAGATCATTTCAAAAAGCAATTCAATTATCGAAAAGGCATTGGCGGGCGGCAAGCATCTTACAAGAGAAGAGCTGATGGCAAAAATTGAAAAGGCAAAGATCAGAACCGATGAGTACAGGTCAGGGCATTTGATGCTTGAAGCGGAGCTGGATGGAATAGTATGCAGCGGCTCTATTAATGGTTTAAAACAAACCTATGCATTACTCGAAGAAAGAATAGCAAAACCAAAAGCTATAACTCAGGAAGAAGCTTTGGCGAAACTTGCTCAAAAGTATTTTGAAAGCCGGTATCCGGCCACACTGCAGGATTTTACCTGGTGGTCGGGATTATCAGCTTCGAATGCGAGGCAGGGATTAGAAATGATAAGATCAACTCTCATTTCTGTAAACATCGGGTCGCAAACGTTTTGGTTTCCTTCCTCTTTTAAAAAACCTATAGATTTTAGTGAATCCACCTATCTCTTACCGGCGTTTGATGAATTTACAATAAGTTATAAAGATCGAAGCGCATCAGTGTCTCTAAAGGATCAAATACGACTCAACACTTTCAATGGAATCTTTAAGCCGATAATTGTAATAAATGGAAATGTCGCTGGAATTTGGAATCGAACAATAAAAAATGACAAGTTCATCATCGAAACTAAATTCTTTAATAAGTCACCTGGTAAAAAAATTATAAGAGAGCTGCTTAAGGACCCTGTGACCAGGTTGGGTAATTTTTGGGGCAAGACCGCCTCAATAAAATAATTTTCTTGCCTTTATGAGCGGTAGAGAAAAAATTTCCTGTAATTAACTATTACAGGCACTGATTTTGTCCTTCATCCTTTATAAAAATGTGTGTTATGTGGCAGCAGCTTAATCCGGCCACTATAAAAAGATCCACCTATGCTTTGCTTATATTGATTGTGTCTTTTTGTTGTTCCCCTGGTTCGGCGCAGCAATATGTAATCGCTAACAAAGACAATACTCATCCTGAATTATTAGATCAAACTACATCTCCGGCATTTGTCAGTTCTCTTTTGGTTGAAAAATGGAATGGATACAATGAAATATCATGGACAGCCCGGCGGGAAGATGATACACGAAAATATATTGTTGAATATAGTCTTAATGGTATTGATTATGCATCGGCGGGTGAAGTGCTTGCAGGCAAAGGTTCATACATTTTTAAACATGTAATACTTGATCCGCGGCCAATGATCTACCGCTTAAAAATGGAGCAGACAAATAACAAATCTTATTATGCAGGAGGAATAATATCCGATGGCATCAGTATTTCGCCTGTACAAATATATCCGACAATTGTGAGGGACAATACGATAAACTTGAATGCATCCTGGCCGATTGAAAGAATTATTGTTAGTGCGGGAAATGGTGCGCAGGTGTACGCAAAGGATATCAATGGTCAAAAAGATTTTATACCGATCGTTATTCCGTCATTGGGAAAAGGCATGTATTGGATAACGTTTTATGGCAATGGATGGAAAACAACAGAGAAGTTTATTGTGCCTTAATTTTATTTGTTAGTTGAGACAGGGTCTTACTAATAAGATCGGCTTCGTATCCCTTTTGCAAAAGATAATCAAGTGTTTTCTTTTTCCGGATAAGATATTGTTCCGTTTTTAGTGACTCATATTTTTCTTTTGCCATAGAATTTAAAATAGCATCATAGTTCTTTTCATCTATTTGTTGTAATGCCAGCTTTATGTATTCTTCCTTAATTTTCTTTTGTTTTAGTTCATACCTGATCTTTATTTTTCCCCAATGATTTATCCTGAATTTTCCTGTGGCGAATGCTATTGCAAATCTTCTTTCATTTAAAATATCTTCCTCCATTAAAGCCTTGATCATTTCATCGTGGAATTTCTTTGAAACCCTGAGCTCAAATAGCTTGCTTTTTACATCGCTTTCGCCTCTTTCCTGGTAAGCGCAATAATGCCTGAGCTTCTGGTAAGCCTGTTCTTTTGTAAATCTCTTTTTATAGATCATTCTCAAAGCTAAGTAAGCTGTAAATAAGGTTTATTGCCTGTCTGTATCAAATATCCACTACTTCTTATAAAGTCTTGGCTATATTTTAAAAATCAGTAGTTTCGCCTCACTCATTTTTTATCATTCAAATCACTTAATCCCGGAACATGAAGTTTATTGTATCATCTTCTTCCCTGCTGAAACAACTGCAGCATATTGCCGGAGTTATTAATGCTAACACGGTGCTTCCTATTTTAGAAGATTTTTTATTTGAGGTAGAAAAAAATAAACTGACAGTAGTTGCTACTGACCTGGAAACGGTAATGAGAGTTCAGTTGGACATTGAAGCAAAGGACAGTGGCAAGGTTTGTATTCCGGCAAAGATCTTAATTGATTCATTAAAGAATATTCCTGAGCAACCGCTGACATTTAATATTGATAAAAACTTCGGAGTTGAACTTACCAGCGATAATGGCAAGTATAAAGTGATGGGAGAAAATCCGGATAACTTTCCAAAAGAACCATCAGCTGATGACACCACATCATTTACAATGCCAGCATCTGCCCTGGTGACTGCTATTAATAAAACTTTATTTGCCACAAGCAATGATGATCTGCGCCCGGCAATGACCGGTGTTTTCTTCGAGCTTGATAAAAAAGGTGTACAGTTTGTTGCAACAGATGCTCATCGTTTGGTGCGCTATAAAAGAAAAGATGCAAGTAGCCCGAAGACCGATTCCTTTATCGTACCCCGTAAACCATTGAACTTATTAAAGGCTGCCATTCCCTCAAATGAAGATGAAATAACATTGAGCTATAACAGCAATCATTTATTTGTAAAGCATGGCACTACGCAAATGAGTTGCCGCCTTATCGATGCCCGCTTTCCTGATTATAAAGTAGTGATACCAACCGATAATCCTTATCGGTTAACTGTAAGCAGAAGTGATTTTCAAAATGCATTGCGCCGTGTAAGTGTATTCAGTAATAAAAGCACCAACCAGGTAGCATTGAATATAAGCGGCAGCGAATTGCAATTGGCGGCACAGGATATTGATTTTAGTTTTGAAGGAAATGAAAGAATGAAATGCCAGTACAATGGCGAAGACCTGATGATTGCTTTTAATGCAAGGTTTTTAATTGAAATGCTTAATGCCGCCGATAGCGATGAAGTGAATCTTGAATTATCAACTCCAACTAAGGCTGGTCTTATTAAACCTTCTGAGCAGGATGAGAATGAAGAATTGCTGATGCTTGTAATGCCGTTGATGCTGAATCAATAATTAAGAATCAGATTTATAGATTTGAAGGATTATAAGGATAAGCTTCCTCCCGGGAAATATATTTTATGTTTGATTACTTTATAAAATTCCTTTTTATGCTGGAAATTGTGATTCTATGAAGTTTATTGAAGTCGCTTCTTATGATAATTATATCCCTGCACATATTGCCATGGGTAAGCTAAAAAATGAAGCCATTAATTGTCACCTCGTGAATGAGAATTCCGTTACGTTGGACCCCTTCCTGTCAAATATTATTGGTGGCATTAAACTGATGGTATTGGAAAGCCAGGTTGAGAGAGCTCTTCAATTGTTAAACGAAGCTCTTGACTAATGACAATGTTAACTTTCGCATTCCTTCGTAATTTGCTTATCTAAAGCTTAGCCTATGTGGACCCGTCTCGTTGATTACTTCCAGCACCTTGATAGTCATCCCATCCAAAGAATGATCATCCTTGTCGGCGGCTTATTATTATTTTGGATCATTGAAGGGGCTATTCCTCTTTTGCCTTTAACATACAAAAAAAATAAGGCCCGCCACGCCGCGGTTAATTTCGGTTTTACGCTTATTCATCTTGCTATTCACACAGGCCTTGCTGTGCTTATTATTATTCTTAGCGACTGGTGTAAAGAAAATCAATTCGGTTTAGTGTATTGGTTTAACGCAGGCATTTTAGGTACTATTATTATTTCCTTTTTAGTTCTTGATTTTTTTGGTGGATGGCTGGCGCACATTACCGAACATAAAGTTTTTGTATTGTGGAGGTTTCATGTTGTTCACCATGCGGATAATAATGTAGATGTAACCACAGGTCTCCGGCATCATCCTGTTGAAAGTTTATTACGTGGTGTTTTCTTTTTTATAGGAATTTTTTTCAGCGGCGCTCCCATGTATGCGGTAATGATCTTTCAAACAATATTGGTACTTTCTGCTGCATTTACACATGCCAATATAAGCTTGCCTAAATGGATCGATACGCCACTCAGTTATATTTTTGTTTCTCCCAATATGCATAAGGTCCATCATCACTGGCAGCAGCCTTATACAGATAGTAATTACGGAGCTATTCTTTCTATATGGGATCGCTTGCTTGGTACTTATAAAAAGTTAGATGCAAAAGAAATTCATTATGGCCTCGACCGCTATTATCCCAATGAAAAGGATGAAGATTTTTTTACACTCATGAAAAAGCCTTTTGGTCGCCTGGATTAAATTATTAATTGCTCACTATTGATTATTTACCCGCACTCCGCATTCAAATAATAATTAATAATAAATAATCAGTAATAAATTTGCTTCATGAAAAAGGTTGCCATTATTCCTGCCCGGTATGCAGCTACAAGATTTCCCGGCAAACTCATGCAAATGCTTGGGCACAGCAGCGTAATACTTCACACTTATAAAAACACAGTTAAGACGGGCCTTTTTCACGAAGTAATTGTAGCGACTGATAGTACGATCATCTTTGAAGAGATCACTGTACATGGTGGCAAAGCTGTTATGAGTAAGAAAGAACATGAAAGCGGAAGCGATCGTATTGCTGAAGCTGTCAAAGAAATTGATGCAGACATCATAATCAATGTACAGGGCGATACTCCATTCGTAAAAAAAGATTCATTGGAAAAATTGTTGCAGCAATTCAATGATCCTTCTGTACAGGTAGCTTCAATGATGCGAATTTTAAAAGACCAAAAGGAAATTGACGATCCGAATTTTGTAAAAGTGGCTGTAGATGAAAAAATGAATTCTCTTTTTTTTAGTCGCAGCCCAATCCCCTTTCCAAGAAATACAACCATTCCTATTATTTATTATGAGCACATCGGTGTATATGCTTTTAGAAAAAAAGCCTTGCTTGATTTTACAGGCTGGCCCATTACTCCGTTGGAAGATGCTGAAAAAATAGAATGCCTGCGCTATCTTGAACATGGCATTCCTCTCCGAATGATAATTGTTGACGATATAGGCGTTGAGATCGATACACCGGATGATCTTGAAAAAGCGGGTAAACTGTTATAAGGCCTGCAGTTCTGCTACAACACTGTTTATTTCATTAACCAGTTCAGTATGTTTCCGGTCGTATGTATCTTCTTTTGTTTCGTAATATTTCAATAAGATATTTATTTCTTCTTTTCTAAGAGCAATGTACTGCTGCATGACATCGATCTTATGTTTAGCCTTATCAGAAATATCATAGGTTTTGAGCTCCATCACTAACTGATCAGCCCTGTTCCATGCAGGAATGCTTTTTTCTTTTAGCTGAATACTTATTTCTTCATTGTTCAGCATGGTACCCTTAAGCGGCGCAATAGCGCTGTCCTGTATTGAAATGAACTCTTCATACTTATCGAGGAATTTTTGTCCGTCCTTGTATTTTACTTCATTTAGCATTGAAAGGATCTCACTCCGTTCACCCGGATTCATTCTTTGTTTTTCCTTTTGTAAATAAAGAAATCCTGCGGCCACTGTTACAGCAAGCATCCCAACGATCATGGGTACAATTTTTTTAGTTCCACTCTTCAATGACAAGTAATACATATACCCGATGATAAGCCCACTTAACAAGCCACCGATATGAGCAGCATTATCAACTCCTGATTTCATCCCATAGATAAGATTATAACCAACAAAGATTAAAATGCTTCTCAGCAAACTATTGCGAATTTCTTTTGGAATAAGATTGCTGATCAATAAAGAAAGAAAAACACCATACATACCAAAAATAGCTCCTGATGCACCGGCGCTTGGTACGGGAGTACTATGCCACCATAAGCTTGCAAGGCTTGCAAACACTCCCGTGCAGAGATAGGCTGTTATGTACCTTGTTTTACCAAGCATTCGTTCAAGATAAATACCTGCCATATATAATGCATACATGTTGAATAAAAGATGGATGATGCCAATATGTACAAATACACAACTGATCAGCCTCCACCAATCGCCGGTGAATGTTAATGGTGAAAAATTGGCGCCCCATTTAATAATGTCTGCCCCTGTTGGCTCAAAAAAATTTACTCCTGAAACAACCATCAATACAAATACCAGCACATTGATACCAATAATCCCGTATGTTATATACAAATTGCCTTTTGAAAGATGCATTACGCTATCTATCTCTGCAGCTTTTTTTACTTCTTCTTCCGCCGCCTTGATGGTTTGTTCTTTCAATGATATTATTTCATCTGCCCAATCTTTTCTTTGCTCTTCTGTTGCTCCTGTCTTTATACTATTAAATGCCCCGAGAAACTCAGCAATATGCTTTTTATTTTTTCCAAGCATATCATAAGATTCGTTGTGGATCATTTTACTGGTAACTGTCAGTTCATCCGTTATCGCTTCAATCGTTATTTCATCATCATACCTTTTCCAGCTTCGCGGAGTATATGCTACCAGGATATTTTCCCCCGCATATTTAGTATTCCAATTAAGTTTTAAAAAGGCGCCATAAGAAAGTGCCAAAAGATCTGCGGCATTATATCCGGAAACAGTAAGTGTTTGTTTTTTTTCAGGCATGATGGTAGTTTGTTTAACTAAAATACAAAGTGAATCAAATATTTTTTATTTATTTCGGTTATCTTACCTCATGAGCTGTTTTAACTTGAGGAGCCGGAGAAAAATTAATCAAACAGGTTTCAATTCTTTTCTATGAGCCTACCACTTTGGGGCATTGATCTTGGCGGAACAAAAATTGAAGGTGTCATTCTTCCTTCGCTTAATGATCCCAAACCAATAATAAGAACCCGTATCGATACGGAATCTGCAAAGGGATATAATCATATACTTGGACAAATAAAAA
>Ga0105249_10001164_pt1 | contig 23267 bp, 22 predicted proteins | sample KBSS44metaG_FD_81522 | JGI IMG/M metagenome (GOLD analysis project Ga0105249, IMG submission 81522) | Switchgrass rhizosphere microbial communities from Kellogg Biological Station, Michigan, USA - KBS S4-4 metaG | ecosystem: Host-associated > Plants > Roots > Rhizosphere > Soil | place...
ACTTTATCTGGCGTTATTGCCATGAAGCCGGATAATGAACTGGATATTGCAACAATTAAAAAATTATTACAAAGAATTGTGAAAGAAATTCACTCAGCTCCTAACCGTGTTCGTTATACAATGAATGGTTTTGTGATTGGGGTCGGGGGTTATATAAAAGAACTTACAAAAGACGCAATCGAAATTTCAAAAAAAATAGGAGACGTTTATGTTGATATGGAAGGAACAGCCTGCAAAGTTCCATCAGCAGCAGATTACATTAAAAAGATAGAAGCAAGAGGGTCTATTGGCAAGAAAAAGAAAACTGTGAAATGCTAAAAATGAAAATAGATCAATGAAGCATTGATTGCAATCTTTCCAGTGTAGTTTCATCCAACACTTCTCTCTGTTTATTAATGTTCCATTTCACCAATGAAATTTTTTCATAAGTTATTTCGATACCTGTAATGTCTCCATCGCGATAGCAACAGCAGCCCGAATTGAAATAGGATGGTTTCATTGTAAGATATTGGGCCGGGGTTGTCTTATAATCCCGGCCTCTTCTTTTTATTTCCTGTTCAATTTTGGCTACTTCATCTTCCCGATTTGCTTTAATGGCATCACCCAATTGCTTATACAATTTTTCCGGATGTGTGAGTGATTCAAAAACCGGTTGGTGTGTATGACCTGTAATCAGTATAAGGCCTTTATATTTTGCAGACCATTCATACATAAGAAGATTATGCGCCGTTTTTAGATCCTCATCATAAGCAGGCGTATTAAAATTTATTCTTAAATAAGATTGAAGGGGTGCCCAGATATTTGCAACAAAAAATTTACTGAACCAATTTCCATCGCTGCTTGCATCGCCCTGGTGACCGTGTGTCAGAAAAATCGTTAACGGGCAATTCGCAATTGGCAGAGCCTCGTCATCACTTGCCGGCTTTCTTTTAAGGAATGAAAAAGGATCGCTAACTACTTTCTTTTGCCTGGCGTCTTCTTTATTATCCTTCTCAAGAATAATTCCTTCAAACACACGAAGCTTCTTTTCATAGATTGCTTTTAACTGTTGCGACGCAATAAGACTATTGTCCCAAAAAAGATCATGGTTGCCGAAAACCTTAAAAAATCTATCCTGGAGAATAAATCGCTTTTCAGATTCAAAAGTTATAGTATTATGCTTCTTTACCTGATATAATGTGTTCTCCCAAAGCTCTTCACTATCGCCAAGACTGACGAACTGAAATTTGTTTTCAAAGTAGTAATCAAGTGCAGCGAGATAAGCTGTCTCTGCTTTCATGAAATCATCAGCGCCATTTTTTGCGCCACGATGCTGATCAGAAAAAATAATGACATGGCTATTTTTCCTGAGTGTAAGAATGACCCCTTTTTTTCCCGGCTCTTCTTTAATATTTCTGAACAAATCTGAGAGGGCTTTAAAAATTCTATATCGCTCAGGCCGCGATGTAAATTTTCTTGATGCCCACAAAATGGGTTTCAATAAAATTATTTGTACCAACCGGCGCATGAGGTTATAATAATTGATGGTTAGCGATAAGAACCCTGCAGAGTGCAACCCTTCCACTTCGACAAGCTCAGTGTCTGGGTAAACTGCGACGCAATTGTATCATAAATAACAGAAAGCTGAACGGAGCGTCGCAACGAAAGCTTAATAGATGCATGGATGCCTGGTATAAAAAAAATAATTTTCATTGATGATTTTGTTCATTCTCTATTGGGCTTTACAATCTAAATCTCTCCGCCCAGGCGGAGGACAGGGGGTTTATTTCACAGCGATCATGCTGATCTCCACATTTACAAATTTTGGCAATGCTGATACCTGCACAGTTTCTCTCGCAGGAAACCCTTTGCTGCTATCAAAATATTTTCCATAGACTTCGTTGATCTCCGAGAACCGATTCATGTCGGTGATAAAAATTGTTGTTTTTACCACGTGATGAAAAGTCATATCGGATGCTTCAAGAATTGAACGCAGATTGTGCATTACCTGGTGAGTTTCTTCCTCTATGTCCTGGTTTTTTAATGCGCCAGTAGGCGGATCGATGCAAATTTGGCCGGAAATAAAAAGCATATCGCCAACAAGGATGGCTTGATTATAAGGCCCAATAGGAGCCGGCGCTGATGGTGTATTGATGATTTGTTTTTCCATTCATTTTATTTAAGGATAACGAATTTAGGTTTATGCCCTTTCTTTGCAAAAAATAATGTATGTGGCTGGTTGTATTGGCAAATGAACAATTGAAAGAAGAGCTTTTGTCGGTAGGAATAAATGAGAGTTGCAAAATTGATTGGATCAATTCGTCAAAAGAGCTTTCATCATATACAGATGCAGACGCTGTAATTGATCTGCTGTTTGAACAGAATGGTTATGATGCTTCTTATTTGAATAATTTTCTGAAGAAGCCCTTTTTTGTGAATTCGATGAATAAAACAATCGCAGAAATTGGTTTGCCCGCTATTCGTATAAATGCATGGCCAGGTTTTTTAAAAAGGAATATTGCGGAAGTATGCTGTATAGACGATGTAAATAAAAATGAAGCAGAAAAAGTTTTGAGCTTATTGAACAGAAAAACAGAATGGGTTCCCGATGTAAAAGGTTTTATTTCGGCAAGAGTTGTAAGCATGATCATAAATGAAGCCTATTTCGCTTTGGAAGAAAATGTAAGTACAAAAGAGGAGATTGATATTGCTATGAAGTTGGGAACAAATTATCCCTACGGACCTTTTGAGTGGAGTAAAAAGATTGGTTTGAAAAATATTGCCGGTTTACTTACTGATTTAAGTAAGGATGAGCAAAGATACCGACCGGCAAACCTTTTATTAAAAGAAGCGAAAGAACAATAATGGCATTGATATTAAATATTGATACGGCAGTTGAAACTGCTTCTATATGTCTTGCAAAAGATGGGGAAGCTTTATCAATGGCTAAAAATGAAAGTCAAAAAGATCATGCGTCATGGCTTCATGTTGCTATTAAAGAAATTTTTGAAAGAAATAATTTAGAGCTGAAGACAATTGATGCAGTTGCAGTAACAAGCGGGCCAGGATCATATACTGGTTTAAGAATAGGAATGGCAACTGCGAAAGGAATTTGTTATGCATTGAATAAACCATTGGTCGGCCTGAATACTTTATTGGTGATGGCGAATGCTGCTAAAAAAGAGAATGCTGATCTGCTTTGCCCGATGATCGATGCAAGAAGAATGGAAGTATTTACGGCAATTTATACAATCGATCTGCAAATTGTGATGGAACCCTCAGCAATTACATTGAATGAAAATAGTTTCAATGATTATCTTTCCAATAACCGGATTTGTTTTTTTGGGAATGGCAGCACAAAATTTCGGACAATTAAAAATAATGACCGGATGTTTTTCAACGATGCAAAAGCAGATGCATCAACCATGATCTTATTATCTGAAAAAAAGTTCGCCGGAAAAGAATTTGCTGATCTTGCCTACGCTGAGCCTATATACCTGAAAGAATTTTATACACCGTCAAGATGATCTTTACTAAATGAAAACTACTTTTGCTTACCCTTAACACCTAACCAACCGACATGAACAGTTATTCGCTTACCATTATTCCGGCATCGGAATCCGAGCCTGAATTAAAAATTGATACGCTTGATATCAAAAAGGCTGCAATTATTCTTCGGGCTGTTAATCATAAACTGCGACAAATAATTCTTAGATACATTGGGGAAAAAGGCCAGGTTACAGTAACCGAAATTTTCGAGCATTTGCTGCTTGAACAAGCTGTGGCATCACAACAACTTGCTATTTTAAGAAGAACAGGTTTCGTAAAAACAAAAAGGGAAGGAAAATTCATTTATTATTCAGTAAGCAGGCAAAGAATGCTGGATCTCAACAAATTTATAAGCGAATTGCTTGGTTAATAATGATTCCTGTTAATATTTCTATCATCATTCATAAGAAGTTTTATCTCAGTTATCTTTGTACACTAAATCGGAATCTATGTATATAGAACAGTTATATACCGGCTGCCTGAGCGAGGCTGCTTACTATATAGAAAGTGAAGGTGAGGCTGCAATTATTGACCCACTTCGTGATATAGATGAATACCTTCATCTTACCAACGAACGGAAAACAAAGATCAAATACATTTTTGAAACACATTTTCATGCTGATTTTGTAAGCGGTCATATTGATCTTGGCAAGGTTACAGGTGCGCCAATTGTGTATGGACCGAATACCGAAACAAAATTCCCGGTGCATGTGGCAAAGGATGGTGAAAAATTTTCCATCGGTAAAATTACAGTGGAGGTTTTGCACACTCCCGGTCATACACTTGAATCTTCCTGTTATTTATTGAAAGATGAGAATGGAAAAGATCATTGTGTATTTACAGGTGATACATTATTTGTTGGCGATGTTGGCCGGCCTGATCTTGCACAAAAAGGCGCTGACCTTACCATGCAGGATCTTGCTGGTATGATGTATGACAGTATTCATAACAAATTATTTCCTTTAGCTGATGATGTAATCGTTTACCCGGCGCATGGCGCAGGTAGCAGTTGCGGGAAAAATCTTGGCAGTGAAACCTTCAGTACAATTGGCGAACAGAAAAAACATAACTACGCATTAGAGTCAAAAACAAAAGAAGAATTCATTCAAAAAGTTACAGAAGGAATTTCTGCTCCTCCACAATATTTCCCGATCAATGCTCAAATAAATAAGGAAGGATATGAAAGTTTGGATGAAGTGCTTGAGCAGGGAATGAAAGGGCTTTCCGTTAAAGATTTTAAGAATTTAATTAATGATGATATTATAATCCTTGATACAAGAGCAGAAACAGAATTTGTAAAAGGTTTCGTTCCCGGTTCTATAAATATTGGTTTGAATGGACGTTTCGCAGAATGGGCTGGCAGTCTTTTACCATTTGACAAATCTATATTGCTTGTAACGGACCCAGGCAAAGAAAAGGAAACGATCATCCGGTTGGCAAGGGTTGGTTTTGAAAAAATTGATGGTCATTTACACGGCGGATTTGAAGCATGGAAAAAAGAAGGAGAGAAAGTTGATATAATCGTTGAGGTGGAAGCTGATGAACTTTTAATGGATCAGCAGTTTGACGAAAACCTGATCGTTCTTGATGTAAGAAAAGAAAATGAATTTGCTGAAGGGCATTTACCAGGCGCCATGAATCTGCCGCTTAGCGAAATGATCGATCCAGGGACTATGGCAAATATTGAAGATGGGCATAATCTTTATGTTCACTGTGCCGGTGGTTATCGAAGTGTCATTGCCTGTTCATTGTTGAAACGCCAGGGAATACATAATCTTCGCAATATTGCCGGAGGATGGAATGCGATTAAGGAGCAGGAAAAAGTTGAGATAGTTAAAGAAAAGAGTGTGTTGAATTAAAGCTGCACTATTCCATTTTTGATTGCATACATTACAAGACCTACTCTTGTTTTTAAATTTAATTTTTCAAACAAAGCATCACGATAGCCATCGATTGTTCTTGGGCTGAGGAACATTTTATCTGCAATCTCTTTATAGGTCATTTCTGTACAGGCATATTTTAAAAAATCAATTTCCCTGTCATTCAACTGTACCAGGTTTCGTACATCGGCATTTTCATCTAGTGTATTGATTGAATGGATAAGTTTACCGGTCACAAGCTCTGAATAATAATAACCCTTGGTCATTATTGAATCTAAAGCTGCTCTTAGTTCTGAAGGTTCACTGTCTTTTAAAATGTACCCTTTAGCACCAGCTTTAAACATTCGTATCACGGAGTTTTCGTTATCATACATGGATAAGGCCAGCACTTTCGTTAAGGGATATGTTTGTTTTAACCATTGTGCAGTAGCAAAACCATCCATTTCTGGCATGTTAATATCCATTAAAACAAGATCAGGGGCATTTTCTGTTTTGATTTTTTTTTGAAAATCTATCCCATTATCAGCTTCAAAAATTACGGTGTAGTTATCAAGGCTGTTAACAAGACCTGCAAGTCCATTTCTTAATAATACATGATCATCAACCAACGCCACTTTTACCTTATTGTTTGTTTTCATTATTTCCTTCGTTTAAAATGATCTTTACTTCAGTGCCTTCGCCTATTTTGCTATTCATTTTAAAGTCGGCCCCAATCAATTTAGCACGGTTATGCATATTACGAATGCCCAGACCGAAATTATTATTTTCTCCTTCACTTAATGGTTGCAGGTTCACTCCTTTGCCATCGTCTATAATTACAAGTGTGAAACTCTTGGCCGAATAATTAATATTAACATTAATACTTTTTGCGCCTGCATGTTTAATAATATTATTAAACGTTTCCTGCACGATTCGAAAAAGAATCAATTCCTTTTGTTTTTCTAATCTGAACATTGAGCCTTCAACCATCATAGTGGTTTCAATTGTGCCGGTTTTTTTTATCAACTCCAACTCATACTCGATAGCTCTTTGTAATCCCATTTCCTGCACATAGTCAGTATCAAGACTTCGGCTGAGATCTCTTAAGTCAATGATCGCTTTACTTACCAATTCTTTTGAATTAGTGATTTTCTGTTGTAAGGCTTCATCATTTATTGCAGGCATCGTATTCAAATTCAATTTTGCCAAACTCAATGCCTGGCCGATATTATCATGGATTTCCTGCGAAATATTCTTCAAAGTTTGCTCCTGGATCTCGAGCTGGGTTTGGAGAAGTTCATTTTGAAATTTAGATTGCATAATTTGTTTTTCTTCAATGAATTTTTTCTTCCGGCTGTTTGCATAGGCAATTATAATAACAATAAAAAAGCCAGCGAGCAGAAAAGCAATTGTTGCTATGACAACACCGGTGACAATCTGGTAGTTTTGCGGCGGCATATAAAACCGATAATTAGGCTGCCATAAAGTACAACATTCAAAACAGAATTTATATAGTCATAAACAGGAATTTTTGTTTCCTTGTAATAAGCATAAAGAGAATCTCCAAAGTAATATAGCAGCATGCTCCCCATTGAAGAAACGATCAACCCATTGGCCAGCCAGAAATACTCATACCCGAATAGGTTTTTATACTCCGGGGCTTTCAATACCAAGAAAAGAAAGTAAGCGGAAATTATCACTAATAAAATGTCGCCCAATGTCTGAGTATACGAATTATATTTCCAGAATTTTTGAAGAAAGAAAAAGTTTACCAACCCGACTATGCTAAACAGTAACATTAACAATTGAAGCCCGGTCTTTATCTTTTGCATTTCCTTAGACTTTGTAAATAGCCAAATAAAAAATACAAAGCTGAGCAGCATAAGAAGATTGAACGGTAAAGCATTTGTTGGGCGCCGGATAATATAATTCATATACCAACCAATGGTCTCCACGCAAATGACAATAAAAATGAACAGTTGAAAAAAACGCCAGTAAGTGGTTTTTTTATCCAGCAATAATAAAGAAGCTACAAAACAACACCATTCGGCAATACCAATAATATTGAAATAACCCTTAAGCATTCGATGCATTAGTTGTCTGGACAGTTAGAAGAAGGAGGACATAACTGGCCGTTGTCAATGTCTTTATTTCCAGGCCGGTCAGGTTGACAAATCATGCATTTTTCTTTTCTTGGTTTTCTTCCTTTCGGGACTCTTTCTCGGAAATCCTTAGTATCTTCTAAGTAAATAAGTTTTCCATCAGAACCTAAAAAGCCAAATTCTACGAAAATGCGCTTTTTTCCCTTCTTCTCATGTCTTGGATTTCCTTTGCTTCCAAAAGCAGCAAAACTTGCTTGTATATCTTTACTAAGATCAATTTTATTATTTGAACGATCAGCATGAGTATATCCTTGTTCAGCGACTAACTCTAATAGATGTTTGCTGCAATAAGTTATAGATCTCGTGTCTGAAACTTCGCCAGGCTTTATTTCATTATAGGGATTATTTTTATTAATAGTTTTTTTAATGCTTTCCGCAGCTTTTATATAATTATCTCTCCACGCCATCGCTAGTTTTTTGTCAATTTTAAAATCACCGGGTTTTTTTTCGTCAAAAGGCTTATCGGGAGGAATAATAAAATATTTTGGATCGGTCTCAGTTTTTTTAGCAGGCGAGAATATCAATGTTAGTTCATTTCCATGACCTTTGGGGACTTCCAATCCCTCTGCAGAAAACATGGCTATGTAAACATGCAAACATTCAAAATCTTTGTCATACGTGTCTTTAAAATACTTAACCATTCCTAAAAAATTACCCAGTTTAAAAGAACTGGGTTGACTTTTACCAGTAGCCTCACTTAAGAGCCGTAATTTTCGATTAATAAAGTGCTTTATCATTCGTGGTTTGTTTTTCGACCACATATATGGTTTTTCGTGGTTTATCGCATCATCTTGCGCATTACTATTCGAGGTTGAAAAGATAATAATAAGTGCTGCAAGTAATTTTATTAATGCTTTAGTGGATTCCTTTCTCATAATAAAATAGTATTGGGTGGAAGAATAAATTAAGATACCAAACAAACTTCGTATTTACAAAACCTCCTTTCAAGAGCTAATTGACTTAATTCATCAGGTGTTTTCACGGTAGCATTTAAGGTTAATATCTTCTTCCAAAGCTGTTTATAACTTTTGAATATTGAGGCACTAAAATTTACTGTTATGAAAAAGTACTTTTTTATTTTGGCCTTATTGATTTCTGTTAAATCATTTTGCCAGCCCGCTGATTCGACACGATATCGCTATTATCTTGGAACAAATTTTGACTTTATTGATGGCTTAGAAGCAAAAAATTTGTATCATCACGTAAATATTACTTTGCCTAAGGCCTTTTCAAACAAATTTGGTTTTGTTGGAGGCATATATCAAACTAAACAAGTAAGTACAACTGACACTGTAAATTATTTAACGAGAGGTAAAACATTAAGAGAATCGTTGACGTTTTCTTCAAATGATACCGGGTTCATAAAAATTGTTACCGTTGATTCAGCCAATTTAATTAAAACATCTTCAACCAAGGCATTGGGTGTTTATTTACAACCCATTTTTCTTTTAACAGACTCCAATAGAAATACACGGCTATTTGCTATCGGACATCTTGAATATACGAAAAGAAATATTGAAGAAAAATATTCCCTAAATTATAAAATAAGAGATACATTGTCCATACCAAAAAATAATTTATCAACTTATCAGCCATTGCCGTCAGAAAGAAAATTTAAAAAAAGTCAGGACGAAGGATATTTTGGTGTTGGCCTTATGCTTCATCATCAAGATCGTTTTGTAGAAATACTGGCAAAAGGGGTTCTCGGTCTCGCTAGCTTGGATAAGTTATATCCCTTTTATGCAATTGATATTAGTTTAATGGTATTAAAAGGAAACTTTGAATTGGGAGTATCGTACAAAGGGCTTTTACCAAATTATCCTCCATATTTTCTCAATGTTCATTTATCAAAAACATTTTATTTAGATAAAATTGGTGAATTATTGCAGTAAGATCTAAAATACCAAACTATTTATGTTTAAAAAGAGCTGACTCATCATCAGCTCTTTTTATTTTACCGTGATTTCATCTCGTAATTACCGTTTTTCCCCTCTTTGAATGTTTCATTAAATCAAAAATATTTGTGTTGAACAAAAATCATCAAAACTAAAATTTACAGTTATGAAAAAGTCATCATTAACATTTGCATTATTGATCGCGTTAATCACCATGTACGCTCAACCGAGCGGAACAATTATGGCTTTCGGAGGCCCAAAAAACAAAATACCAGCCGGCTGGGTTGTTTGCGATGGGAAACTTTATGATCGTACAAATGGAACTTATGAAAAATTATTTAATGCTATAGGAGTTTCATGGGGCGGTGATGGCGGCAACAAATTCGCTGTTCCTGATCTACGTGGACAGTTTTTACGGGGAGTTACTGAAACTTCTTCGATTGACCCGAATGCATCGAATAGAGAGAAGTCAAGACCAGATCTGAATAGCTCAGGAAATGGTGGAAATGCAGTTGGATCAAAACAATCAGATGAAAATAAATCTCATACTCATGATTACTCAGATGCTCACTTTGCAGAGTTTGATTGTGGCACTGCTCCAAAAACATTAAAAGGAAATTTGGGGGAATCTGATAATGATAATGGTCGTTGCACTACTAATCAAACAACATCACCATCAGGAGGATCTGAATCCAGACCTAAAAATGCCTACGTTTATTATATAATCAAACTTTAATTCACCACCCCTTATCCACTCCAAAGAGCTGACTGATCATCAGCTCTTTTTATTTTTCCTAATAAAAAGTTAACGCCCCTGATTTTTAACCACTCGTCAAGTAGTAAACGCCATTCAACTAATTCATTAGTATTTCTTTTTCGGATGCTGTTATTTTTATTATACGAACGTTTTAGTAATTATAACATTTTGCTGTAACAAATCACAATTTTCGTTCGTTAAGGAAGAACAGTATAACCATGAACCACAAAACCAACTTTGCCCTTTCGGGTATGCTATTGCTTACGTTGTTTGTAAATGCGCAAACAGTATCTCTAAAAGAATTACCGGCTAAAAGAACTACGCAAGCTGTAAAGATCGATGGCTTGATCAATGATGCTGCATGGAAAGATGCTGCCCTGATGACTGACCTTGTTGAGTTTCGCCCAAAGATGGGAGCTGTTGAAGCCCACGATGTAAGGACAGAAACTTATTTGATGTATAATGATGAGGGTATTTTTTTTGGCGGTTATTGTTATGAAAAAACAAAAGACAGTATTGCAAGAGAATTATCAGGCCGTGACGGTTTTGGCGCCAATGATTATATAGGAATTATTTTCGATACTTATTTTGACAAATTGAATGGTTTTGAATATTTCGTTACTCCATTAAATGAACAATGGGATGCGAAGATGTCGCCAGGTGGCGATAATGGTGGTGAAGATTTTACATGGAATGCAGTATGGAAAAGCGGCGCTGTTATTCATGATGATGGCTGGAGTTTTGAAATGTTCATTCCTTATTCTGCTATACGTTTTGGAAAAAAAGATATTCAAAACTGGGGATTGAACATCACCCGTCGTCGCAGAAAAACTGAACAACAATCTACCTGGAACCCGATCGATATTAATGTCAATGGTTTTCTTACACAAGAAGGTTTGTGGACCGGCATTACAAATATCAAACCCCCATTGCGGCTACAATTCTCGCCTTACTTTTCTACGTATGTAAATCATTTTCCTTATAATAAACCCGGAATAGAAAACACCACAACCAGTTTTAATGGAGGAATGGATGTTAAGTATGGCATCAACCAGGCATTTACACTTGATGTTACCTTGATCCCTGATTTTGGACAAGTACAAAGTGATCCCCTCGTACTAAACCTGACTCCATTCGAAGTAAAATATAACGAGAACAGACCTTTCTTTACCGAAGGAACAGAATTATTTAATAAAGGAAATTTATTCTATTCACGAAGAATAGGTGGCACCCCAATTCACTTATATGATGCGTATGGTGCGACCGGAACTGATGAATCTGTAATTAAAAACCCTACCGAATCAAAACTTATCAATGCTTCCAAGATATCAGGCCGGACACAAAAAGGATTAGGCATCGGGGTTTTGAATGCAATTACAAATCCACAGTTTGCGACAATTGAAGACATCAATACGAAGGAACAATGGAAGTATGAAACAAATCCGCTTACCAACTATAATGTTTTTGTTTTAAATCAAAGTTTGAAACATAATTCCAGTGTTTCGCTTGTTAATACCAACGTGTGGAGAAGCGGCGACGATTATGATGCAAATGTGACGGCTGCTCTTTTTGATTTTAATAATAAGAAAAACATGTGGAATGTGGGGGGTAAGGCAGCAGTAAGCAACCTTGTAGGTTATGAAACAAACGGAGATACAAAAACAGGATATAACCAACAACTATACTTTGGCAAAATCAGCGGCAGATTCAACTTTAATGTGTCGCAGGAACTGACTGATACAAAATTCAGCAGCAATGACCTTGGCTACTTTACGAATAATAATTTCCTGGATCATAATGCATGGGTTGGTTACAGGTGGACGAAACCAAAAGGCTTTTACAACAGGATCGGTATAAATTTCAATTTCAGCTTAAGTCATTTATTTACCCCTATCGGTAATATTGATGAAAAATATCAACGGTCAAATATTAATTTCAATGGGCATGTTCAAACCAAAAAATTACTATGGTTCGGATCTTTCTGGAACTATACACCTTATCAAAATGATTTTTATGAACCGCGTACTTATGGCTGGTTTTTCCGCAGAGGCTCAAGTTTGTCAGGCGGAGCATGGTTTGAGACTAATTATTCAAAAAAATACTCGGCCAGTTTTGAAGGGTCTGCCCGTCAATATTTTAATTTCTATGATCAGTCTGCGCTGGATCTGTTCTACAATCAGAATTATCGTTTCAGCAATAAATTCTCATTATCATTTCGCACCAATTATCAGCCTCGCTTTAATAATGTGGGTTATGCATGGTCTGATCCAACTCAAATAATCTTTGGAAGAAGAAAAGTAAACACCATAGAAAACACTCTCGGCGCCAAATATAATTTCAATAACATGATGGGTATTACTCTACGGGTCAGGCATTATTACAGCAGCGTTGAATACAAAGAATTTTTTACGTTGCAGCAAGATGGGCTATTGAAACCAAACTCCACTTTCAATTTAAATGTAGATCAAAATGTAAATTTCTTTAATGTTGACATGATGTACACATGGCAATTTGCCCCCGGCAGTTTTATAAATGTGGTTTGGAAAAACGCAGTGCTTGACAATACTGATATGGTAGAAGAAAGTTATTTCAAAAATTTCGGCAATACAATGGAAGCTGATGCGAATAATAATATTTCACTTAAAGTAATATACTTCCTGGATTATCTCCAGTTGAAAAAGAAAAAGATTAAAAACTGAGTAGTTTTGTGTAGTGATGAAAAACAGCCCCTGCTTTCTAGCGGGGGCTCTTTAATTTATGATCTCACCATACTCGGGTTTCCATTCCCATTTCCAGCGCCGGTGACTCCATAACCACATTTCGGGGTATTCTCTCATAAACCTACTGAGAAACTCAATATATTTTTTTGTTAGCTCGCCTGCACTCAATTGAGCCGGGTTCTCTTCACCCATTTCAAAAAAAACCTTGTAGTAGCCTCTTTTTATTTTTATCATTTTACAAAACAAAACCGGTGTGTTTCCTCTTCGGGCACCACTTTCCGGACCTTTGACAAAGGGGGTCGGCTTCCCAAAAAAATTCAACCAATATGCATTTTTTGGATGACCTGGATTTTGATCAGCTACCAGGGCCAACATATAAATCTCATTACGGTAAGGTATAATTGCATTCCTCATATTCGTGGCGGGAAGAAGTACTGCGCCAGTTTTTGTACGGATCTTCATAAAGATCTTGTCAATTGCTTTATTTCCGATGGGCATGTATACGACAACGAAAAGCTGTTTAATATTAGCTGCTACCGCAAGACAAGCCATCTCCCAATTAAAATTATGAGCCAGCAATGCCTGGCATTTTTTACCTTGTTCATTTAATTTATGGCAAAGCGAATAATCGCCGGTGAAATGCCTGTTAATAAAAGCAGGTGAAGCAGAAACAAGTTTTATAACCTCAATAAAATTATCAGTGAAATTGCGATAGAATTTTTTGGCGATCATTATTCGCTCCATTTCTGTTTTTTCAGGAAAGGTTCTTAGCAGATTATCCATCACTACTTTTTTTCGATAACCAAAAACATAATAAAGAAGGAAGTATGCAAAATCAGAAAGGAGGTAAAGAACTTTTAACGGCAATAATGAAACGGCATACAATAAACCGTAAACGATATAATACATGATGAGCAAAGATAAGAACCCTTGGCGTTGCTCAGGGCAGGCTACTACAAATGATGATGAATAGAATTGCTACGGTACAAGTGTGCGACGCAACGGAAGTCTAATAGAATTACTGAAGCTTGTTACATAACATAACCAACTCACAATACAATATTCTGCACCAACTCACTCTTACCCGGATAATCGGTATTGTAATGAAGGCCGCGACTTTCTTTACGAAAACTTGCTCCCTTTACGATCAAGTAACCAACTGTGATCATATTTCTAATTTCGAGCAGCTGGGGAGAGAGTGTACTTGTTTGATAAAGTTGTTCCGTTTCTTCCCAAAGAAGATCAAGACGGCGTGAAGCTCTTTGCAAACGAATATCATTGCGAACGATACCGACATAATCACTCATCACCAATTGAAGTTCTTTCAAACTTTGTGTGATAAGGATCATCTCACCCGGTTGTGAGGTTCCTTCGGCATCCCAATCGGGAATATTATTTTGAAATGAAATCGTATTTACTTTTTCTGCTGCATCAACAGCACAACGATGTGCAAAAACCAAACCTTCAAGCAGTGAATTACTTGCGAGGCGATTAGCACCATGCAAACCGGTAGATGCACATTCACCGCAGGCATATAAACTATTTATACTACTTCTTCCCCACTCATCGGTTTTTATTCCGCCGCAACTATAATGCGCAGCCGGCGCCACCGGGATCATCTGTTGTGTAATATCAACCCCGATCGATAAACATTTTTTATAAATGTTAGGAAAATGCTCAACAAATTTTTCTTTACTGAAATGACGACAATCGAGATACACATGTTCAGTACCTGTTTTTTTCATTTCACTATCGATGGCTCTTGCAACAATATCTCTCGGCGCCAGGTCTTTTCTTTCATCATACTTCGACATAAAAGCTTCGCCTTTACTATTTCGAAGGATTCCGCCATCACCACGAACAGCTTCTGTAATTAAAAATGCATGACCACGAACTCCTGGTTCAAACAAAGCAGTCGGATGAAACTGTATGAACTCCATGTTTTCAATTCTTCCTTTTGCGCGATAGACCATTGACACTCCGTCGCCGGTTGCGATCGTTGGGTTTGTAGTTGTTCTATACACTTGTCCATTACCGCCGGTTGCCATCAAAGTGATCTTGGAAAGAATTTTTTCTACCTGGTTTGTTTCAAGATTTAACACATAGACACCAAAGCATTCCACATCAGGAGTTGCTTTTGTAACCAAATATCCAAGATGATGCTGCGTAATAATATCAATGACAAAACAATGCTTGACAAACTCAATGTTCTTTTGTTTACCCACTGCATCCAGGAGTGCTCTTTCCATTTCCCAACCGGTAATATCCTTGTGATGCAGTATCCTGAATTCAGAATGACCACCTTCACGGCCACGTTTATAATCGCCATCTTTTTCTTTATCAAACCTGGCGCCCCATTCAATGATATCATTTACTCTTTCGGGTCCTTCTTTTACTACGATCTCCACTACTTTTTCATTACATAATCCGTCGCCGGCAATCAGTGTATCATCAATATGTTTTTCGTAGCTGTCATTTTCAAGGTCATTCACTACTGCAATACCACCCTGTGCATACTTTGTATTGGTTTCATCAGCTGCCGCTTTTGTCACTACCAATACCTTTTTATCAGGAAACTGTTGTGCTACTTTCAAAGCATACGTTAAACCCGCAATACCCGAACCGATAACAAGAAAATCTGTTTTTTGCATGTTTTTAAATATATGTATCCGGCTCCAGTGATTCTATTAAACTTCTGTTGCGTCGCACTCTTGTGCTGCAACAAGACTACTCAGCGAATTTGTGCTTATTGCAGCACCCCGACTTTGTCGATGGTACTTTAAAGAATTCTATTCAGCAAATTTATTGTTTTGATACTGAACTAATGTATCTAAAGGCTCCAAGTGTAATTAATAACTGGGCAATGCCATAAGTAAGCATTATCGCAATCCCTGCATACTCAAATGACTCATAAAACTTATTAATAGCAAGAATTGAATCTGAAGTGATGAATAAAACAGCACCGCCAATCATTAATGTTGCCGCACCCAGATTTTTTATTCTTCCAGTTTGCAATGCCTGTATCAGCATATAACTAATTACGATACCATAAATACGGACAGGCAATTTCATATTTTCAAGATGCGGCGACAAAATATAAATTAAGGAAACATAATAGATAATAACGGGAAGAAACCACCAATAATTTTTACTTAGCCCTTCTTTACGAATAACGTTTTCATAAAATAGAATGTAAAAGATATGCGCAATTAAAAAAGCAATTAATCCGAAAATGAAAAAGCTACTGTTCATTGATTCAAACATCAGCAAAACATCACCAGCCCAGGAAAAACCAAGAGCCAGAACCACCCATTTTTTTAAAGATGAAGCAAAGTCTTTTGTTTGGAAGATAAAAAGCACGATCAGCAATGGCATCAGCAGTGGCTTGGTTATATAGCGGATTGTTTCATTGCCATTATAAACAGCGAATAGATCCACGGCAAGAACTGCAAAGTAAAGTACGATCCAAAATTTTTTATTCATGAAAATCTAAAATCTGCAATCTTAAATCCAAAATCCTATCACGGTTCTATCCACGCATCGCTTTCTCTCAAAAGGTTGATCAGTTCATCTACCGCCACTTCACTGCTTACGTTTCGTTTTACAATCTCTTTTCCCCTGTAAAGAGTGATCTTACCTGGTCCACTGCCAACATAGCCAAAATCAGCATCAGCCATTTCACCTGGACCATTCACGATACAACCCATAATAGCAATCTTCACTCCTTTCAAATGATTTGTTCTTGAACGGATCTTTGCAGTTGTTTCCTGCAAATCAAAAAGGGTTCGACCACAGCTTGGGCAACTGATATATTCTGTTTTTGATATCCTTGTTCTGGTTGCCTGGAGAATTCCAAATGAAGTACCATTAATAAATTGTTCTATCGTTTGATTGCTCAAATAGTTTCTTCCGCTTGCATTCATTTGCTCATAGTTCATAGCTAATAGGTCATAGCTTTTCTTTGTCATTCCTAAACAGATCCCGTCACCAAAACCTTCTAATAATAATGCACCAGTTTCAGTCGCATAATGAATTAAATGTTCATCGGCAGTTTGCCAGCTACTGTCAATAATATTAATTACAGGGTTTTTTATTTCTCTATTACCCAGTTCTGTATACATTCTTCTCACCGATTGCATTGCATTTTTATTGGTACTGCTTAGGCAAAGAACAATCGTGTGATCGTTTGATAATTGATCAAGATATATAAGTGAATCATTCCCGTCATTAAAACAATCAATCATAACAAAATTCAGACGATCGTTTTTTATTTCTGATTCAACATAACCTCTATCCTGGAAAATCGGGAAATATTTACCTTTATCTTTTGCTCTTGTCCATGCTTCAGGATAAACAATCACTTTTAAAGTTCCAGGCAATGCAAAATCAAGAATCTGATTGCCGGTAAAAATATAATCAGCAGCTGCATCGCTGATATTCCATTTATCAGTTGCTTCGTCGTAAGTATACCCGACACTTTGCAAATGAACAGGAGCAATTTTCTCGATCTTACTGAGATCCGCAACTACTACAGGGACATGTTTACCACCAATATTTCCGACTTCAAAAGTTTCTCTTCTTTGGTACTTGAAAGGATCGTAAGATATCTTTTCAATTCCAGGAACTGTTCCTTTATTCAACATTGACCATTCACCATTCACATATCTCTTCACCAGATCTTTACAAACCGGGACCTCCAATTCCGGGTCTTCAGTCAATGAAACACGAATAGTGTCTCCCAATCCATCTTCAAGTAAAGTTCCAATACCAACTGCGCTTTTTATTCTTCCGTCTTCTCCATCGCCGGCTTCTGTTACACCGAGATGCAAAGGATAACATTCGCTAAACTCATCAAACATTGTTTTTACCAATAAGCGATATGCCTGCACCATTACTTGCGGGTTACTGCTTTTCATACTCAATACAATGTTGTGATAGCTTTCATTTCTTGCAATTCGTAAAAATTCCATGGCGCTTTCTACCATTCCCATCGGTGTATCGCCATAGCGGCTCATAATGCGGTCACTTAATGAGCCATGATTGGTTCCGATTCGCATGGCAGTCCCGTATTCTTTGCAGATTTTTACTAATGGTGTAAATCGTTCGCGAATACGATCGATCTCTTCAGCATAATCAGCGTCACTGTATTCGATCAATTCAAATTTCTTCTTGTCAACATAATTACCCGGATTCACTCTTACTTTCTCTACAATTCTTGCAGCAATCTCAGCAGCGTTAGGAGTAAAATGAATATCTGCAACCAATGGTGTATAATAACCTCTTTTTCTTAATTCATTTTTTATATGCAAAAGATTCTCTGCGTCATTTTTTGAAGGAGCTGTGATGCGAACTAATTCGGCACCGGCCTCAATACAACGAATGGATTGTTCAACTGTAGCGAATGTATCCATCGTATCAGTTGTTGTCATTGTCTGAACACGAATAGGATGGAAGTTGCCCAGTAAGAGATCGCCAATCTTTACTTCTTTTGTTTTTAATCGTTTGTATTCCGTTAATGACTCACAATAGAATTGCATAAAATTTCAGAGTATCAATAAGTGCAAAACTAACAAAGAAAGAGTGCTAAGGTTTGATAATTTTTGAAGCTAACTGTTACATTTTACCTTGAAAAAAACCAAGTTGTTTTAATATATCCTTCAATATTTTCATTCTTATTGCAGGGATATCTGCATTTGTGTCTGGGGATTCAAAATTTAATACAAAGAAATAGGGATGATTATTCTCTTCTACCCAACCAACAGCCCATGCAAGATGATTCCCATTTTCTTTTTTACCCCAACCTGTTTTATACGCAAGTCTGTACATTGTGGTATTTTCAAAAAGCATTGCTTTTTTTACTTTCTCCTGGTAACTTTTAAAAAAAGGAAGCTGATCGAAGTACAACATTTTTACAAGACCCAGTTCTTCGTCAGGGGTTATTTTTAGTGTATTGTCAAGCCAGAACGTATCGATAGCCGAATGAATTCGGAAGGCTGTGTCTTTGGGGCCGGCACCATAATTCACTGTGTCCATCCAGTATTCCATCCTGTCTTTACCAATCCTTCTTGCCACCTCCTGGTAATACGGAACGGAGGAAACACGGAATGCTTGATACATTGAAAGATCCTGATTCCACGCTTCCACATTTCTTTTTACACCATCCCATTTTATTACCATACTGTCGCTACTGATGACCCCCGTTTGCAAACCGATCAATGAATTAATGATCTTAAATGTTGAAGCCGGTAAGTAACTGCTGTCTGTAAATCTTTTTTTGTTATAGAAAGTAAACTCATTGGTGGCATTATTGTAAAGCCCGAAACAGCCAATCACTTTATTTGCTGTAAAATATTTTCCAAGGCTATTATCTTCTTCTACATTGTTTGGCGAGCAGGAATATAAAAAACAAACAAAAACGCAAACGAATATTAATTTAACCTTCATCACTTGTAAAATTTGGGGGCAAAGGTAAGTGCGGACCCTCAAACTGCTGGAAAACAAAAAACCCGGTCAACCGGGTTTATAAAAATGAACATGAAATAGTTTACAGGTAGATGCCGTTTTTAAGTCTAACGTGTTTGTTGCCGTTACAATCTCTCTTAGTCGCTGCACAGGAGCTTAAGGACATCGCCATTACTGATCCTGCAAGCAGGAGGAACAACAGTTTTTTCATACTTGTTTTTTAAAAGTTTGAAAGGGTGATTAAAACTGGTATTCAAAGGAGATTAGGAAAGCGGCTATTCAAAGGTGAAAACGAAAATACTGTGCCATAATTGTATTTCATAATGTTTGGATACAAATATCAGAATTGAATTCATAAAAATGGTTGAAATCAATCAGAATTAATCGTAGATCCACTCACCAATAAATCACTTATTCTAATTAATAGGGATTTTACTCAACACTCCCATCTCTTTTCCAATTTTTGTAAATGCCGCAATCGCTTTATCCAAATGTTGCTGTTCATGTGCTGCGCTAATCTGCACTCTTATTCTTGCCTGACCTTTTGCAACCACAGGGAAAAAGAAACCAATAACATAAATGCCTTCTTCTAAAAGTTTAGCCGCCATGGTTTGTGCAAGAACTGCATCATAAAGCATGATCGGTACAATAGGATGATCACCGGCTTTAATATCAAAGCCAGCTTCTGTCATTTTTTTGCGAAAGTACTTTGTATTGTTTTCAAGTTTATCTCTTAACTCTGTTGTTTCAGTAAGCATATTTAACACAGCAATAGAACCACCAACAATTGATGGTGCCAATGTATTACTAAATAAATAGGGTCTTGATTTTTGGCGAAGCATATCAATGATCTCTTTTCTTCCACTGGTAAAGCCACCACTTGCACCACCCAATGCTTTACCAAGTGTTCCGGTAATGATGTCAATTCTCTCCGTCACACCGCGATACTCATGTGTGCCTCTTCCCGTTTTTCCCAAAAAACCTGATGAATGACATTCATCGATCATTACAATCGCATCATATTTATCAGCGAGATCACAAATTTTGTCCAACTGAGCGATTGTTCCATCCATGCTAAAACTGCCGTCGGTAACAATAATCCTACTCCTGAGATTTGCTGACTCCTGCAGTTTCATTTCAAGATCAGCCATATTGTTGTGTTCATAACGATAACGTTGCGCTTTGCATAAACGGACCCCGTCGATAATGCTTGCATGATTCAATGCATCGGAAATGATTGCATCCTCTTCGCCAAATAAAGGTTCAAATACACCGCCATTAGCATCGAATGCTGCGGCATATAAAATCGTATCCTCCGTTTTTAGAAATTCAGATAACTTTTTTTCAAGTTCTTTATGAATATCCTGGGTACCACAAATAAACCTTACACTGCTCATTCCATATCCATGTGAATCGATCGCCTTGTGCGCCGCCTCAATCACTTTTGGATGTGATGACAAACCGAGGTAATTATTGGCGCAAAAATTCAAGACTGTTTTATTATTTACAGTGATCTCTGCCCCTTGTGGACTGGATATAATTCTTTCTGTTTTATAAAGACCAGCTGTTTTGATCTCCTCAACATCCTTTGCAATTCGTTTTACAAAATTCTTATTCATAATAATTTTGTTTGACGAGCAAATATAAGGCTGTTGCCTCGCCCAAGCTGAGATGGCTGCAGGGTTTGGTTAGAGAAATACCATGTCAAATTCCTGTTTATAAACCCTATTTACACTGCTTTTTCTGCATTTTACCGGTAAAATGACACATTTCATCAGATTGTTCTTGTACAAGGCTTAACGATAAATTAAATTTGCTGTAACATTTTCAAGAATACCTTCGTCAAATCATTAAACTTGCTTTTATGCAACGAAAATCCCTGTTAAGAGCTGCATTGATACTTCTGCTGATAGCGGGTAGTTATTTAGTACTCTGGTCTGCTACAAAGACTCATTCCCAAAAAGAAACTTGCTCAGAAAGCATGGAAGAATGCTGCAAAAAGAAGGATGATAAGGCCGGATCAGGTGAAATGATCTGGGAGACATTTTCCCGCCAGTTTATTTCCACTTCTGTTCTTGAATAATGATTCTTAAGCTCTAATGCTTAAAAAAATCCCTTTTATAGCTGTAACTTTTTTATTCACTGACCGTAATACTTAAAGCAGGATCGTTAACTACCTTTGCCTGCTACCCCGGCTGTTTATGACCGAAAGAGAGTATAACGAGTGTGTCACTACTTACGCAGACAATGTGTATCGTTTTATCCTGAAAAACCTCAGGAATGAACAAGATGCCCGTGATGTGGTACAAAGTTCATTTGAAAAAATGTGGATACACAGGGATGAAATTGACGCCTCAAAAAGCAAATCATATCTCTTTACGGTGGCTTACCGTCAAATGATCGACCATATTAGAAAAGTGAAAAGGATACAATTAAAAGAAGAGTTTAACGAAGGAGCAAAAGTACAAAATAAGCCTGCTAACAATTTAAAGAAGATATTGGATGAAGCATTAGCCAGGCTAAGTGAAACGCAGAGAACACTGGTTCTTTTAAAAGATTACGAAGGGTATAGCTACGAAGAAATTGGCCAAATAACTAACCTGAGTGAAAGCCAGGTAAAAGTTTATTTGCACCGGGCAAGAGTTCAGCTGAAAGAGTATTTGGTAAAAGTGGAAAATGTGATTTGAGTAAAAAAGAAACCATGAACATTGATCGCCATAATTACGAAGAGTGTTTTATCCTTTACTGGGATGATGAACTTACTGTATCGCAAAAGCAGGCGGTTGAAAATTTTGTAAAAGAAAATCAGGACCTGCAGGAGGAATTCAACATCCTCGGTCAAACACGTTTTACTCCTGATAACAACATTCAGCTTGAAGAGAAAGAGTTTTTACTCAATAATTCATTTATAAACATTACCAATTACGAAGAAGAACTTCTTAATTATATTGATGATGAAGCAACGGCTGAACAAAGAAAAGAAGTTGAAAAATTTGTTAGCCAGTATTCTTCGGTTAAACAGGAATTAACGCTGCTTCAAAAAACAAAACTCCAGCCTGATGCAGAAATTACGTTCCCTGATAAATCAATTTTATATAGAAGAGAAGAAAATGCCGATAGCTATCGGCATCGGCTGATCAGTATGACATGGTTTAGAGTTGCTGTGGCTGCTGCTATTATTCTTATTGCCGGGTTTGCAACTTTCAAATTAATCAACAACAATAATGGTATTGATAAAGTTGGGGTTGCAAAAAGTAATGAACCCCAAAAACAACCAGCGATTAATAATCCTGATAAGTCCATAAGCAATCCCGATAATCAACTTCCGAAAGACTCAATAGAAAGTTTTGTTAAGGGTAATGAAAAATCAACCAAAGAACCAACCTCAGATAAAAACAAAAATAAAAAGCCAGTTGATAAAAAAGATGATTCGAAACCTTTGATAGCTCAAAGGGAGAATAAAAATAAGTTACCTGATGAAAGAAAGATTACTGATCAGCAAAGCGATCCTAATAAAATACATGACGCTATTGTTGAAGCTGATCTTCCTAACCTAAAAAAGGATACTCGTTCAGCACAAACAAGTCAATCAGATGTTATCAATGCTGGTTTTCCAAATCAAGATGTAACTCTCAAAGCTAATCCTACGTTATACATACCAAAGCAAGAAGAGAAAGAAGGTGGCGGCATCAAAGAATTCTTAAGAAAAACAACCCGGGTATTTGAACGCCGCACCAGAATACAAACCACAACCGATGACAACAAACTGCTAGTTGGAGCTTTTGCAGTATCATTAAAATAAATTCTTAAACAGGAAAAACATTTTTGCATGAAAAGTATTTTACTCGTATGCGTAGCAGCTTGTCTATTCAATTCAGGTTTTG
>Ga0105249_10001170_pt1 | contig 23237 bp, 19 predicted proteins | sample KBSS44metaG_FD_81522 | JGI IMG/M metagenome (GOLD analysis project Ga0105249, IMG submission 81522) | Switchgrass rhizosphere microbial communities from Kellogg Biological Station, Michigan, USA - KBS S4-4 metaG | ecosystem: Host-associated > Plants > Roots > Rhizosphere > Soil | place...
TGCCTCGGAATGACGGCCGCCGTTTCTACCCGCTACCCGCTACCCGCTACCCGCTACCGGTCTCCCGTCTCCCGTCTCCCGTCTCCCGTCTCCCGTCTCCCTCTACCAACCGTACAGCACCTTGTACGTCGCCTGATTGCGGAGCAGGATCCGCACGTAGTCACGCGTCTCTTCGTACGGGATGCGCTCCACGAACACCTCGGGATCGTCGCTGCCCACCTTCTGACGCCAGCGCCGCACCGGTGAGCCGCCGGCGTTGTACGCCGCCAGCGCGTACTCCACCCGCGGGTACTGGCGCAGCATGGCGTCGAGATGCGACATGCCTAACCGCGCGTTCACGTCGGGCTGGAACAGCAGCACCCGCTCGAACGACACGATTCCCTCCGACCTGGCGATGCTCGCACCGACGCTTGGCAGCACCTGCATGAGTCCGAGCGCGCCGGCCCGCGACGCCGCCCGCGGATTGAAGCTCGACTCCTGTTGGATCAACGCCGCGGCAAGCGCTGGATCGACGCGATGTGCAGCCGCTTCCGCGCGAATGATGTCGGCGAAGGGAAGCGGATACATCAACCGCAGGACACGAGTGTCGCGCGGCGCGGATGCGGCGACTGCGCGACGCGCCATGGTCATCGCCCGCGAAACCTCGCCACGCGCGTAGAGCGCCCGCGCCGCGGCAAGGAGGGAGTCGGGCGACGTCCCCGCGGAAGTCATGGCGTCGTATTCCAGCGCCTCCTCCGTGTTCATTCCCACCATCTCGAGCAGCGCCGCCCGCTGGACGGCGCGCGCCAGCTCCGGCGTCATCGCTACGGAATCGGACGCGGGCAGGGGGCGCCACGCCGTGGTGTCCAACCGTGCCGCGCTCCGCATGGCGTAATACGACAGCGGATCTGTCGCGATAACCTCGCGCCATCGCTGCGCGGCGCGACGCCGGTCGCCGGCGCGCTCGCGCGAGCGGCCCGCCCAGTAGCGGGCGGCAGTGGCGTCGAGACTCTCCGGATACCGCTGCACGAGCGTCTCGTAGTCACGAGCAGCGGCGTCGAACGTGCGAGCCGCGTACGCAATCATGCCGGCGTGAAACATGGCCGACGACGCGAGCGAGCTCCTTGGAAACCTTTTTGCCAGATCGAGAAACCCTGCCCGGGCCGCCCGATCGTCTCCGTCGTCCGTCGCCAGATCCGCGATCAGAAAGAGCGACTGCGGCGCGACGCTGCTGTCGCGTGGGAACGCCTTCGGGACCCGACGCACGGCGGCGTTCGCGTCGGCACGGCGGCCCGCGCGCAGCAGGGAGAGCGCTCGCTGGTACGCGGCCGATCCACCGAACGACGACGCCGCCGGCACGCGCGCGAACTGGACGGCGGCGTCCGCATCGCGACCGAGTCGCGAGAGCACCGTTGCATAGGCATGACGGTCGCCCGCGTCGAGCCCGTCGGCCGGCGCCCGCGCGTAGCCGGCGGCGGCTCGCGTCAGGAGCCCGGCCGTCGTCGCGGCCCGGGCGACGACGAGCTCCTCCCCGAGCGTCAGTGGGCCGAGTGAGGAGTCGGCGAGCGTGATGGCGATCCGCGCTTCGGTCGGCGTCGGATTCGCGCCGAGCAGTGCGAACACGTCGGCACGGACCTTTGCGCGGGAGGAGTTTTCCGGGTCCGCCGCAAGCCGCAAGCGAAGCGCCTGCGCGCGTTCGCCCATGTCTGCGTACGCGCGCGCCGCCCCGGCGTAATCCCGCCACCGCTCGCGAGCCTGTGCTTCCGTTGGGGCGATGCGTGCACGGGCGACAGGACTTCTGACACGAGCGTAGTTGCGCTGGCGGGTCGACGGCGTGGCGGTAACGCCGGCGGCTCGGAGCTCGAGCCAGTCGGCGAGAAGGGGCAGGAGCCGCGCCGCGCGGAGGTACGACTCAGCGGCGCTGTCGCCAAGAGCACGCCGGTCCAGCGCGCGGGCGAGCAGGACTTCACGCACGCCTCGGTCGCGGTCCGTTCGAGCGAGACGTATTGCCCGTTCCGCTTCGGCCTCTGCCGCGGAATCGGCGCCCCGCGCGAGGGCGGCGCGCGCGAGAAGCTCACGCCCTCGCCCGTCGAACACCGAGTCGAGCCACGGCGCGCCTGTCAGATTACGCTGGACGCGAGACCAGCCGCCCCAGGCTGCCGCGGCCGTGGCGGACATCAATACGACCTCGGACGTCCGCCTCGCGGGATCGCGGTACGCCGAGTCGATGATCTCACTGGCCCGCCACGGGCGGCCCGAGGCCAGCGCCGCCGCGGCCGCGCGTACCGCCGTGTCTCGGCTCTGCGCGAATGGCGACCTCGCAGAATCGGTCTGAGCAGGAGCATCGCCGGGACGCGAGCAAGCGACGCCGACGACGAGGACGGCGATGCGAACGGACTCCACGAATTTCATGTCTAACGACAGACTCAGCTTCCGCACGTAGGCCGATGTGGCATCTTTTTTCGGCACTCCGCAGGGCTCATCGTGTAGGATTTCATACGTCCGAGGACGATGTCGGCATCGTGTGGTGACGAATCCACCACATGAAGTGTCGAACGTATGGGGCCGCGTCTGCTCACACGGCTCAGAGAGTCTCTGCGCATTAGGTTGTCGTCATGATCCGTTCTTCTCGCGCCGCCACCATTGGCATTCTGGTCGCCGCGCTCGCCGTCGCCGTGTCCTGGGCGATCGCGACGCGCGGATCGCGCCGCGTGCCAATGACGCGCGAAGTGGCCAGAGAGATGCGGGCGGGGGCGGACTTCGCCGCGAGGATCGAGACATCGCTCACCGCTCCGTCCGCCGAATCTATCTCAGTGGCCGACGCGGTCGCACAGAACTACCTGGAGCGTCTCCGCCTCGGCCTCGGCAGCCCGTTCCGGCTGATCGATTACGCCCTGGCGGACCGGATGCTCCCGGATACGACGAAGCGCCTTGTCGCTTATGCGCTTCTGCAGCGCACGCTGGACGGGGACGCGTACCACGTCCCGACGGCGGCGCTGGCCAATGCGGGCAACGTGCTGACCGAGCTTCCCGCCCAGCTTGCCGGGCGGCAGGTCGCGCTGATCGACAGCGTGGTTGCCAATGCCACAGATCCCCGTGGAGGGGAGCTCACGGTCCGCGAAGCGTACCGAATTGCCGCGGCGGGCGGATCCGTTGGCCGACGAGGCCCATGGCTCGGGACGCAGGTCGCAGCCATCGCGCGTGACCGAGTGATGGCGCGCAAGGACGTGATCAACCTGCTCGCGACGGCGCGCCGCAACCACATCGACCCGCTCGGCCTCATTCCCGTGTGGCGGCTCGAGCGGCGCTTCTCGGTGGAGCGCCCCGTCATGGACGCGCTCGCGCCGGAGGTTGAACGGCGCGCTCTGGCGAACGTCGCCCCAGTAGTTCGCTCGCTCGATTCGCTTGCTGCGGAGGAGCGTCGCTACACTCCCGATTCCGCTGACACCGCAGGGAGTGCCACGCGCCGTGTTTCGGGTGAAGCCGCACGGCGCCTGGCGGCAGTCGCGTCGGTTCGGGCCGCCCCACCGCAGGCTCCCATCACCGTCGCCGTCACGAGCACGGTCCGGCCATCGCGACTGATCCCGACGCCCGCCGTCGTCTCCGACGTTCCGCTGGGCGACGCACTCGCGCGGTTCGCCGAACGAGCGGTGAACGAGGAGACGCTGGCCGCGGAGTATGCGGTAGTGCTCGCGAGTGGCACTGGGCCCGCGATACAGCCGTCGCTGGCCGTGCTGTGGTCGGCCGTGTCGATGCGCGCCTACGCGCAGGAGCGTGTCTGGTTCCCGGGCGATCCCGGTCCCACGGTGCCCGACCTCAAGGCGCGGTTCGGACTGGCGGCGGTGAGCTTCGATGCCAACGTCCCGACGGTCTGGCGACCGTACTATCTCCGCATGCTCGGATCGGCGATCGCCGATATCCAGCGAGTGCTGCCGGCGTTCGGCGTCCGCGGCCTGGGCGTGCACTTCGGTGTGAGTCCCATGCGGGACGCGGCGCTCGCCATGCATGATCCGGCGACGCGAACCGTGTTCCTTCCGGTGTCGACGAGCGCCGGCGTCATCGCGCACGAGCTCGCGCACGACCTGGACTGGCAGTCGGCGCGCACACGGTACGGGCTCCGCGGCACCTACAGCACGGATCGGGCAGTCCGGCAGTACCGTGACCGTCTCGCGGCGTCGATGCTCGAGCTGAGCGATGCCGGTCCGGGCGAGAGCTCGTTAGGCACCGAAACCGCCCGCGTGGTGCCGAGTGCGCGGCCGACCGAGGTCTTCGCCCGCAACGTGGACTGGTTCGTCACCGCAGCGCTCGCGCGCGACGGACGGATGAACGGCTATCTGTCGGCCGTTCAGGACGGCGTGCTGACCGGATACGGCGCCGTGGCGGCGCCGGAAGTGGCGCGGGACGGCGCGGAGGCGATGATCCGCGCGCTCGACGAGATGACGCTGGTGGCACCGGCGACCCGCGCGTGGTTCGTGGAGACCCATGGCCGTGCGCGCACGGTGCCGTTGGCCGAGCTGACGCGTCGTGTGCTCGACATCAGCCTGTCGCCGGCGGATCGTCGTCCCGGGGTCGGGACTCGGCCGGCGTCGGAATGGGTGGCGCCGACGGCCGATGCCAGTGCTCGCACGCTCGTCGCGCTGAGCGCGGGCTGCAGCGACGACAAGCTCGACGATCGTCTCGCCAGCGAGCGGGCGCGCGTGCTGGTGGACGCCGCGGACGCCCGCGCGCGGGGCCTGCTCGCGCGTCGAGCACGTTACGCGGCGACGTCCGAACGCGCGCCGTGGCAGGCGAGAGCGTTGTTAGGCAATGCGTGGACGCCGTCGTATGCCGACCGCGCGCAGCTCGAGCTGCGGGACGCGATCCTGCGCCGAGCAGTCATGGGCACGACGCCGCGTGGTGGCGCCGCAATCGTCGCGCGCACACCGCTCGGCTGCCGCTGATTCCCTAGCGCGGCAGCGGCTGCGGTCCGGTCGGCTGGATCCCGTCGCCTTTGACCACCACCGTGCGCGTCGGAAACGCGAACTGAATCTGCTCGGCCGCGAACCGGCGGTAGATCGCGAGATTCACGGCCTGGTTGATGTCCGCGAACACGTTGTAGTCCGACGTGAGCACGAAGTAGACGGTCTCGAAGTTCAGCGCCGAGTCGCCGAATGACACGAAGTGCGACCGGTCGAACCGGACGCGCTCCTGCGACTCAACGGCCTCACGAATGAGCGCCGGGATCCTCCCGGCGGTGTCTGGCGGTGTGTCGTACGTCACGCCGACGAGAAACAGCACACGTCGCTCCTGCATGCGCTTGTGGTTGCGAATGCGACTCTTCAGCAGGTCGGCATTCGAGAAGATCAGCTGCTCTCCGGTCACGGCTCGCAGTCGCGTCGTCTTGAGTCCGACATGTTCGACCGTCCCCGTCATGGTGTCCACCGAGATCGTATCGCCGACGACGAACGGCTTGTCGAGCACGATGGCGAGCGCGCCGAACAGGTCGCCCAGGACGTTCTGCACCGCGAGCGCGATCGCGATGCCGCCGACCCCGAGGCCGGTGATGAGCGCCGTCACGTCGAAGCCGAGCCGGTTGAGCGCGACCAGCGAGAGCATGATCCACATGATCGCGCGCGCGACGAAGCTGAAGGCCGCGATCGTCGTGCGGCTCGACAGGTCCGACTCCGCTTTGCGCTCCGCGTAGTTGCGGAACCAGAACGTGATGAGTCCGTTGCCCCAGATCGCGATCTGGAAAATCAGCGCGATCGTCCCGAGCACTTGGCCGATGTTGTGCGCGCGAACGGGCAGATCGAGGAACAGCATCCCGGCGGCGATCGCCGTGGCGATGATGAAGAAGTAGCGTGTTCGGCGGAGCAGATCGACGATGGCATCATCGGCCGTGGTCGCGGTGCGCTCGGCCACCTTCGCCAGGCGTCGCGCCAGCAGCGTGCGGATGAGGAACAGCGTTGCGCCGACCACGACGAACGCCGTTCCCGCCGCGATCCACGCTTCGATCGGGTTATGGTAGAACCGCCACTCCAGGATGGTCGCTGCTTGCATGGGCTTGATTTGCGATCGGTGCTGCTGTCTCGTTCCCGCGACGGGGGCCACCGCGGGGAACGACGATGATCACGTCAGTGAACGAATTTAAGGAGATCTGGCGGGAGGAGTCGAACTTCACCCGCCGCGCTATCGCCGAGCTGACGGATGCGTCGCTGGCGCAGCCCGTGTGTGACGATCACCGCACGCTCGGCCGCATCAGCTGGCACGTGATCGCCTCCATACCGGACACGATGCGGCGAACGGGGCTGCCGGTGCAGGGTCCGGCGCTCGACTCGCCGCCGTCAGCGCGTGCCCGCGAGCACGCGGACAGCTACGACCTCGCGAGCAACTCGCTCATGGAGTCGATCTCGGCCTGGACGGACGCCGATCTCGATCTGGTGGACGACATGTTCGGTGAGCGGTGGACGCGTCGGTTCACGCTGCAGGTCCTGATCAACCATCAGATCCACCATCGAGGGCAGATGACGGTGCTGATGCGACAGGCCGGGCTGCGGGTTCCCGGGATGTACGGGCCGGCGAAGGAGGACTGGGCGCAGTGGGACATGAAGCCGCCGATTGTCTAATCGGTGGTCTAGGAGCTAGTCCTCGAGTACCGGCTCGTACTGTTCAATGGGCAACGGACGAAGGTGGTCGTCGGAGTCGAGCACGCGCGCGCACGTGTTCCAGCGCAGAATCGCCTCGTCATTTCCGGCGGGACTCATCGCTTCCGCCTTCTCGTACCAGTCCATGGCGTCGCGAAAGGACTCGTACGCCATGGCGCCGGAGCCCGGCTTCGACTGCCGGCGCTGCGCCTTCGCGCGGCGCTCGCAGATGATCCCGGCGTAGTACGCACGCTTGTACTCGTCGCGCAGGCGCGGCAGCACGTCGCGCGCGCGGCGGACCGAGTCGCCGAGGTCGTCGCCGAACTGATCGGTGATGGAGAGCAGCAGCACGATCAGCGCCTGCTGATTCTCGGGGTCGACCTCGACGATGTCGCGGCAGATGCTCTCGGCCGCCGAGGAGTCGTTGAGCAGACGATACCGTTCTGCCTTCTGGAGTGCCGCCGGAACGCCGGACGGCGAGATGCGTTTGAGCGGAAACATGGTGACTCCCGCGGTCGAGGTCAGGCGTCCTTCTTCCGTCGCGAGAAGATCTTCACGAGCTTGCCTAACGGGTCGTAGAACTCATCGACGACGCGCTCCTTGAGCGGGATGATCGCGTTGTCGGTGATGGTGATGCTTTCCGGGCACACGGCCGTGCAGCACTTCGTGATGTTGCAGTAGCCGATGCCGTGCTCGCGCTTGAGGTCGGCGACACGGTCCTCGACGTCGAGGGGGTGCATCTCCAATGCCGCGGCATAGACGAGATAGCGCGGCCCAATGAACGCCTCGTGCTTGTTGTGGTCGCGCAGCACATGGCAGACGTCCTGGCAGAGAAAGCACTCGATACACTTCCGGAATTCCTGGACGCGATCGACGTCGCTCTGGTCCATGCGCCACGTGCCGTCGGGCGCGTCGGGCTTCCGCGGCCGGAATGGTTTGATCTCCTGTTTCACGCGAAAGTTCCACGACACGTCGGTCACGAGATCGCGAATCGTCGGGAACGCGCGCATGGGCTCGACGGTCACCGGCTTGTCGAGCGGCAGCTCGCTGAGCCGCGCCATGCACATGAGCTTCGGCTTCCCGTTGACCTCGGCGGAGCAGGAGCCGCACTTGCCGGCCTTGCAGTTCCAGCGGACGGCGAGGTCGTTCGCCTGGTCGGCCTGGATCTGATGAATGGCGTCGAGGACGACCATGCCTTCCTCGATGGGCGTCGTGTAGTCCACGAGCGAACCGCCCTTCTCATCGCCCCGCCACACGCGAAACGTGGCGGACGACGGCGTGGCTGCGGTGCTGGTGGACGCGTGGTTCGACATGCGTTATCGGCTCCCTGTTGTTGTCATTCCGAGCGCAGGCGCGATGCGCCGGCCCTCGTCATTCCGAGCGGAGGCCGCAGGCCGAAGGCGAGGAATCGCCATCCTCCCGGGCGAGGGGCCTCTCGGTCGGGACGACGGCGATTCCTCGCTTCGCTCGGAATGACAATGTCCGTGAATGGGCGACCTCACTTCATCTCTTCGATGATGGCCTTGAGCTCTGCCGGCATGGGGGGAATCGGCACCCGCTCCAGCTGCATCGATCCGTCCGTCGCCTTCTTCAACGTGATGTTGAACGTACCGTAGTTCGGGTCCTTGTCCGGATAGTCCTCCCGGAAATGCCCGCCACGACTCTCCTTGCGCTCGATCGCGGCACGCGCGACCGCCTCCGAGATCGTGAGCAGGTTCCGCAGGTCGAGCGCCGTGTGCCATCCCGGATTGTACTCGCGGTTTCCGGGCACCGTCACGCGCTCCGCCTGACGTCGCAGGGTCTGCACCTGCTCCAGCGCCTTCGTCATCTCGGCATCGCGCCTAACGATTCCGACGCCGTCCTGCATGATCGCCTGCAGCGTGTACTGGATCTGATAGGCGCCGTCGCCCGTTCCGCTGCCGCTCGTCGCCGCACGCTCGAACGGCGCCAGCGCGAACCGCGACGCCTCGTCCACCGCGCCCTTGTCCACGGTGACCGCGCCGTGCTGCTGCGCGAACTTCGCCGCGAACTCGCCGGCGCGCTTGCCGAACACGACCAGGTCCGACAGCGAGTTGCCGCCGAGCCGGTTCGCGCCATGCAGCCCCGCGGCGCATTCACCGGCAGCGAACAGGCCCGGCACTGTCGACATCTGCGAATCGCCGTCGACGCGAATCCCGCCCATCACGTAGTGCGTCGTCGGTCCGACTTCCATCGGCGCCGTCGTGATGTCGATGTCCGCGAGCTGTTTGAACTGGTGGTACATGCTCGGCAGCTTCTTCCTGATGTGCTCTGCCGCGTTAGGGAGCCGAGCCTTGATCCAGGAGATGTCGAGGTACACGCCACCGTGTGGGCTGCCGCGGCCCTCCTTCACCTCGCGCATGATGCATCGCGCAACGTGGTCGCGTGTCAGGAGCTCGGGCGGGCGCCGCGCGTTCTTGTCGCCCTGCGTGTATCGCCAGCCCTCTTCCTCGTTGTCCGCGGTCTGGGACCGGTAGTTCTCGGGGATGTCGTCGAACATGAAGCGGCGCCCGTTCTTGTTCGTGAGCACGCCACCTTCGCCGCGCACCCCTTCCGTTACGAGAATCCCTCTCACGCTGGGCGGCCAGACCATGCCGGTCGGGTGGAACTGCACGAACTCCATGTCCTGCAGCACGGCGCCCGCATGATAGGCGAGCGAGTGGCCGTCCGCCGTGTACTCCCAGCTGTTGCTCGTAATGCTGTACGCGCGACCGATGCCGCCCGTCGCCAGCACGACGGCCTTCGCGCGAAACACGCGAAAGCGCCCGCGTTCGCGATCGTAGGCGAACGCGCCGCTGACGCGCTCACCGTCCTTGAACAGTGTGACGACCGTGGACTCCATGTGCACATCGATCCCGTGGTGCACGGCATGGTCCTGCAGCGTCCGGATCATCTCGAGCCCGGTGCGGTCGCCGACGTGCGCGAGCCGCGGGTAGCGATGGCCGCCGAAGTTCCGCTGCAGGATGCGTCCGTCAGGCGTGCGGTCGAACAGTGCTCCCCACGCCTCGAGCTCGCGCACGCGGTCAGGTGCCTCTCTGGCGTGCAGCTCCGCCATGCGCCAGTTGTTGACATACTGGCCGCCACGCATGGTGTCGGCGAAGTGCACACGCCAGTTGTCTCGGTCATCGACGTTGCCGAGCGACGCCGCGATCCCGCCTTCGGCCATGACCGTGTGGGCCTTGCCGAGCAGCGACTTGCACACGAGGCCGACCTTCACGCCCTCGGCGGACGCGGCGATGGCGGCGCGAAGTCCGGCGCCACCGGCGCCAATGACCAGGACGTCGTGATCTATGGTTTCGAAATCAGGCATTCTTCAAATGATCCGTATGTCGCTCCAGACGCCCATGGAGCACAACCGGATATAGACGTCGCAGAAGGCGACGGAGAAGAGGCTCAGCCACGCGAACCGCGAGTGCCGCTTGTTGAGCGCGCTGCATCCCGCGTACATGCGCTGTCGGATCGGCCGACCCGCGAGACGATCCAGGTAGCCACCAATCACGTGGCGAAGCGAGTGGCAGCCTAACGTGTAGCTCGACAGCAGCACCACGTTCACCGCGAGCAGGATCGTCCCCAGCCCGATGCCGAACGTCGTCTGGCCCGTCGCCGGATCCGTGAACCACAACGCCTTCCAGACGTCCCAGGAAAGCAGGAACAGGAACACCACCGCGATGTAGAGGAAGTACCGGTGAATGTTCTGGACGATCAGCGGGAACGAGCTCTCGCCGCGATAGGACTTTCGTGGCTCACCGACGGAGCAGGATGGCGGATCGGCCCAGAACGCCTTGTAGTACGCGCCACGGTAGTAATAGCACGTGAACCGAAAGAGCCCTGGAAACGGAAGGATCAGCAGCGCGGGCGAGAACGGGAGCCATCCGGGCCACCACCCCGGCTTCGGTCCGAGCCAGGCGTGTGGGGAGTCGCCGAAGAGCTCCGGCGCGTAGAACGGTGAGAGGTACGGGCCATACGTGTAGTGTGCATTCTGAAACGCGGCCCACGTCGCGTAGGCGACGAACGACGACAGGATCAGGAAGACGACCACCGGTTGAATCCACCACGCATCGCGACGATACGTCTCGCCGAAGCCACGCTGAATCACTGGCAACTGCGCATGCGCCATCAGATGTCTCTCCTCACGAGCTCGCGGACGTCGGCGGCCGCACCGCCGATTCGCGCGGCACCGTGCCGCGCGATCCGCGCATATTCACGCTCTCACCGCCGTGGCTGTCAATGGCGGTTCACGAGTTTTCGCGGGCGTATTGCATTATGCGGCGCGCGCATTATTTCGTGCAGCAGTGGGGCGCGACGTCGCTCGAAACCCACGTTGCACGGGCCGGCCCGATTTCGAGGTCTGGCGGCGCGGGTCCCGATGACGACCCTCAGAGCCGGAGAGAAGATCCGATGCTGTGGCGAACTGCGTTGTGGGTGGGTGTCGCCGTGTCACTCGTGTCGGGATGCGCATCATCCCGCGCCACGACGCCGGTGACGGACCCCGACATCATCACGCAGGATGAGATCGCGCGCTCGAAGGCGACGAACGCGTACGATCTGATCGCGACCCTTCGGCCGCAGATGTTCACGGCGCATGGCGCGGCCACGACCCGCGGCCAGCAGCCGTCGACGCAGGGGCGCCAGGCGCTGCCGGTCGTGGTGTACATCGACAACGTGAAGGTCGGTCCCGTGACAGAGCTCAAGGCCCTCGGCACCGTGGACGTGAGGGAGATCCGCTACCTCAGTCCGCGCGTCGCGACGGACCGCTGGGGCGAGAACCACGCTGGCGGCGTGATCTTCGTGACGACCAGCACGGCAGTCGGGCCGGATACCATCGAGGCTCGTTAGGCTACACGGCATGACTGACAAGGATGGTTACTGTTAGATGGAACTGGTACGGCAGGAACAACACTGCCTACTGTGAACTGGAACTGGTTACTGCAGAGTGAACGGCGAGAACCCTCGGGAGGCCTCTCTACGCGAGAGAAGCATCCCGAGGGTTCGTACGCTGCAGTAACCAGTTCCAGTTAACAGTGAGCAGTTCCAGCTCACCGTAACAGTTACACCTAATAGCGGGCAGTTCAGAGTCGCTGTCTACGCCATGGCCGCGATACGCCTGGCTGACCACCGTGCCATCTCGTCACACGCGTCGCAGTTTCCGCATTCCCAGTCCGGGTCGAATTCCTCGCCGAAGTACTCGAGGATGTAGCGCGTCCGGCAGTTCGCCGTCTGACAGAACGAGATGATCGAGCGCAGCTTCGACTGATCACGCGCGCGACGCTCTTCGTAGTCCAGCAGGTCCGCGCTCAGGTCGCAGGCGACGAGGTTGTTTCGCAAGCGCTCCCACCGGCCGCCACGGTGCTCCCGCACCAGGCCGTGCCGCTTGAGCAGCACCATCACGATGCGCGCCTTGCGATGCGGCACGCCCGACTTGTTGGCGAGATCGTCGATGTGCATCGGCGTCTCGAGAGGGATCGATTCCAGAACGAGGGCCACGCGTGCCGCTTCCTCCACCTCCGGATATTTCCCGCCGAGGAAGTATGACTGAATGCGGCGGTCCTCGACGCGATAGAGCACCGTGCACACTGCGGGCAGTCCGTCGCGTCCCGCGCGTCCGGCCTCCTGGTAGTACGCCTCCACCGAGCCGGGGAAGTGGTAGTGCACGACGAATCGGAGATCCTGCTTGTCGATGCCCAACCCGAACGCGTTCGTCGCCACCATCGCCTTGAGGTCGCCGGCCATGAAGCGATCCTGCGTCTGACGCCGGTCGGCGGCCGGCATCTTTCCGTGATAGAGACCCACGCGGTAGTTCTCGCGCAGGTCCTCGTACACGCGCTCCGCCTCGCGAATCGTCGCGAGGTAGATCACGCCCGACCCTTCCGTCTCGCGGAGGATGCGGTCGAGCGCTTCGTCCTTCACCGCATTGTTCACCGACCGTACCACCTCGAAGCGGAGGTTCGGTCGCGCGAATCCCGTTACGGTGACGTACACGTCGCGCATCCCAAGCTGACGCACGATGTCGTCGCGCACTTCGGCGGTCGCGGTTGCCGTGAGCGCGAGGATCGGCGGCCGACCGAGCCGCTGCGCGATGGAGCCGAGCGTGAGGAAGTCGGGACGGAAGTCGTGGCCCCATTGGCTGACGCAGTGCGCTTCGTCGATGACGAACAGGCTCACCTTGCGCACGAGGAGTCGCTCGAAGAAATCGCGGTCCTTGAAGCGCTCGGGCGTGACGTAGAGGATGGAGCCTTCGCCGTCCTTGATCTGACGATGCGTCTCGCGCGTGGCCGGTCCCGAGAGATGCGAGTGCACCGCCAGCGCATCCACGCCTACCGCGTTGAGCTTGTCCTGCTGGTCCTTCATGAGCGCGATCAGCGGACTGACCACGACCGTGAGGCCAGGCAGCATCAAGGCCGGCAGCTGGTAGATGAGCGATTTGCCGCTGCCCGTGGGCATGACGACGACTGCGTCGCGGCCGTCGAGGAGCGTCTGCATCGCCTCCCACTGGCCGAGCTGGAATTCGACATGCCCAAATTGTTCTGTCAGTAATTCACGCGCGCGTCGGGCAGACGCGTGCTTCTCAGCAAGCTTCGGCATGACGCGCGTGGGAGGCACTTTCCGTTCCGCGCGCTCGCGCGCTCAGCCTTTCTCTCCGAGCGCCCTCAACTGGCAACCCGTTTGCATTGACCACGGGTCCGGCCGCACACGACGAAAGCGGCGGGATTGGCGGCGCTGCAGCTCGGCGCCCGGGTGCGTTCGGCACGAATGCCTGGAGGAAACGATGGCGGAGATCAGGGTCGAGCAGAAGCGCGGTGGACTTGGTTGGTTGTGGGCGATCGTCGTCCTCGCACTGATCGGAGCCGCCGTCTGGTACTTTATGAACGACAGTCAGGCGGTCCCGGCGACGTCGCCGGCCGACTCCGTGCGCACGTCGCAGAATACAGTGATCGATGCGCCGTCAACCGGGTCACTGGAGGCGACGAGCCATGGCTGATCGCGCGAAGCGCACGAAGAAGTCGGCGAGCCGCGGTCTGCGCGACGAAGCAGGCGTCGGCCCGAACCCGCGTGACGCGCGCCGGCTCACCTGCATGAAGGATCTGGACGCCTACAAGGTCGCCGAGGGCGAGCCCGACATCCGCGGCTGGAACGTCTTTACGGCGACAGGACGCGAGCTCGGCGACGTCGAGGACTTGCTCGTCGACGTCGACATGGGCGAGGTCGTGATGCTCGACATCGATCTCAAGCGCAACGACCGGCATACCCTCGCGCCCATCAAGGCGGCCTGGATCGATCGCGATAACCGGCGTGTCGTGCTCAACACCACGATGTTCGATGCCGATGACGCGATCCCGGCGCTCGGCCGCCCCACCGAACCCGTCGAGTCGGAATCCGTTCGCCAGTTCAACGAGCGTTACGAGCGGGCCTATGGGCCGGACGGCTGGGACCGCGATCGCGACATCACGATTCGTCGCGCGAACGACGACCTCGTCATTTCCCGATCGGACGACCTGCGCGCGCGGGGCCTTCAGCCCGAGCGTCGCCGCTACGTTCGCTACGGCCCGTCGCGCGACCGGATCGCCGATGACTTCCAGGTGCGCCGGCCCATCGCCGATGAGACGACGCGAGCTCCGATTGCGGCGACGGAGCCCATGTCTCCGGCGGAGACGGAGCGGCTGCGGCAGGAGTCGGGGGACCTAACGATGGATGCACGCGATACCCTGGTCACCCCGCCACCTCCGCCCACCGACGAGCGTCGGTAACTCCGATCGCACCCATGACGAGCCACCCCTGGCGACGCGCGATGACGATCAGCGTCGCCGGGCTCGTCCTCGCGGCTGCCGTCGGGGCACTGTTCGCGGTCCTCGTGCAGTCGCGAGGCGATTGGGGCGTTGGCCTGCCTTGGGAGCGAACGCTCATGTTCTCGATCGACCGAACCGTCCCGACGTTCGTCGACTGGATCATGCTGAGCCTGCCATGGCTGGGCACGAACCTGACGCTCTTTCCGATCATGGCCGCGGTCTCACTGTGGCTATGGCGGAAGAAGGGCAGGGGCGAGCTGGCACTCCAGCTGATGGTGCTCGTCGTCGGCAGCCTGCTGTTGAACGTCGCACTTAAGGCCTTCTTCGACCGTCCGCGCCCGCACCTCTGGGAGCTGCGCGGTCAGTTCGCGTGGGCGTCCTACCCGAGCGGCCACGCTATCGTCGGCGTGGCGATCTACTTCACCGTCGCGAGGATGCTCCTCCGCGAGCGCGGCTGGCGATGGCCTTATGTCGTTGCGACCCTCATGCTCGCCGTCGTCCTGTACTCTCGCCTGTACCTCGGCGTCCATTGGCCGACGGATGTCATCGGCGGCCTGCTGGTCGGGTTCGTCTGGCTTGCGGTCGTCGAGGTCGCCTTTCGGCCGCTCGTGGGCATAAAAACAGCCCCGTTGGGGTCAGAGTCCAAGGGAACCAATCCGTCGCAACCGACGCTTTACATCGCGGAGCAATGAACGGGTGACGTCGCGTTCAATTGATTCCCTTGGACTCTGACCCCAACGGAACCAGAACGACGCCGGCCCGGTAGATTCCGCAGTCCCTTGCCCAACCGGCTAGCATGCTCATCAAGAAACCTGACGACATCAAACCGTCCGAGATCACTCCCGAGCGGCTGTACTACGATCGCCGCGAGTTTCTGCGGACGGCCGGCTTGCTCGGCCTGGCCTCGGCAGTGGTCTCGACTGGTGCGCTCGCATGCGTCGAACCGGGCAACGCGGCAACGCAGGAGCAGCAGCTCAAGGACGAGCTGACGCCGTTCGAGGACGTCACGACCTACAACAACTTCTACGAGTTCGGGACCGACAAGTCCGATCCCGCCGAGAACGCCAAGGGCTTCAAGACGAAACCGTGGACCGTTCGGGTAGAAGGACTGGTGAGTAAGCCGGCATCGTACGGCGTCGAGGACTTCATCAAGCCGTCCAGGCTCGAGGAGCGGATATACCGCCACCGTTGCGTGGAGGGGTGGTCCATGGTGATTCCGTGGCTGGGATTCCCCATGGCGGATCTCATCAACCGGGTGCAGCCGCTCGCCTCCGCGCGGTACGTCGAGTTCCAGACGCTGAACGACCCAAAGCAGATGCCGGGACAGCGTGCGCCGGTGCTGAACTGGCCGTACACCGAGGGGCTTCGCCTGGACGAGGCAATGCATCCGCTCGCGATCTTCGCCGTCGGGCTGTACGGAAAGACGCTGCTCCCTCAGAACGGCGCGCCGCTCAGGACGGTCATTCCGTGGAAGTACGGCTTCAAGGCGACGAAGTCGATCGTGCGCATCCGGTTCACGGACAAGCAGCCGAGGACGGCGTGGAACGACGCCGCGCCTAACGAATACGGGTTTCTCGCGAACGTGAACCCCGAAGTCGATCACCCGCGATGGAGCCAGGCCCGCGAGCGCCGCATCGGCGAGTTCCGGAAACGCCCGACGCTCATGTTCAACGGCTACGCCGATCAGGTGAGCCGACTCTACACCGGCGTGGACCTTCGCAAGAACTACTGATGGCGTCGTGGACTCCACCGCGCTGGCTGCGGCCGGTCGTTTTTGCCGTCAGCCTGCTTCCGGCGCTGTGGGTCATCGGAGCCATCGCGTCCGATTTCTTCAACGGAACGCGGCTGCTCGGGTCGAACCCGATCAAGGAAGCCGAGCACTTCACCGGCCGATGGGTGCTCCGCTTTCTCATGTTCACGCTGGGCGTCACGCCCATCCGCCAGACGCTCGGGTGGAACTGGCTGCAGAAGTACCGTCGGATGCTGGGGCTATTCGCATTCTCCTATGCGGCGCTGCATCTGTCGATCTACTTCTTTCTGGACCTCGAGCTGGTCTGGGGCGATCTCTGGGCGGACATCGTCAAGCGCCCGTACATCACGATCGGGATGGCGGCGTTCGTGCTGCTCGTTCCGCTCGCGGTGACGTCGACGGCGAAGATGGTGAAGCGGCTGGGCGGAAAGCGGTGGGTCGCCCTGCATCGGACGATCTACGTGATCGTCGTGCTCGGGACGATTCATTTCTGGATGGCGGTGAAGCGCGACATCACGCTCCCGCTCGTTTTCGCGGCGATCTTCGCCGTGCTGTTGGGCTACCGCATCGTCGTCTGGCGGAGAAAGCGGCAGCTCGCGGCGATGCGAACGAAGAACCGGGAACCGGTAATGGATACGCCGGTCAGTCCCGGGTTCTCCGTTCCCAGCTCCCAGTTCCCAGCCCCTTAGGCTGCATCGCTGTTCTCGACCGCCGGCCGTTCTGATTCCAGCGTCACCACCGGGAACGTTCCGCTCACCTTCGCTGCCCCGCGTCGCATGAGCGACGAGATGAGCAGATAGGCTTCGGTCCACGCGCTCCGAAGCTCCGGCGTGAACTGGTCCCCGAGCACTTCCTCGAACGTCCCGATCAACGCCGTGCCTACCTTGCCATAGTGGTCTTCCTGGACGCCGTACGTGTTGTGTCGAGCGCCGAGCTGTTTGAGGACCGGCACCAGGCGTTCGGGGAGGTCCAGCCAGTGAACGATGAGGTCGATCATCGAGGTGAGCTTGCGAATCTGCTCATTGAGGATCGTACCCTTGAACATCGGTTCGATCGTCGGGTCGATCTCGAACAATCGGCCATAGAAGATGGCGCCGAACTGCGCGCCGTTCGGAGACAGCTTCTTCCAGCTCTCCGTTACGAGTTGTCTGCGGTCGGGGGTCATGTTGGTCTCTATGATTCAGGCGGCGGCCACAGGTCCGCGCTGCGCGTCCGGATGACGCGCGCTGCGAGAGGCGCTCGATGACGCAGGCCGCTGCCGTATTGCCGCGCCGTCGAGTGATAGCTAGTATAGCCCGCGGTATCACTCGGAAATCACCTGCCCAAGTCGTTGCGTCTGAATACGTTAGGCGGCGTTCGCGTCCTTGCGAACGGGACGGTGGTGACAGGCGCCGCGGCGCAACCTCGGCGTCTCGCGGTCCTGGCGCTGCTCGCGCGCGCCGGTCGGTCAGGCGTGACGCGCGAAAAGATCCTCGCACTGCTCTGGCCGGATGAAACCGAAGACCGGGCGCGCCGTTCCCTGAATCAGGCGGTCTACTCGCTGCGCCGAGATCTCGGCGCCGATGACGCGCTCATGGGCACGAAGGACCTGCGCCTCAACTTCGACCTGATCGAGGTCGACGTCGACGAGTTCCAGCAGTCTATCGAGACGAACGACGTCGATCGCGCGGTTCGGGTCTACACGGGTCCATTCCTCGATGGCTTCTTCGTCCCGCGCGCTCCCGATTTCGAGCGCTGGGTCGAAGCCGAGCGGTCGGCGCTTGCACGCGACTACGCGGTGGCGCTCGAGCGCGTCGCGACCCGAGCCACGCAGAACGGCGATACCGCCGGCGCCGTCACGCACTGGCGGAGGCTGGCGGCGAGCGATCCCCTGAACGGCCGGGTGGCGCTCTCGGTCATGCGCGCGCTCGTTGCTGCCGGGGACGTGAACGGCGCCATTCAGCATGCTCGGCTGCACGAGGCGCTGCTCGACCAGGAGCTCGGCCTCCCCCCGGATAGTGAGATTGCCGCGTTGGCCCGTGAGCTTCGCGCGAATCCGGGGATGAAGCCGCCTTCCTTCGCCGCGCCTGCGGTGGCGGTTGAGGCGGCGACGAAGGCTGTGCAGCCTGCTGTCGCGGCGCCCGCTCCGCCACCCGAGAGTTCGTCACCGCCGCAAGCTGCAGGTGCGGCTGTGGCCACGCGGCCGGTTGCGGCACGGTCCACCGTCGACTCCTCACGGCGCTGGTGGCTCTTCGGGGGGACCGCTGCTGCCGTGGTTATTGTTGCGGCGGTGGGCTTTGCGTTTTGGCGCGGCCGCTCTGCGACTGGTACGGCGTCCGAGAGTCGGCTCGTCGTCGCCGTCGGTTTCATCAGCGACTACGCCTCGGCCGACTCGTCGGACGTCGGCCGCGCGCTTCGCGACATGCTGGCGACCAATCTCGCCCGCGCCCGAGAGATCACCGTCATCAGCGGTTCTCGTCTACTGGAGGTCGAGCGACAGATGAGCCGCGGGGGGCCGTCAGCGCCTGGCGCAATCGTGCCCGTCGCTCGTCAGGCCGGAGCGACGACGCTGATCGACGGTGCACTGTACCCCTTAGGCGCCGATACCCTCCGGCTGGACCTGCGCGTCACCAACCTCGGCAATGGAGACGTGCTGCGCGCGTACACCGTGACCGGGCGCGATCCGTTCGCGCTCGCGGACAGCGCCACGGCGCGTCTCGTGGACTACCTGGGCGCCTCGGCGCCGCGAGGCTCTGTCGCCGATGCGATGACGCCGTCGCTGACCGCGTATCGCCTCTACGAAGAAGGGTTGCGCTCGTTCTACCGTGGTGAGCTCGATGCGTCCGCGCGCCTGTTCGACGCCGCCCTCGCCGAGGACTCGGCGTTCGCGATGGCGGCGTACTACTCGGCCCGCGCTACTCGCGGGAGCCGCTCGCGGTACCTCACGCGCCTACGGCGTGCCGTGGCGCTCGCGGCTCACGCGAGCGATCGGGATCGACTCATCATCCAGGGTGGGTGGGCGGAGGCGAACAACTCACCCGCGCTCGCGTCCATCGCTGAGACGCTCGCGGTCCGTTACCCGAACGAGGTGGAGGGCCACTACTACCTCGGCCGCGCGCTCGTGAACGGTGGGTCCTTCACGGAGGCGGTGATTCCGTTGCGCCGTGTCGAGCTCATGGACTCGCTGAGCCTGCATGGCGGTGATGCCAGATGCGCGGCGTGCGATGCACTGCTCCAACAGGCGGTGAGCTACGAGCTTGCGGACTCGATGGTTGCCGCCGAGCGCGTCGTCCGGCGGTGGATCGTGGCGCGCCCGAAGTCGTCTGTGGCGCACATCGAGCTCGGTCGAATCCTGTCCGCGGTGGGTCGCATCGACGAGGCACAGGAGGAATTTCGGACCGCCGCGGGGCTCGACCCTTCTGGTTCGTCGTGGGAGCCGATGGCGAGTTTGTGGATGCGCAGCGGCGATTTCGCCAAGGCCGACCAGCTCCTTCGCGTCGAGATCGCGAAGGGCGGCCCGCAGGTCGAGCCGCACTGGTTCCTGGCGATCAGTTTGCGCTACCAGGGCCGGCTTTCCGAGGCGTTAGGCGACGCGCGGGCGTACCGACGCGGCGTTGCGGGCGTCGAAAGTGAGACCCCAGGGGCCGCCGAACCGGCCGCGCTTCTCGAGGCTCAGGTGCTACGCGAGCTCGGCCGGTATCGGGAATCGGCTGCATTGTTCGACTCGATCTCGCGCTTTCGGGTCATCGGCGCCGACTCGTCCGCGATCAGGTCAGGGCGCGTCTGGTCGCTCACGCACCGGGCTGGCGCGCTGGCCGCGGCCGGAGACACGGGTCTGCTCGCCGCTCTCGCCGATACTATTGAATTGTTGGGGGCCGGCAGCAACCTGGCGCGCGACCAACGGCTGCACCATCACGTGCGCGGGCTATTGCTCGCTGCTCAGGGCGACGATTCGAGCGCCGCAACCGAGTTCCGCCGCGCGGTCTTCTCCACCACGCTCGGGTACACGCGGACGAACGTCGAGATGGCGAGGTCTCTCATCCGCCTCGGCCGATATGCCGAAGCGACCGCGGTGCTCAGCGCCGCCCTGCGCGGATCACTGGAAGCGGCGAATCTCTACGCGACCCACAGCGAGATCCGGCTCCTGCTGGCGGAGGCATATGCACGCGCCGGTCAGCGCGATCGGGCGACCGATGAGCTCGAGCGGGTCCAGCGCGCGTGGGCACACGCCGACCCGCTTGTTCAGCGGCGACTCCAGGCGGTGGCGACGTTGGTTGGGCGTTGAAATGCCTCCGTTGGGGTCAGAGTCTAGTGGAATCATTCGATCGCACCACAAGCAAAAAGCGGCCGAGGTTCACGGGCCTCGGCGGCTTTTTGCTTGTGGGTGCTGTCGAGCTTCTATGTCTTTCGGCGACTTCCCGACCGTCTCACGGGGCGAAAGGACTACGGCGTTCTCTCGCTCGTCGATCGGAGGCGCGTCAGCTGGGAACCCGGCGGCGATGGATCTGCCGGGTAATCAGGCCGCAGCGGACAGGAGCTGCGCTGCGCGGTCGAGTGCGACCGCGACGAGCGCCGGCTCTTCATCGTCGACGACCACGTCGGCGATCGCGCGGCGTACCGCCTCGAGTGAGGCGTATTCACTGCCTACCCACTCTTCCATCCCTTCCGGCGAGCGGATTGCCAGGTCGCGCTGGAGCCTTCCGATCTCCAGGGCCAACGTGGCGACCGCCTGAGCGGGTTGGGAGTCGTTCTGAACACGGACCTGGGCGTTGGCCAGCACGCGGACGACGGTCTCCCGTCGATCGGTTGCGGGCCGGAAATGCGCCGGGACGACGGCTGCCGACCCGAGCGTCGTGGTGGTGGTTGGCACCAACGGCGGGCTGACGGCGGGGAGCTCCTCGGTGTGGCCGACGACCGTGCCGGCGCCGAAGAGGAGCGCGGCGATCGCACGACCGCGGCGCCGAACGCTCCCGCTCGGTTCGGAGCCACCCCACTGCATCAGTTCTGCGTTCAGCGCCCTGTTGAGCGCGTCGAGGTAGACGTTCGGTGCCATGGTCGGATTCTCGGTTCGATCCGCCGGAGTGGGCGGTGTGAAGTTCGTTATGTCGCTCGCTGAATCGTTCGGTGTCCTCGTCGTCGCTGGCCGCCTGCGCCGTTTGACGTGAGACAAGGATACGAATGGCAATCACCCGGGAATCAACGTGGCAACGGGCGCAATGTTCGATATGTAAGTGCCAGTCTGGAAACGACTTGACCGCGACGCCGCCGGGATTGACCGAGGCACTTCGTGTGGCATTTCGGGCGAAGTCACTTTCAGGTGATTACGCGACAGGGCGAAAAAACCGGACGTCGGCGTTATTTGGGGGTAGCGGGTTCGTTGTCATTCCGAGCGGAGCCGCGCCGCGGCGGAGGCGAGGAATCGCGATCCTCCCGCTAGAGCGGCCTCCCGGCCGGGACGAGTGCGATTCCTCGCCTCCGGCCTTCGGCCTCCGCTCGGAATGACCAAGGCCCGGCGATTCCTCGCCTCCGGCCGTCGGCCTCCGCTCGGAATGACAGCCGCCGTATCTCCCGCTCCCGTCACCCGCTACCCGCTTCCGTCACCGTCAGCGCTTGACAATCCGCGGTTGCCAATACGTATTAGCACCGTGGCCAAACGCTCATCCGCCGCACAGCGGCGCGTAACCACCCACGATGTCGCGGCGCGCGCTGGTGTATCCCAGCCGACCGTCTCGCTCGTGCTGTCCCGAAATCCAAAGGCGCGCGTCGCCGCCGACACCCGCAAGCGCGTTCTCAAGGCCGCCGAAGAGCTCGGTTACAGGCCAAACGTCGTCGCCCGGAGTCTCGTCCGACGCCGCTCCTACGCCATCGGGCTCGTCGTCCCCGACCTCGCCAACCAGTTCTTCGCGCACGTGGTGAGCGGCGCGCAGCGGGTCGCGGTCGAGGAGGGCTATGCCGTCCTCCTCTGCGAGCAGCGCGGCACCGGCATCGACCAGCACCTCGAAGCCCTCCGCGCCCGCCAGGTCGACGGCATCATCCTCGACGCCGCCGGCGCCTCGGCCATCCCTGAAGAGCTGCTGGATGGCATCAACGTCGTGCTCATCGACCAGCCATCCGAGCGCTGGCCTGGCGTTGTGAGCGACGCCGAGGGCGCGGGTCGAATGGCGGCGGAGCATCTCATCGGGCTCGGCCACCGGCGCATCGCGTTCATCGGACCGTCCACCGACGTTCACAGCTTCCGGATGCGCGAGCGCGGGTTCACGCGGGCGGCGCGAGCCGCCGGTGTCCCGATCGATACGGACCTTTTCCGACGCGCGCGTGCGACCGTGGCCGGCGGCCACGCCGCCATGCGGGCGCTGCTCGCGCTTCCGACGCCGCCGACCGCCGTCTTCTGCGCGAACGATCTGATCGCGCTCGGCGCGTACAAGGCCTGCGCCCAGGCGGGCGTCTCCATTCCCGGCGACATCTCGATCGTCGGCTGCGACGACATCGAGTTCGCGCAGCTCGTGACACCCGAGCTCACGACGATTGCCGTTCCGGCGCGTGAGCTTGGTGCCCGCGCCGCGCGCCTGCTCGTCCGCGACCTTGCCGGCGACCCGGCGCCGCCGTCGCAGCACTCGCGACCACTCCCGGTACGACTCGTGACTCGCGGCTCCACCAGCACGCCGTGCGCGACCGACTCGGTCCGCTCGCCCTCGAGGTCGCGCACGTGACTTCGGCCGCGGGCGCACTTCGGCATGCCGTCATTACCGGAACCGGTTCGTATGTTCCGGAACGCGTGCTCACGAACGCCGACCTCGCCGCGCGGCTCGGCGTCGAGATCGAGCCGTTCGTCTCCGAGACGCTTGGCATCCGCGAGCGACACGTCTGCGCCGACGACGAGTCCACGGCCGACCTGGCCGAGCGCGCGGCGCGTCGCGCGATGGACGATGCCGGCGTCGAGCCGGAGTCGATCGACCTGCTCATCGTCGCGACCGACACGCCGGAGTTCATCTCTCCCGCCACTTCATCCGTCGTGCAGGGACGACTCGGCACCACGAATGCCGGCACCTTCGACATCAACGCCGGCTGCGCCGGCTACGTCACGGCCCTGGACGTCGCGTCGAA
>Ga0105249_10001172_pt1 | contig 23214 bp, 20 predicted proteins | sample KBSS44metaG_FD_81522 | JGI IMG/M metagenome (GOLD analysis project Ga0105249, IMG submission 81522) | Switchgrass rhizosphere microbial communities from Kellogg Biological Station, Michigan, USA - KBS S4-4 metaG | ecosystem: Host-associated > Plants > Roots > Rhizosphere > Soil | place...
CAGTCGGTAGAGCGACGGACTGTTAATCCGCAGGTCCCTGGTTCGAGCCCAGGTTGGAGAGCCATCTATTCTTCCATAGCTCAGTCGGTAGAGCGACGGACTGTTAATCCGCAGGTCCCTGGTTCGAGCCCAGGTGGAAGAGCCAGATTCTAAAAAGCCCACTCATAATGAAGTGGGCTTTTTTATATCTTTATTTTCTATAAAGAAAAGATTTAAGCGCTTTTCGGCTTACACCTAAATTTTAGAACGCTTAAAACAACTTTGCTTTTATTCAGATTTACTTTTATTCAGAATGATCAAATATTTAGCAAATAATGCTTTTTTATGATGAATTTAACAATTTTTCCTTGACCCATTCCCATTTCATCCCTAAAATGCGTTCCAGATTCTCCAATAGCTCAGTCGGTAGAGCGACGGACTGTTAATCCGCAGGTCCCTGGTTCGAGCCCAGGTTGGAGAGCCAGATTTTAAAAACCCACTCATGATTGAGTGGGTTTTTTCTTATCTATATACGATACCGATCGCTTATGTCTCTCGATTTACATCAAATTTTATTTTTATTGATTGGCAGTATCGCAACCATTGCTTTATTGCTTGCCTGCTTTGGTCAGCATTTATTTCGAAATAAACATTATTATGCAAAACGTGTGATCACCCCTTTTGAACAGAAAATGTTTTTCCGTTTAAATGAAGCCTTTCCTCAATATCATGTACTTGCGCAAGTCGCGTTTAGCGCGTTAATTGATTGCAATCAATTTAAATTGCGTTCCAAATTCAATCGTAAAGTGACCGACTTTGTGCTACTCGACAAACAGCTTGAAGTGATTGCTATTATTGAACTTGATGATCCCAGTCACCTTGGCAAAGAACATATCGATGCACAACGTGACGAGATGTTAGAACAAGCAGGTTATCAGGTATATCGCTATACCGATATTCCCAGTTGTCGAGATTTAAGAAAAGACATTGCTGATTGACAATGATCAGCCAAGCATTTCAAAAGCTAACCATTCAGCCATGTCTTATAAAATAATCGATGCAATACATAAGTAAACGATGACACCTGTTGCATCACAAATCGAGGTGACCAAAGGTGCCGAAGCACTTGCTGGATCCAGCTTTAAACGATTCAATATAAATGGCAGGCTCATCCCAATTAAGCAACCCATCAATACAATACCCATCATACTTAAAGCTAACACCAAAGCGACCATTGCATCGCCTCTAAAGTAACCAAGAATGGACACTGCAATTGCCATTGTTCCGCCCAAACATAAACCGACCAAGCTTTCACGCCCAATCAGATACATCCAATCTTTTAAATGTACATCACCCGTTGCCAATGCCCGTACGATTGTGAGCCAGCATTCCCGCCACTCCCGACCAAAAGCGGCAAAAAGAATACCAGCACAATATTCTTTGCGATAATATCTTCAAAATGGGCAATCCCGAATCCAGACAATAAGCTGCCAAAAACCAAAATCACCAACCAAAATACCCGTTTTTTATACAGGTAATGAATCGGCGCTGTCTTAATACTCATTTTAGGAGACGATGAGACTGCACTGGATTTTAAAAAGTCTTCTGTGGCTTCTTCTGTTACGACATCCATGGCATCATCATAAGTAACAATACCTAAAAGACGTTGTTGCTCATCAACAATTGGCAGCGCAATAAAGTCATAATAATGCAGCTTCTCTGCAATGCTCTCTTGGTCTTCATTAACGTCCCCAACAATCAAATCCGTACTCATGACTTCAGCAATGGTTTGCTCAGGCTCAGCAAGAATAATTTCACGTAAGGACACAACCCCAAGTAACTTACCTTGTTCATTGACCACATAAATCAAATAGACCGTTTCACGATCTGTGGCAATTGCCCTGATCTGCTTGATGGCTTGTGTCATGTTCAAATCAGGTGACAATGTCACATAATCTGAACTCATGATTGCACCAGCAGACTCTTCTGGGTATCTGGCTAAATGTTGGATCTGCTGTTGTATTTCAGGGCTTAAATCGGCATAAACAGCTTGCTGTAATGCATAAGGCAAGTACTTAAATAAATCTGTACGATCGTCCGAGTGCATCTCAGAAATGATATTGACCAGTATCTGTTTTGGTAAATGTTCAGAAATTTTAAGTTGTTGTTCGAGTGATAAAAACTCAAGAATATAGGCAGCATTGGGTAAATACTCCACCAATGCCAGCTGTTCATTTAAAGATAAATCTGCCAAAATTTTTGCGATATCGGCGTCATTGATTTGTTCAAATTGTTTTTCAATGAGATCAAATTGATGGTTTTGAATGGCTTTTTCTATTTCTGAAACGAGCACCAAAGAAAATTGCATAGGATGATCCAAATTCCATCAAACTTTTGCCACATGTTGGACTGCAATCCCACGAAAATAAAGATGTTTTTTGTTGTGAAACATATTTTAAAAATTCTGGATGACTTGAAGCTTGCTCAATCTTCATCAAAGAACATTGAGCAAGCAAAACTCATCAATCAACACGCTTACTCAGAGGGTACTTTTGATCTAAAAATTGAACGAACCAGCACATACATAAATGGGATAAACAGCAAAACTAAAACTGTTCCGAAGACCACCCCACCCAATACGCTTACCCCTATTTCTTGACGACTGGCAGCACCTGCACCAAATGCAACAACCAAAGGGATAATCCCCGCACCAAAGGCCAAGGATGTCATCAGAATTGGACGTAACCGCAACCCTGCGCCTTCTAATGCAGCAGCAATCGCTGTTTTACCTTTTTCCTGTGATAGTGCAGCAAACTCAACAATCAAAATCGCATTTTTACACGACAAACCAATTGTGGTCAGCAATGCAATTTGAAAGTAAATATCGTTTGGAAAACCCGCCAATTTACTAAAAATAATATTGCCTCCAATCCCCAAAGGAATTGCCGCAATCACAGCAGTTGGAATCGACCAGCTTTCATATAAGGCTGCGAGGCAAAGGAAAATAAAGCCGATCGAAATCAAATACAGTAACCCTGCTTGGCTACTTGATTTTTGTTCTTCAAATGACAAGCCACTCCACGCAACATCAATTCCATCTTGTTGACTGATCAAGGTCTGAATATCTTTCATGGCTTGACCCGAACTGGTATGTGCCGCTGCATTGGCTTCCATTTGCAAGGCGGTATAACCTTGGAAACGATTCACCACATCTGGTCCACCTTCCCAGCGCGTTGTTGCGAAATTGCTAAATGGCACCATTTGGTTCTGTGCATTACGCACTGCCCATACTTGTAGATCTTCAGGCTTAGAACGAAACTCTGCATCGCCCTGCATCATCACCCGTTTAATTCGCCCACGATCAATAAAGTCATTTACATAAGAGCCACCCCATGCTGCTGACAAAGTATTGTTAATCGCAGTTTGACTCAGCCCATTTGCCAATGCCAATTTTTGATTGATATCAACTTTTAACTTAGATTTATCTGGATTGGATTTTTTATCTAGATTCTCAAAGGATTGGAACTGTTTGGCTTGTGCCTGCAATGTTGTGAATTGTTGATCTAAATATTTCCGTCCTTGGCCGTTAATATCCTGAATCCAAAATTCTAAGCTATCACTATCCCCCAAGCCATTTACAGAAGCAGGCAAACTGACTGTAATCCGAGCATTGCGATCTTGACTAAAATACTTTGTCGCACGTTCACGAATCGCTTGCGCAGAATTTTGTATACCTGAGCGATCATCCCAATGCTTTAACGCCACAAAACCTGTTCCTAAATTTTGTCCTGTACCCGAAAAATTACGCCCATAACGAATCAAGACAATATCAACATTTTGTTTTTCATGCTCAAGGAAATATTTTCGAATATTTTCCCCAACCACCTGACTACTCGACATCGGTGCACCATCAGCTAAACGGAACTGTACACTCAACATGCCCTGATCTTCACTTGGGATAAAACTGGTGGGTAGAGCCCGATAGATCAGTGAAAATACAGCAATCAAAGCCACAAAAATCGTCAAAATTACCCATTTCAAATTTAAAGTCTTTTGAATCAGGCGAATATAACCTTGTCTTAGATTTTCGAGTTTAAGATTAAACCAAGTGGCCCAACGCATGGGTTTAGGATTGGGTTTTAAAATAATGGCGCAGAGTGCTGGGGTTAGGATCAATGCAACTAACAATGACAAAGCCATTGCCGCCACTAAGGTGATGGAAAATTGACGATAAATCACGCCTGTCGAACCTGTAAAGAACGCCATCGGAATAAATACCGCCGTCAAAACCACGGTAATCCCAATCAAAGCTCCTGTCATTTCCTGCATAGACTCGATAGATGCCTGTTTTGCAGTTAAGCCCTGCTCATGCATCAAACGTTCGACATTTTCCACCACCACAATGGCATCATCGACCAACAGACCAATTGCCAACACCAAGGCAAATAAAGTCAATGTATTAATACTCATACCGAGCACATTGAGTACCGCAAAGGTACCTAAAATCACAATCGGTACAGTAATGGTTGGAACCAGAGTGGCACGCCAGCTTTGTAGGAAAATAAACATGACCAGAACCACCAATACGATGGCTTCTAATAAGGTTTTGACCACCTCTTTAATCGATTCTTGCACAAACGGCGTGTTATCTCGTGGATAAACAATCTTATAGCCTTGTGGCAGTTTTTCAGAAATCTTTGCCAATTCGGCTTTAATTAATGCAGAGGTTGCTAAAGCGTTTGCACCTGAAGATAAAGAAATCCCCATGCCCGATGAAGGGTAACCATTAATGGTATTAAACGACTGATAATTTTCTGCACCCAATTCAATACGCGCCACATCTTTTAAATAGATATAGCTACCATCGGTATTGGATTTAACAATAATATTTTTAAATTCGTCGACTGTTCTTAAACGTGAACCTGCGGTAACTTTTGCATTTAAATATTGGTCAGCGGTTACAGGTAAATCCCCGACACCACCAGCAGCAACCTGTGTATTCTGTGCTTCTATTGCTGTACGAATATCACTGGGCATCAATTGATACTGACGCAGTAAATTCGGATTCAGCCAAATTCGCATGGCGTATTGAGAACCGAAGACATCAACTTCACCAATCCCTTCAATCCGTGATATTTCTTGTTCTATATGATCAGATAAATAGTCACCTAATTCGATATTGTTACTTTTACCTGTTTCATCATACAAGCCCACCACCATAAAGGTATCGCCAAGTGATTTATTCACCGTTACACCTTGACGCTGTACATCATCTGGTAAGCGGTTGAGTACACCATTGATACTATTTTGTACTTGGACTTGTGCGGTATCTGGATCCGTTCCGTTTTCAAAACTGATACTAATTCTGGCACGACCCGATGAGTCACTGCTCGAACTAAAATACAGCAGGTTGTCGATCCCTTTAATTTGCTGCTCTAAAACCTGAGTAACACTCTCTTCAACAGTTTCAGCATCTGCACCTGTATAGATTGTAGAAACACTAATCCTTGGCGGAGCAATATCTGGATATCGCTCTATCGGTAAATTCAAGACTGAAAATACGCCTAAAGCCATGACAATAATTGCAAGTACACAGGCAAAAATAGGACGTTGAATAAAAAATTTTGAGAGCATCAGAGTAGGTTCTGCGTCAAAGGATTGAGGTAAAGTTGTTGTAGCAATTAAATCGACTTTATATGGATATTCTGTGACTTAAACTAAAAACTCAAGGAAAAATAACAGAAAAGCGAATGATAAGTTTAAATATGAAGAAACTATGAAGAATTTTTTTATTCTAGACATCAATCAACCGAAAGTATTTCATCAATTTTTCATCTTGATGTCATCACAGTGTCAATTTAATGACATAAACTATGCACAATTTCCATATAAAAATTTGAGAAAAATATGATTAAAAACACTGGGTTAATGATCAGTATTATGGCGTTACTAACCGCTTGCAATGATGACGATAAAAAATCAGAAAACGTCACACCAGAATACAAAGAACCTAAAATCATTATTGTTGGTCACCGAGGGGCGAGTGCTTTACGCCCTGAGCATACCCTTGAAAGTTATCAAAAAGCCATTGATGATGGTGCTGATTTTATTGAACCAGATTTGGTATCGACCAAAGATGGAATATTGGTTGCACGTCATGAAAATGAAATTGGTGGCACAACCAATGTCAGCACATTCAGCCAATTTGCAGATCGTAAGAAAACAAAAATCATCGATGGGACATCATTAACGGGATGGTTTACAGAAGACTTTACTCTAAGTGAATTGAACCAACTTAAAGCACGCGAGCGTATTCCAGCGTTACGCCCAAACAATACCCAATACAATGATCAGTTGAATATCCCTACCCTTGAACAAATTATTGAACTGGCGGAAAAGAATTATAAAAAAACTGGTAAAGTGGTTGGGCTCTATATCGAAACCAAGCACCCAACATATTTTCAAAAATTAAATTTAGCCATGGAAGATCCATTACTGAAGACTTTGGCAAAGTATCAATATAGCCGTGAAATTGCACCGATTTATCTACAGTCTTTTGAAGTCAATAATTTAAAGTATTTTAAGGAGCAATTGACAGCACATAAAAGCTTAAAGCATGCCAAAATCATTCAGCTTTATGATGATAAGAAAATCAGTCCAGCAGATTATGCCGCTCAAGGGATTAAAACCACCTATGGCGATATGGCAACAGCACAAGGTTTAAAAGACGTCGCCAAATATGCCGATGGCGTTGGTCCATGGAAACCGTATATTTTTAATGATAGCTATACTGCACCCTCTTCTTTCGTTACCGATGCGCATGCGGTGAATTTAAAAGTCCATCCATATACTTTCCGTCCTGAAAATAACTTCCTTGCCAGCAATTTAAAATGTAGTACAGCTGAAGCAGATGCAGCCAAGCGTTGTGAAGCTGGCGCAAACAAAGAATATGAGATGTATTTTAAAGCTGGTGTAGATGGTGTATTTACCGATGATCCTGGTTTAGGTCGTAAAGCTTTGGATGCGTACTGGAAAGCCAATCCAAATAGCAAGTAATACTCAGTTCATTAAAAAAATTAAGCAAACGATTCAAATGTTTGCTTAATTTTTTCTAAACTTGGTGTTTTTTGTTTAAAATTAATCCCAATTTAAGTTTAGAATAATACACTACTTAAAAAATTTAGCTGCTTTGATTTATGAGTGATTATTCTCCATTTAAGGGTACGACGGGTTTCAAACGCATTCTCAATGCAACAGGCTATTCTTTAGCAGGATTTAAAGCTGCATATCAAAATGAAGCTGCTTTCCGTCAGATTGTCTGGATTAATATCGTTTTAATTCCAATTACTTTTTTTGTCGATGTCTCTTCTGTTGAACAGGCAGTAATGATTGCTGTGTGCTTATTGGCAATCATTGTAGAATTGTTTAATTCAGCATTAGAAGCTGTGGTTGATCGTGTTTCTTTAGAACGCCATCCACTGTCAAAAAATGCCAAAGATATGGGAAGTGCTGCACAGTTCGTAGCTCAAGCAATTATTTTCTTTACCTGGGTCATTATTCTTTTTAGATAAGTTATTATTTTTAGATCAAATAATCTTTTTAGCTAAGTATTCTTTTAAGAAAAATTAGAAAGAATATTGACATTCCACCGCAGGTAAAATGTCAATTCATAAAAATTGATAACAGCCTAATTTTGCTTTGCTGCGCTAATTCAGTCTAAGCACCGTGATATTTTAACTCGAACAACGCACTTTTAGCTTAAAATTATTTCTATAAAGAATTGATTAAAGAGAAGGTTTTGGAATTGGAATATTCTTGTCAATTTTGTCAGGCTGATTAAGACTCATAGAACAATTGCTATATCCCCATTTGGTGACCTGGCCTTGCTCAAGCATAAATTTCTTTGTACAAGCATTCCAGCCATCGTTATATGAAATAATTTTTGCACCATTTGGGAGTGCATAGCTTCTATACGGTGGTCCCCATTTACTGATCAGTTTTTCTTCTGTACTCCCCACCCAAGACTGCATCAAATCATTTCTTGTTTCGAGTCTTTGCCCCATGATACTTAAACATCCTGTTAGCATCTGGCTGATTGCAATAATGAAGATTAATCTTTTCATTTTAGTTCTCCTCAGTTTTCGTGTTGTATTTATATTTACCGAATAGTACAAAAGCATAATAAAAAATATACAAAAAGACAAGGATGAAACAACTTGCATAAAAAATCCCCGCATAAAGCGAGGATTTTTTATGATCTAAGTTCGAAACGATATTACATCATTCCGCCCATACCCCCCATGCCGCCCATATCAGGCATAGCAGGTTTGTCTTCTGGGATATCAGTAATCATACATTCAGTTGTTAACATTAAACCAGCAACAGATGCAGCGTGCTCAAGTGCAGAACGCGTTACTTTAGCAGGGTCAAGGATACCCATTTCTAACATATCGCCATATTGTGAAGTTGCAGCATTGTAACCAAAGTTACCTTCACCGCTCTTCACTGCATTGATCACAACTGATGGTTCATCGCCAGCGTTAGACACGATTTGACGAAGTGGCGCTTCAATCGCACGACGAAGGATGTTCACACCTACAGTTTGGTCATCATTTGCACCAACAAGGCCGTCAAGTACTTTAGCTGCACGTACCAACGCAACACCACCACCAGCAACAACACCTTCTTCAACCGCAGCACGCGTTGCATGAAGCGCATCGTCTACACGGTCTTTTTTCTCTTTCATTTCAACTTCAGTTGCAGCACCAATTTTGATTACGGCAACACCGCCAGCGAGTTTAGCTACGCGCTCTTGAAGTTTTTCTTTATCGTATTCAGATGTTGATTCTTCGATTTGAGCACGAATTTGAGTTACACGTTCAGCAATTTGATTTGCATCACCAGCACCATCAACAATCACAGTATTTTCTTTAGAAATCGTGATTTTATGTGCAGTACCTAAATCTTGAAGCGTTGCTTGTTCTAAAGACATGCCCACTTCTTCAGAAATCACAGTAGCGCCTGTCAAGATCGCGATATCTTGAAGCATTGCTTTACGACGATCACCAAAACCAGGTGCTTTAACCGCACATACTTTGATAATACCGCGCATGTTGTTTACAACCAGTGTTGCAAGTGCTTCACCCTCAACATCTTCAGCGATGATCAGTAATGGTTTACCTGTTTTTGCAACAGCTTCTAAAACTGTAATCAATTCACGGATATTACCAATTTTCTTATCAACAAGAAGAATGAATGGATTTTCAAGTTCAGCAGTCAAAGTATCTTGTTTATTTGCAAAGTATGGGCTGATATAACCACGATCAAACTGCATACCTTCTACAACATCAAGCGCATCTTCAAAGCCTGAACCTTCTTCAACAGTAATCACGCCTTCTTTACCAACGCGTTCCATTGCTTGCGCAATCAACTTACCAACTGTTTCATCAGAGTTTGCAGAAATCGAACCGACTTGTTCAATTGCTTTAGTATCAGAAGCTGGTTTAGCAGTTGCTTTGATATTTTCAACAACAGCTCTAACCGCAAGGTCGATACCACGTTTCAAATCCATTGGGTTCATACCCGCAGTAACTGATTTGATCCCTTCATTTAAAATCGCTTGAGCAAGTACAGTTGCAGTTGTTGTACCATCACCTGCGATATCATTGGTTTTTGAAGAAACTTCACGAACCAATTGCGCACCCATGTTTTCAAATTTGTCTTTTAAAGAAATTTCTTTAGCAACAGTTACACCATCTTTAGTGATGTGCGGTGCACCGAAAGAACGATCAATAACCACGTTACGACCTTTAGGGCCTAAAGTTACTTTTACTGCATCTGCAAGTACGTTTACACCCGCGATCATTTTTGAACGCGCTGAATCACCAAATTTTACGTCTTTAGCTGACATACTAAACTCCAGATATCTTTATAAGTTTTAAATTTTGACCAATATGTTTTGGATGAAAACTCATCTCAACGGCAGAAGATTAACCTTCCAATACCGCTAAAATGTCAGATTCTTTCATCACAAGAAGTTCTTCACCATCAACTTTAACTTTAGTACCTGTATAAGCACCAAACAGTACGTTATCGCCGACTTTAACGTCTAAAGCACGTACACCGTTATCGGTGATTTTGCCATTACCTACAGCAAGAATTTCACCTTGAGCAGGTTGTTCAGCTGCAGAAGTACTTAAAATCAAACCACCTGCTGTTTTAGTTTCTTTTTCAACACGGCGGATCACAACGTTGTCATGTAAAGGACGAATCTTGCTCATTTCTAACTCCATAGACATTTAAAATGTCATTGATTACTCAGCGAAGATGACTTCTTATTCCTAGGTCATCGACAAAATATTTGTATGTCACATTTGTGGGGATGGAAATAAACGCTTCAAGGGGAAAACGAAAAAAAATTTATTTAATTTGTATGTTTTTTCTTCTTTTGTATCAAATCATGTCTAATTCAGAATTTTTTATCGCAGTTTTGGCAATAAATTCCTGTAATTGTTCATCAAAAAAATAATGTTCAAAGCCACCATCTTGATGAATCACATTAAAGCTATTGGGTATATTTTTATGCAAGCGTCGAGAAACTGCCGTACCCGCATGAACCTCATAAACTGGTTGCTTTAAATTTAGCGCAAAGGCTTGATTCAGATCATAGACCGCAACTAAATGTAAATGACCATGCAACAAAGCATACAGTTGATGTTGTCCCCATTCTTTAATGGCAAACTGACCTAAAGCTGGACAATCTTTTAAGTGATGGTCTTCATTTGAGGTATAAAAAGGTTGATGACTAACAATGATTTTTAATTTATTTTTAGGTGCATTGGCCAACAACTGATTTACATTTTGAATTTGCTCAAAAGAAATATGTCCACGTGTGTGATAACGGCGACGAATACTGTTCATGCCAATTAAATAAAAATGCTCTGTAAATAAGCTGCGTTCTAAACTGCCAAAGAACAATTGATATAAGCCAAATGGTCTAAAGGCACGATTCCAAACATGATACAGAGGAATATCATGGTTGCCAGGCACCACAAAATAAGGGATGTTTAGTGATTCTAAAAACTGCTTACATGCATAGAATTCTTTAAATTTAGCACGTTGAGTTAAATCACCGCTCACCACAACCACTTCAGGTTTATGTACAGCACAAAACTTTTGAATCGCCCGTATACACTCTGGACGTTCAGTACTAAAATGTAGATCAGACAGATGCAATAACATGCGGCACCATAATTTTTAAAGCATTTTTTTCTACGTGTAAGGTTAACGGGGTCGTCATTGAAACAATTTCTCCATCGACAGCAACAGTCAGTTTAGGCTTTTTTGAATAGACAATGACTTTTTGTGCACCAAAACTATACACATCGGAAGCGTTTTCCAATTTTCCACGAATGGTTTGAAACAAGGTTTTAAATAAAGTGGCTTTATCTCCTTTGGCGATCACCACACCGGCAATCTCCCCCACCTCTGCACATTTCGAAATTTTTAAATTTAATTCTTTTAATTGCAGTTGATTATTACCAAAAAAAATCAGTGGTGTTTTTACAGGATACTTTTGCCCATCTACTTCGATCTCTAATTTGAGTTCTTTACGATCACGAATCAGGACATCCAAACCAGACGTATACGCATTTAAAGGAAAGCGTCCAAACCGACGATTATATTCTTCGCGTTTTTTAATAAACAAAGGATATAGACCTAAACTGGCATTATTTAAATAAATTTGATCATTGATACAGGCCACATGTGAGGCACGCGGCTCCCCTGTGGCAATCACATTGGCTGCCTCTAAAATATTCAAAGGAATATGTAGAACACGCGCCACATAATTAAAAGTACCTAAAGGTAGTATTCCCATAGGAATTTTTTGCTTTAACATTTGCGAGGCGACTGCGTTCAACGTACCATCACCACCAGCAGCGACAATGACACCACAATCTGAGTATTGTGCATGACGTTGAAAGATTTTTTGCATCAGGGTTTTTATATCAGGCTCTGAACCAATATCAAAAACTTGAATTTCAAAACCATGTGAGGTCCAGATGGTCATGAGTTTTTCATAAATATCATCTTTCTGATTGGCATGAAAACCTGACTTTTCATTGTAAATCATTGAAAGAGGCTTGAGTTCTGTGTCCATAAGCTTGATTATTTTGAAGTATTTGCACTAATTTCGTCGATTTTCTAAACAAATAAAAGCACCTTTATGTAAAATTCGAATTATGCCCATTTATTAAATCAATAATTAATTTAGTAAATCTTATAATTTCAACCTATTGTAAACTATTATTATTTACAATTAAAATACCCTACATTCCATTTAAAAATACCAATAAAAATCAAACAATAATCCATGTTAGGCAATAAAAATCAAATACTTAGTGAAAATTCGAGCATTGCTATCTTTTAAGCCTTTAGTCTTATTTTTTTTATGAATATATGTTTTAATACCACCACTTTTTTTCATACTTAAATTTGAATGTAGTATCCCTTCATTCAGATTATTATTTGTACACAAAATTGTACATATTTTAGATAGGCCTCACCATGACCCAAGTGAACGCACCAGAATTCGTTCGTCATCCCAAGCTCATTGCATGGGTTGAAGAAATTGCTAAATTAACTAAACCTGCAAAAATTGAATGGTGTGACGGAAGCGAAGAAGAGAATCAACGTTATATCGACTTGATGATCGCTAACGGCACTATGCAAGCGTTGAACCAAGAAAAACATCCTGGTTCTTATTTAGCGAATTCTGATCCGTCTGACGTAGCGCGTGTTGAAGGTCGTACATACATCTGCTCTGAAAAACAAGAAGATGCTGGTGCGACAAACAACTGGGAAGCTCCTGCTGAGATGCGTACTCGCCTTAACGGTTTGTTTGATGGCGCAATGCAAGGACGTACCATGTACGTGGTTCCATTCTCTATGGGTCCATTAGGTTCTCACATTGCTCACATTGGTATCGAAATTACAGATTCTCCTTATGTTGCTGTAAGTATGCGTAAAATGGCTCGTATGGGTAAAGCTGTTTATGACGTACTAGGCACTGATGGCGATTATGTTCCTTGCGTACATACTGTTGGCGCTCCACTGGCTGAAGGTCAAAAAGATGTTGCATGGCCTTGTAACCCAGAAAAATATATCGTGCATTATCCAGAAACGCGTGAGATCTGGTCTTACGGTTCAGGATACGGCGGTAACGCATTATTGGGTAAAAAATGCCTTGCTTTACGTATTGCATCATCTATGGGTCGTCAACAAGGCTGGTTAGCTGAACACATGTTGATCCTTGGTGTAACCAATCCACAAGGTGAGAAACACTATATTGCAGCAGCATTCCCATCTGCTTGTGGTAAAACCAACTTTGCGATGTTGATTCCACCTGCAGGTTATGAAGGTTGGAAAATTGAAACTGTAGGTGACGATATTGCTTGGATCAAACCAGGTGAAGATGGTCGCTTATATGCAATCAACCCTGAAGCTGGTTTCTTTGGTGTCGCACCTGGTACAAACATCAAAACAAATCCAAACTGTATGGCGACACTTCACAAAGATGTCATCTATACAAACGTTGCTGTAACAGAAGATGGCGACGTATGGTGGGAAGGTTTAACCAAAGAAGCGCCTGCTAACTTGACCAACTGGAAAGGCCAACCGCATGTTGCTGGTGAAAAAGCAGCACATCCAAATGCGCGTTTCACCGTTGCAGCGGGTCAATGCCCTTCTATTGATGCTGACTGGGAAAATCCAGCTGGCGTACCAATTTCTGCGTTCATCTTCGGTGGTCGTCGTGCAGATACAGTACCTTTAATCTCAGAAGCTTTTGACTGGGTTGATGGTGTTTATAAAGCAGCAACGATGGGTTCTGAAACAACTGCAGCTGCAGTAGGTCAACAAGGTGTTGTACGCCGTGACCCATTTGCAATGCTTCCATTTGCTGGCTATAACATGGCTGACTATTTCTCTCATTGGTTAGAAATGGGTGAAGAAGTTGGTGCTAAAGCGAAAGCTGCAGGCAATAAACTTCCTGGCATTTATAACGTAAACTGGTTCCGTCGCGATGCTGAAGGCAACTTTGTATGGCCTGGTTTTGGTCAAAACATGCGTGTGCTTGAGTGGATCATTGACCGTTGTGAAGGTCGTGCTGAAGCAGTGGAAACACCGATTGGTTTTGTTCCAACTTATGAGCAATTGAACTGGACAGGTTCTGACTTCACTAAAGATCAATTTAACCTTGTGACTTCTCAAAACAAAGATCAATGGATCAAAGAGATTGAGAGCCACACTGAGTTATTTGATAAACTTGGTGAGCGCTTACCAGCTGCACTTAAAACTCGTCAAAATGAGCTTTTAGAGGCTGTTAAAAAATCTGCTTAATCGCTAAAAATTAAGACATACAAAAAGACCGCTAAATAGCGGTCTTTTTTACTTAGTGTGATACAGTTCACTTTATTGCTTTGGTATTCATTACAATTATGTAATAAAAATACAAATGATTACTGTTTCCATGTACAAAATTCATATTTTCTCTATAATTCAAACATTACTTTATTTTATTGATTTTTTTAATCATGTTAGAAAATATTATTTATTCGGCAAAAGTTATTAGAGCCAAATTTGTCTCAGATAGACGTTATCTCACCAAAAGATTTATTGCTAAATTGGGTTATACCCCGAACTTTGATCAGCCTAAAAGTTTCAATGAAAAAGTCACCGCCAGAATGATCTATGAAAGAGCACCTTTACATACGAAATTAGCAGATAAATTTGCTGTACGCGAAATGCTTGCAGAGAAAATTTGTTGTTCCCATTTTGTTCCACTGATTGGTGTATATAAGTGCTTTGAGGAAATTGACTTTAATCAACTTCCCAACAAGTTTGTTTTAAAATGCAATCATGACAGTGGCAGTGCAATTGTTTGTAATGATAAAGCGCAATTTGATATCAAAAAAGCGCAGCACAAACTCAATCACCACCTTAAACAAAATATGTATTTTAGAAAACGAGAATGGCATTACAAAGATATTGTTCCTCTAATTTTGGCCGAACAACATATTGATTTGTTTGTTGATCAAGACAATAAGCTGACCATTACAACATGCCGTGTTCATTGTTTTGAAGGTCAGCCTCGATATATTGAAGTCGATGTACAAGACAGCCAAGGCGTGGATTATTCAAATATGTATGACACATCTTGGGTGCTGCAACCCTTTACCGTTGATCTAAAAAGCAATACGCCAAGCTGTTTAGCACGACCGCAAAAATTAAATAAAATGCTTCAACTGTCAGAAGACCTTTGTTTTAAATATGGTTATAGCCGAATCGATTTCTTATTATCTCAAGACGATGTTTTCTTTAGTGAGATTACCTTAACCCCCAATGCAGGTCGTATGGTCATCACCCCAAGTGAGTGGGATGAAAAGTTAGGCGCTTTATGGCTGACTGACTAAGCCGAGCAAAAAGACCGACGTGTTCGGTCTTTTTTGTGATTTAATGCAACCATTCAATATCTAAAAATAAGCGCAATGACAGCAATTAAAAACATTACCACAACTCAACCTTATCTAACCCTGCTACCTGACCACGAAGTCGTCTTCGCCCCTTCAAGTCTATTTCTAGCTCAGCATTTACTTCCACTTATTTCAATTGATTTATCGGCAATCAATCCAGCATGGCAAGGAAAAATTCATTTGCTCAATCCGATTGAACCTTATGAATGCTATATCGGAAGTGATACCACAGAATTTTCTGATGCATTTGCCAATGAAAATTGGTTTATTATGCAATTAAATCAACAAAATCAATATGAATGGTTAGCAAACAAAAGATATTTTGCTTTAGAGAATCCTGATTGCGAGGCCGATCTAAAAACCCATCATAAAGAAATGCATGAAGATTACTTGCAGCTTAAACAGCGCTTTGCCGAAACTGGAAAAGTCATTTCAACATCACGCATTGAATATCAAAATGATTCTGCAACAACCTTACTTGACCAATTAGGGGGTGAATGTGGCGGTGGAAACTGGACTTATCCAATTGATGAACATTTTGATTTACGCTACATCAACGCAGACCGCGATGATCAAGAAGTTCATATTTATGACCGTGATGGCAAGCGTTATTATTTTATTGCAGCTGTTGCTGGCTGGGAATATTGTTCACATGGGGCAGATTGGATTTTAATGTACTACCAACCTGAAACCCGACGCGTTTTATATACCTTTGATTGGTCATAACGACTCTTGTGCAAAGCTATATATTTTCCACTTTTGCTTAGGCAACATCTTTCTGTAAGCGGCGTTCATGCAATTCAAGCAAATATTCATCCAATGCTTGAATTTCAGCTTCAGTAAATTTTAAATATAACTTGCTACGGCGCTTTAAAATATCCTGACTGGTGATCGCCCACTCTTGATCAACCAAATAATCGACCTCTTGGGCATATAGACCATGACCAAAGTCTTGACCAAGTTCATGAACAGATGTCGAATGATTTAAAAATTTCCATGTATAAGTTCCATAGGCATGTGCCCAACGGCTTGCAGTTTCATGATCAAGCCCTTTGATTTTATTTTGAATTTCTAAAACCAATCCATCAACCGAAACTAAATTCTCAGCACCCGGCAGTAAGGATTTTTCAGTCCAAGCTTTCCCAGCGTTAGGGAAGAACTTCTGCAAATGCTCCATGGCAGATTCAGCCAAGCGTCGATAAGTGGTTAACTTGCCACCAAACACAGAAAGTAAGGGTGCATCATTTTCTTGATCTTGCGATAAAGCCAAAGTGTAATCACGGGTGATTGCGGCTGGATTATCAGACTCATCATCACACAATGGGCGCACTCCTGAGAATGTCTGAATAATATCGGCTTGAGTCAGTTGCACTTTAAAATGATCATTGGATACATCAAGCAGATAATCAATCTCTTGCTGACTAATTTCAACATTATTCGGATCTGCTAAATATTCACGATCAGTTGTACCAATCATGGTGTATTGATTGAGATAAGGAATTGCAAACACGATACGTTGATCATCATTTTGCATAATAAAGGCTTTATCACCGTCATATATTTTCGGCACAATAATATGACTGCCTTGAATTAGACGAATTCCATATTGCGATTTTAACTGAAGCTCTTGCTTAATGAATTGTGCAACCCAAGGTCCCGCAGCATTGACCAAAGCCTTCGCTTGTATGTGATAAATACCCTGCTCATTTTCAAACTGGATATTCCATAAACCATGTTCACGCTGTGCTGAAATACAGCGTGTTTGCGTAACCACAGTGGCATTTTTTTCACATGCTTGCATCGCATTTAAAATCACTAAGCGTGAATCATCTACAGCACAATCTGAGTATTCAAATCCGCGTGTAATCTCTGTTTTTAGTGGGCTAGTATCAGGATCAAATTCAACCAAATGTGAACCTGCAAGCTTCTCTCTTTTGCCCAAATGGTCATATAAAAACAGCCCCGTACGAATCAGCCAAGCAGGACGCAAATGAGGTTGATGTGGCATGATAAAACGCATAGGACGAATGATATGCGGTGCTTTTGCCAGTAAGACTTCTCGCTCAGCTAAGGCTTCTCGCACTAAGCGAAATTCTTTATGTTCCAAATAACGCAGACCACCATGGATCAACTTACTGCTTGCAGATGAGGTATGGCTGGCTAAATCATCTTTTTCACACAAGAACACTGATAAACCACGCCCTGCAGCATCATTGGCAATACCAACACCATTTATTCCACCACCAATTACAGCAATATCATAATAAGTTTGTTGCTCATTGATTTGTGCCATAAACGCCACCACCTTTGATCATTTGCATATATTCACAATCATTTTTTGAGAATATATTTTCGTTTGTTTTCATTTAAGAAAATAATAGATAGTTTTTTAATCAATGTCTATCAAAAAATGATCAATTTCACGTTTATCATATTTTCACTATGGGTTTTAAAATTAGCTTAAACCACAGTTAAAGCCACTTCTGCTGCATGAATTTGTTTTAAATAATTTTCAGTGGGCACTTTATTGGTAAAAAGCCGATCTATTTCAGAAAGATGGCCTAAGCGCATCATTGCATGACGACCAAACTTGCTCTCATCTGCTGCTAAAAATACTTGCCGAGCACCTAAAATAATTTCTTGCGAGACAGACACTTCTTGAAAATCGAAATCGAGCATGGTTCCATCTTCATCAATCCCACTGATACCAATCAGTGCATAATCAACTTTAAACTGTTTAAAAAATTCAGAGGTGGCTTGCCCAATCACACCACCATCAGGGCGCACTTTTCCGCTGGCAATCAATACTTCAAAATCATCATTCATACTCAAAATCTTCGCCACATTTAAGTTATTGGTGATCACTTTTAAACCGCGATGTTGCAATAAAGCATGCGCAATAGCTTCGGTTGTTGTACCAATATTGATAAATAACGATGCATGGTCTGGAACTGCGTTTGCAACGGCTGTTGCAATACGCTGTTTTGCCGCTAAATTATGGCTGATCCGTTGACTATACGCGGTACTGGTGACACTAGAGTCTACCGCAGCGCCACCATGATAACGACGTAATAGTCCGGCATCTGCCAATTGATTGATATCCCGCCGTACAGTTTGTGGGGTAACTGCAAAATGCTGTGCAATCTCATCAATACTGACGTAGCCCCGAGCCTTAACCAATGCTAATGTTTGCTGTTGTCGAATCATCAAGTCCATAGATGTGAAACCTTATTGTTTTATTTTCAAAAATGAACATTTAGCTGCTATAAATAGCATGACTGCTTACTGTACGACTAGATTAAATTTTTAAATTCATCCAACTCAGCTTATTAAATTGTGTACATTTCATACATTTAGATGCAAGCAAATATGCTTTAATTTTAAGCTAAATTCTTATAATTTATAAAATATTTCAAATTAAATAGCTGTTTTAAAAAAATTATTCATTTATTTCTAGAATTTCTCATTCTAGATCAATAATAAACCCTCAACACAGCTAAGACCAAAGTCTAATAAGGTCTGCTTTCATTCAAGCGTATAACGAGCATTGTAATTATTTGTATCTCCCTCGTCTTACTGACTGAAATTCTCTCTGTTTGATTTTTCTGCTTTGATTTTCATCCAAAATGAAAGTTAAACAGGCTGTATTTTGCATATTCTTTTGGAGAATTGCCTTGTCCAATTCATCTCCTCAAGTTGCCACTTCGCAACTTGATAGAAAAACTCGTTTCAAATCTATACTTGGTGGTTCAGCTGGTAATTTAGTCGAATGGTATGATTGGTATGTCTATGCCGCATTTACCCTCTATTTTGCCCCTGTGTTCTTTCCAGAAGGTAATGAAACGGTCAAACTTCTCCAAGCTGCTGCAGTTTTTGCTTTAGGCTTTTTAATGCGTCCGATCGGCGCATGGATCATGGGCGTTTATGCTGACCGTAAAGGTCGTAAAGCGGGTTTAACACTTTCTGTTTCATTGATGTGTATTGGCTCATTAATCATTGCTTGTGCGCCATCTTATAATTCAGTCGGAATGTTTGCTCCCGCACTACTTTTATTTGCACGCTTATTACAAGGTTTAAGTGTTGGTGGTGAGTATGGCTCAAGTGCCACTTATTTAACTGAAATGGCGGGTAAAAATCACCGCGGATTTTTCTCAAGTTTCCAATATGTCACCCTGATTTCAGGTCAATTACTGGCACTCTGTGTACTGATTATCCTGCAACATAATCTTTCTGAAGATGCCTTACATGCATGGGGATGGCGTGTTCCTTTCTTTATCGGTGCATTACTTGCAATTGTTGTGTTCTGGATTCGTCGTGGTCTGGTTGAAACAGAATCATCTAAACAAGCACAACAACAAGCTAAAAATGGCGGCGAAACATCTGGTGCTTTGGCCTTATTCACCAAGTATCCTAAACAAGCATTTACAGTCATTATGCTGACTGCGGGCGGTACCTTAGCCTTTAATACATTTACGACTTATTTACAAAAATACTTAGTCAACACTTCTGGCTTTGAAAAAACCACCGCAACTGAAATTACCACAGCCGCAATCTTTATTTTTATGTTGATTCAACCTGCAGTCGGTGCACTTTCAGACAAAATTGGCCGTAAACCAATTATGATCACTTTTGGTATACTCGGTGTGCTATTTACCGTTCCTATTTTCAATGGTTTAGGCTCGACAACGGACCCTAAAACGGCTTTCTTCTTATGTATGAGTGGTATGGTCATTGTGACTGGATATACAGCCATTAATGCGGTTGTAAAAGCTGAATTATTTCCACCGCATATTCGTGCTTTAGGTGTAGCCTTACCTTATGCACTTGCCAACACTGTATTTGGCGGTACGGCTGAATTAGTTGCACTAAGCTTTAAAAATGCTGGGCATGAAAACTATTTCTTCTATTACATTACCTTTATGATCGGTTTATCTCTAATCACCTATGTGTTTATGAAAGATACCAAAAAACATAGCCTGATTACGGATGATTAATTCAAAATAAACTTTGCAATCTAATTCATTTAAAACAGCTTTTTTATTTAAGCAATTCACTTATCGTGAAAATTGCAAAGCTATGGCATACTAAAAATAATTCAAAAAGCTAGGACTTTAAAAGATGAAAAAAATCACTTATGCAGGTTTAGGATTAATCGTTTTAGCTTTATCTGCATGTCAAACAACCCCTCGTCAATACAATGGCGTAACCGGTTATCAAATTGAAAATCAAACAGCAGATAGTGCAACACTGGCGTATACCCTTTCAGGTCGTGCAGATCGTGATTTGGATGTAGATAAATTACAGCGCGCATGTCAAAAAGTGTTGGGTGCAAACAAAAACTATAAAATTTCTGTATTAAGTACCAATGAAATTATCAATCCGCAAATAGCAAAAGGTCAGGCTGGTGTTCAACTTGGACATAGCCGTACATCTTTTGGGCTTTCCAACACGCCAAGCCTAAATAACAGTGAAGATTATGCAACACGCCAAGCCTTAGATACCCGTCCAAGCACTTTACATGTGGTACGTTATACCTGTTCTTGATTTTAGCTATGTGTATCGCAGAATAAAATAAGACGCTGTCATAGCGTCTTATAAAAACTCACATTTCTAAATTCTTTGGCTTCATCTAAATCAGGCCAAGTGGTTGCACTTCGTTCATCCAATTTTTGGTAATTTGGATGACTAAAGTTTTTCACTCGGCTATCTGCCACCCATACTTCTGGTGCAAATTTTAAAAACTCATCCAAGAAAAAACGATTAGATTGATCATATAAAACATCTGCAGCCAATAAGACATCAACCTGTTCGGCTTTATATAAATCATCTAGATACTCAAGCTCAACATCATTGAGTAAGGCATTTTCACGACAAGCATCCAAACTTATCGGATCGATATCACAACAGATGACACGTTTTGCACCTGCCATTTTGGCTGCAATTGCAACCACACCGGATCCAGCACCAAAATCCGGTACCACTTTATCTTTTACATGCTGTGGCTCTGCAATCAGCCATTGTGCCATTGCTAAACCTGAAGCCCAGCAAAAAATCCAATACGGTGTCTCATTCCAAATACGGCGAATTACCTCATCATCCAAACGATCTGTTGGAAAAACAGGTGGAATCAACCATAACGAAATTGGGCTTTCAGGCAACTGCTGTGCCAATAATTCGCATTGAGGAATTACTTCATGCAAAGCATCAAGTAAATGTTGTGGGGCTTTAGGAAATTGATAAGTACAGCTCATGCAAAATATGACCAAAATTATTATTTTGATATTGAGGAAATACAGCTTCTTCCTCATATTCGATAGACAGTAACATCATGTGCTAAGGTTCAAGACGATACTTCTTGTTAAGTCTCAGATACAGCTACTTAAAAGTACATCTTAAACACGTTAAGCCAATGACCATTAAACTAATGACAATATTGCCTACTTTTACTGAAAAATAAACATAGCTGTGTAAATGTAGGCTGAATTTAAGCACAGTGAATGCATGGCTTTCACTGTGCCCAGAATAAAACAGGGCTTAAGCTAACGCTTTTTCAGCTGCTTCCACAGTTTGACGAATCAACGTTGTGATCGTCATCGGACCTACGCCACCTGGAACTGGTGTATAAGCGGAAGCGACATCTTCAATACCGACCAATTGGATATCACCCACACCACCACCGTCACGAGGATGGAATCCAGCATCAACCACAACAGCACCTTGCTTAATCCAGTCTTTTTGGATTAATTCAGCTTTACCGACTGCACCAACAACAATATCAGCCTGTTTTACCAATTCAGCAAGATTTTGTGTACGAGAATGGCAGATTGTCACTGTTGCATTGGCCTGAAGTAGCATCATTGCCATCGGCTTACCTAAAATAGCCGAACGCCCTACCACAACTGCATGTTTACCAGCGATTTCAATCTTATTTTCTTGAAGAATCGTCATGATACCCGCAGGTGTTGCCGAACCATAAGCAGCCTCACCCATTGCCATACGACCAAAACCTAAACAAGTTACTCCATCTACATCTTTTTCAAGTGAAATGGCATCAAAGCAAGCACGCTCATCAATTTGTTCAGGCACAGGATGTTGGAGCAAAATACCATGAACATCAGGATTGGTATTTAATTTTTCAATTTCAGCTAATAATTGTTCAGTTGTGGTTTCTTTACCTAACTCTACTTTTAAAGAATCCATACCAACACGACGGCAAGCATTTCCTTTCATGCGTACATACGTCGCAGATGCACCATCATCACCCACTAAAATAGTCGCTAAAATTGGGGTACGACCTGTTTTTGCTTTTATAGCTTCAACACGAGTCAACAAGTCTGCTTCAATTTGTTTCGCTAATGCGCGACCATCCAATACCAATGCCACGGCACATCTCCAAAGTAGATATGAATCAATTTTGCAAATAATACATGATTATTTAGACAATTTTCTTTCATATGCTGAATTTATGTGCATATGCATGAATTATAGTATTGTTTTTTTTTCAAAGATTGCTAATATGTGCATCACCAAGACATGGCGGGGTGGCAGAGTGGTCATGCAGCGGACTGCAACTCCGTGTACGCCGGTTCGATTCCGACCTCCGCCTCCAATCTTGTAAAGCCCGAGTGGTGAAATCGGTAGACACAGGGGATTTAAAATCCCCCGCCCACAAAGCGTGCCAGTTCGAGTCTGGCCTCGGGCA
>Ga0105249_10001175_pt1 | contig 23194 bp, 25 predicted proteins | sample KBSS44metaG_FD_81522 | JGI IMG/M metagenome (GOLD analysis project Ga0105249, IMG submission 81522) | Switchgrass rhizosphere microbial communities from Kellogg Biological Station, Michigan, USA - KBS S4-4 metaG | ecosystem: Host-associated > Plants > Roots > Rhizosphere > Soil | place...
CGCTGCCCGGCCCCGGCGCCGAGGAGCATCTGCTGGCGGCGTTGCGGGAGGCCGTCGCGGACCCCGCGATCGGCGCCTATGCGCTGGCGGCGTGGCGGTCGAGGGGAGGCCAGGGCGAGGTGGAGCCACCGCTTCGTGCCCGCGCGGTCCTGCTGCGTGATCGGCTTGTCAGCCTCCAGCTGGCCGCGTTCTGGTCGACACTGCTGGCCGACGAGATGCCGCCCGGCCCCGACGGGCCGTCCGAGGCCGACAGGCGGGCCGGCGCGGGGGATGACCCGCTGGAGCGCGCGACGCTCGCGGCCTTCGACGAGGAGGCCGCGGGGTGGCCGGGCGGAGGCGCGGCGCTGGTGGGAATGCTGCGTGACGTTTCGCCTGGGCGGTCCGCGGCGCTGGTCGGCCTGGCGACCATTGCCAGGCATCGGCCGGACGCGGTCGCCCAGCCCGCCCGGCAGGCGGCCGAGCCGGCCTCGCGGCCCGCCGATGCTCCGGTGCGCCCAAGGCCGTCGGTGGGCGCGCGTACCCCGTCCCGGCGGGACGTCGCCCGCCGCCGCACGCGGGCCAACGGATCCGGGGGCAGGAAAGGCCGCGGCTGAGACGCCCGCCTTCTCGCTATCCCGGATCTCCCGTCGGCTGTCGCGGCTGCCGGGACTACACCGACTGCACGGCGATCTGACCGCCGGCCGCGGCGCGGCGGTGCGGTGCGGTGCCGAAACTCACCGGCGACACCGACCGCCCCGAGCAGCAGCAACAAAATCGGCATACCAGACAGGGCTTCCTGCTTCTCTCCCACCTCGTCGAGCGTCCCCGACGCGAGCGCGACGATCATCGCATTGGCGGCCGTCAGGGCGACTGAGGTCACCGCGAACGCCAGCGCCGTGCGCGTGCTCACGATTTTGATCAGCTCACCCCTGACCAGCCTGCTCACGCGTCCCCCACTCCGGTCAGGCCAAGGAAGATGTCCTCGAGCGTTGATCCACGCTGGATGATCACACTCAGCGGAGCCTGGTGCACGATGCGCCCCCGGTGCATGACGACGACATCGTCGACCAGCCGCTCGGCCTCGGTCAGCGAGTGGCTGGACAGCACGACGGTGCGGCCTGCGTCGGCCCGTTCCCGCAACAGGGTCCGCAGCCAGCGGATCCCCTGCGGGTCCAACCCGTTGGTCGGCTCGTCCAGCACCAGGATGTCCGGATCGGCGAGCAGCGCCGAGCTTGAGGCCAAGGTCGCTGGGCGCTCCTCGCTCTCGGGTTCGGCTACGGTGAGGTCGTGGGACTGCACCTGAGCCAGATCGACGAGGCCGACGCGCTGCTGACGCGTACTCCCAAAGGATCGCTCGCTTCGCTCCTGATCGTTTGGGTCCCCCGGGCCCGCTCGCGTTGCTGATCGGGATGGTGCTGGACCAGCCAGTATCGGAAGGATGGAGTGAGATGGGATGTTCTGTGCCTGTTTGACTACGTAGTGCCAGGCGCGGTTCTGTGGCCGCCGGAGCGAAGAGCAGAGCGAGCGACCGTGTCGGCGTTTGACGAGTCCGGATCTGCGCCAGCAGCCTCGTAGTCACTTCCTCCCCGCCGTCCTCCGGGACTAGCGGGGCTCTTTTCTAGATCGGCTACGTCATACCCAGCGAGTCGCTGTCTTCATCGACTATCCGGGGAACCCCGGACCCGCTGGCGCTGCCCGCGGCGTGCCGGCCGCCGAGGTGCGGCGCCACGCGGCGAGCGAGCCGTCGCGCTGCTGCTGGTCTACGCGCTTGTCCAGGGCCCCACCGGCGGGGGATGGAGCGAACCTGATCACTCCCAACCCTCGCCGCGGTAGGAGCGATGCTTATCGTGCCTCGTAGTTCTCGGCGACCTCGGCGAGTTGTTTGGTGACCGAGCCCCAGCCTTCGAAGAAGCCGAGTTCCTCGTGACGGGCACGGGCGGCGGGATCACCGTGGCGGACGATGACCCGGTAATCCGTACCGTCTGGGTGATCGCTCAGGGTGATCTCGGCGGTCATGGCGACCGGGGCGGGGGACGCGGGGCGCCAGGCGCTGTCGACCGCGTTCGTGAAGACGATCCGCTCAAGGTCGTCGACGACGAGGAAGCTTGCGTCGACGTGCGGGACGAACTCGACTCCGTCGTCGCTCAGTCGGGTCACGAGCGCGCCGCCGGGCCGGACGTCCAAGCGGTCGACCCGGCACAGCATCGGAGCCGGGAGCCACCACTTCTCGAATCGGGACGGGTCGGTCCACGCGCCCCAGACGGCGGCGCGGGGGGCGCGGATGATCCGCTCCAGAGTGAGGTCCAGGTCGGGATTCATGTGTGAGTTCTCCTCCGGAGCAGTGACGAGGCGATCGAGGCGATCGGTGCGCGCTTCCCAGACCTGGCGCTGCTCAGCGAGCCAGTCGTCGAAGAGCGCGAGGCGTTCGCGGTTGAGCACGCAGGTGCGCACGCGGCCGGGCTTGACCGTGCGGATCAGTCCGTTCGACTCGAGCATCCGCACGTGCTTCATAAACGAGGGAAGGGTCATCGGAAACTCACGGGCGAGATCGCCGACGCTCGTGGGACCGTGGCCGAGGCGTCGGATGACGCCGCGCCGGGTCGGGTCGGCGAGGGCGACGAACAGGCCGTCGAGCTGCGCCGGATGCTGTGCCATGAGGCTAAGTGTCGCGCGCCGCGACACTTAGCGCAATGTCAAAGTTTTGGGAGCGTCTTCACGGTGGCTCATACGCCGTCGGTGCTCTGCTCGGCCGGACCAGACAAGAGACGATTGGTCGGCAAGGTCCCGCCGATCGCCGGCGCCGTCATTGCGATGGCCGTGTTCGCGCTGGTCCGACTCTGGGGCGCCGCCGCGCCGGAGCGGACGGCGCGCCGGAGCGGACGGCGCGCGCGACATGGCCCAGGGCGACTGCTTTGACCTGAACGGCGGCATGCTGGTCGCCGTGACGTGGTCGGCTACGGTGACGACGGGACTGCGTCTGAGCCAGATCCATGAAGCGGACGAGCTGCTGACGCGTACTCCCAAAGGATCGCTCGCTTCGCTCCCGATCGTTTGGGGCCCCCGGACCCGTTGGCGCTGCTGATCGGGATGGTGCTCGACGGCGATCTGACCGCCGTCCTGGTAGCCGATTCGGGGCGGTCGGCTACGGTGAGGTCGTGGGACTGCATCTGAGCCAGATCGACGAGGCCGACGAACTGCTGACGAATGACCCACTGGCGCTCTTGATCGGGATGGTGCTGGACCAGCAGGTTTCGGAAGGATGGAGTGGGACGGGACGTTCCGCGCCTGTTTGCGAAGTTGTCGCAGAAGATCGAGATGCACGTTTCCGGTGGGTGACGGCCGCGCACGTAGCGGCAGAACGCTAGGAATGTGGTCCGGTCCTTGACCGGTTTGACGTGGCCGTGGAGCCGGTCGCGGTTCAGGTCGTAGGCGGCGAGCAAGTGCCGGATCCTTGCCCGCGGTTGTAGGTGGCGCGCAGCCGTCGTCGGGGCCTGCGTTTCGGGTCCTTGTTCTTCCCGCCGACGCCGGCCCACTGCCCGCCAGGGTGGGGCTGGAGGTTGAGCGGGCCGAACTCGTAGAGGCAGAACACCACCGTCGGCTCGCCCGTTCCTCGGCGCGCGCCTCGCCGTCGTCATCGCGCAGCTCGGCGCGGATGTCATCCAGTCGTAAAACTCGGTCGCACCCCTTCCGCTTCCGCTCAGCGGCCAGCCAACTGGCGTACGCCGCCTCGGCGACCGGAGTCGCGGCCTTGTCCCACCGTGTCCGGTCTCCGGCCTTGTTGCCAGCAACCAGCAGTACGGCTTGGAACCATGGATCAACCCCTGCCATCAACGATGGTTGACGTCTGCCATGCCATCAACTAAGGTTGATGGCATGGGCGATGTGGTCGAAGTCCCCCCGCCGGACGATCCGGCTACCGCGTTGGCGGCCGTCGTGGCGCTGCGCCAGCTGGCCGACCGCCTCGAACGGGCCGCCGTCACGCACGCGCTGGAGCAGGGGTGGACCTGGGCCCAGGTGGGCCAGGCGCTCGGCGTCACCGCGCAGGCCGCCCACAAACGGCTCGCCCGCCGCTGACCGCGACCGAAAGGACAGGAATCGTGAGACTGCCCCGTGCCATCCGGGACGTCCGCACCATCAGGGCGCTGCTGGAGGGTGCCGAGGACGAGGCGCTGCGCGCCGGTGTCGGCGAGCCCGGCGCGGAGCACCTGCTGCTGGCCGCCCTCGCGCTCCCGGAAGGGTCGGCGCGGCGAGCCTTCGCCCGTCTCGACCCGCACGTCGATCTGGATCGGATGCGAGAAGCGATCACCACCCAGCACACCGCCGCCCTGCGCGCCGTCGGGATCGACGTGTCCGACGCCCGCACCGTCGGCGTCATTCCTGGGACCGCGCACCCCGAGACCGCGCCCGCGGCGAACGGCGTCTACCGCGCCGGCGCGTCCGCCCGGGACGCGTTCCGCGTCGCTGCCGACCTGGCCCGTACCCCACCCCGGGTACCGCTCTGCGGCGCCCACGTCGTGGCCGCGGTCGCCGGAATCGAACACGGCACCGCACCCCGCACCCTGCACACCCTGGGCATCGACCCCGACGCGCTGGCCACCGCCGCCCACGCCGAACTGGCCGAACCGGCCGAACAGACACGGTGACGGAGCCGTCGACCAGCTCACCCGGTACTTTCACCGATCGCCTGACCTGACAGGCCAGTCCGCGCCTCACAAAGGATCACCGAAAGGTACCCCGGACGCTCGGACAGTCGCGGCGCGCGGGCCGGCGGAACCACATAAGGCCACGAGACTCCAAGGGCCGACCAGATGGCGCCCGCACGCCTGGGTACCTGATCTTTTCTCCAACAACGGGCCCCGCGCCCAAGCTGTATTTAGGGCTGACTTCATCGTCATTTATGTCGCGGGCAGCCGGCGCCATCTCTGAACGTGGCGCCGCGTCAGCGGGAACGCTGAAGTCGGCTGCCACGTGTCAGTCTTCCCGCATGCAGGAGGCGGTCCAGACACTTCCCATGCCGCACCCTGGCGGTCCGGCGGGCGATCTCCATGGCCTGAGCGGCTGGCATTTCTCCACGGCCGATGATTCGGATATCGCGGATTTCCGCGTCCGGCCGAGGCGTCTCCCGCCCCGCTCGCGACGCCCTCCGGGCGAATGGCAGAAAACAGCCACTCGGCCTCACATGAGCAAAGGTTTTCATTGATGACATCGCAACGATGGTCGGGCATGCCTGTCAGGGCACAGTTGGCCACCGTGTCCGCTCTCCTCCTGGCGGCCGTGCTGGCCAGCGGCTGCACGGCGTCGAGTGCCGTCTCCGCCGACTCCGACACCGTCCCGGCCATGGCCACGGCGCCGATGGATTCCGCGACACCGTCACCAGACACACCCTCGCAGGTGGACGCGGCGGTTAGAGCGTTCGCTCCCCACGCCCATTACGGCGTCTTCGACGCGGCCGACGCCTCGTGCCGGCAGCTACACGGCTGGGGCGCCGCGATCGCCGCGCCGATCGCGTCGGCGTTCAAGCTGTGGATCCTCGACGCCCTCGCCCGGGAGATCGCCGACGGTCGGGCCAGCTGGGACGAGGTCCTGCCGGTCCGCGACGATCTGCGCAGCGATCCAAGCGGGCAGGTGTACGCGATGCCGGCTGGCACCGCGCTCACTGTCCGCCAATACGCCGAGCTCATGATCTCGATCTCGGACAACACCGCGGCGGACCATCTGCTCGCCCGGCTGGGCCGTCAGACGGTGGAGGCGGCCATGGTCTCGGTCAGAGTGTCGACAGCCACCCGCAACACCCCGCTGCTGTCGACCGCGGACATGACTCGGCTGAAGTTCGTCTCGCCCGAGGCCGGCGAACGGTACCTCGCGCTGGAGACGGCCGACGAGCGGCGGCGGTATCTGGATCGGCTGCCCGCCGAGGTGCCGTTTCCCTGGACCGGCGCCGGCGCGGCGCCACCTGACCTGGATTTGGACAGGCCCCGTCGTATCGCCGAGCTGGAGTGGTTCGCCAGCCCGGCCGACCTGTGCCGGACCATGGTCGACCTCGCCTCGCTCGCGGGACGGCCGGGGCTCGACGCCGTCGCCGACATCCTCGCCCTCAACCCCGGAGTACCACCCGACATCGAGAACCACTGGGAGCAGATCCGCTTCAAGGGCGGCTCCGAGCCCGGTGTGCTGGCGCTCGTCTACTGGCTCACCCGGCCCGATGGCCCGCGCCGCGTCGCCGTTCTCGCCGTCAGCGACCCGAACCGGCTTATCGCCGAAAGTCCCGCGGGCGAGACCGCGCTGCGCGCACTACTCGGACTCGCCTACCACCTCTGATATGCCTCCGCCACGTCGGCGTCGCGGCCGCCGTTGGGTGGGCTGCCCGTGTGCTGGCCCATCGACCTGAGCCTGACGGCGGTCGACGTCGTCGTGGTGATGGTCCGCTACGGTGATGGGCGTGGGACTGCACCTGAGCCAGATCGCTGAGGCGGACGAGCTGCTGACCAACGACCCATTGGCGCTGTTGATCGGGATGGTGCTGGACCAGCAGATCCCGCTTGAGCGGGCGTTCGCTGCGCCGTTCGAGCTTGTCGCCCGGCTCGGGCGACCGTTGGACGTGACCGAGCTGGCGGAGTTCGAGCCCGACCAGCTTGGTGCGATCTTCGCCCGGCAGCCGGCGCTGCACCGGTTCCCCGGTTCTATGGCGAAGCGGGTGCAGTCCCTGTGCCAACTCCTGCGCGACAGCTACGGCGGGGACGCGACAGCCATGTGGACCACCGCGGCGGACGGCCGCGAACTGCTCGAGCGTGTCGCGGCGCTGCCAGGGTTCGGCCAGCAGAAGGCGAAGATCTTCGTGGCGTTGCTGGGCAAGCAGCTCGGAGTCACCCCGCCGGGCTGGCAGGAGGCGTGCGCGCCGTTCGGCGAAGAGGGCAGCTACCGCTCGGTCGCGGACATCACCGGCCCTGAGTCTCGAATCAAGGTCCGCGACTTCAAGAAGGCCATGAAGGCCGCGGCCAAGGCGTATGTCGCCTGACCTCATGCTGGCCGAGGGCGTCGCACCGGTCCTACCGAACAGGGCGGCCGGCGTCGCGATGGTCGCCGGCCGTCCCTGGGTCCGGAGGTTCAAATGGTCAGACTTTGGTCGCCTCCTTGATCATTGAGGCTGTGGGTGATGTGTGGCTCGCCAGGAGGCGCGGCACCGGGAGCCGGTGCGCGGCACTCCGGGTAGCCGCGACCGCAGGTCGGCCTCTGCCAGCTCCACCTCCCTGATCCGATCGTCGGCCGGCTGCTGACAGTGGATGCGCCCCTCGACGAGCGCCGTGCGGAGGTGAGATCTTCGTGGCGCTGCTCGGGAAGTAGTTCGGGGTATCGGTTCCAGCCTGGCGGGAGGCCACCGCTCCGTTCGGCGAGGCCGGATCTACCTGTTCGTAGCATGCATCGTCGACCAGCAGAGCCGGTCCGAGGTCGATGACCACAGGAAGACCGGGAAAGCTCGGGCGCAGCCCGCGGGATTCTTCGTCCGCGCTCCGTACGGACATCAGACTGGCCGTTTCCGGGCTCCGATGCCACGGATGGGCGGGAAGTCAGCTTCCTTCGATTTTGTTGCCGTCGGGGCCGACGACGAACCATTTGCCACCGAACTTGTCGATTCCCTGGCCCAGCACGGCCCCGGCAGCGGTGTCCTTGGCGAAGTAGTACAACGGATGGCCGTGGTAGGTCACTTGCCGCGCGCCGTCCGCCCGTGCCGTCGTGCTGATCTCGCTCGCCGTGATCTCGGCGCCGGCTTCCAGGTCCTCGGTCACGAGGAAGGGCGGCCACGCCGTCGCGCAGTCCCCCGAACAGGCGGACGTGGCGCCCTGGTCGGCTGTGAACAGATAGAGCGTCCTGCCGGCACCGTCGACCAGGATCGTGCCGAACTGGCTGGTGCTGACCTCGAGTCCGGCGGCGGGCGGTGCGGCGGTGGTCCTGTCACCACCCGAGGGAGAACTGGTCGACGGCGCTGACGCCGTCGATGGCGCTGACGCTGTTGTCGGCTCGCTGTCGCTGCCGCATGCGACGAGGGTGAGGCTCGCCGCTCCCAGCGCCAGCAGCATTGCGATCTTCTTCATGGGGTCTCCATATCCGGCCGCCCGCGGCCGCGGGCATGACGTCCGCCGCCGGGCAGCGCGCTCGCGCTGATTCGTCGCCTACCGGCTACGAGCAGCGTGCCAATCCGGTTCAACGGAGCGCGCAATACTTGTGCGTCGCACGGGCCGGGCCGGGTCGCGCCCGCCGGCGGCCCGGCTCGCGCAAAGGCCGACCCAGTCCAGCCTGGCCGGGCCGGTTGAACCGAACCGAGCCCGCCGTCGTACACGAGAACGAGGAGCGAGAGTCGTTCTCCGTCTCCGCCGGGGGCGGTCGCCAGTCTGGGGTGCCATGAGAAGAAGGTCGTCTCGCGACGTGGCGAACACCGAGGACGAGGTAGTGGCCCAGTTGTATCGGGATCATCACCGAGTGTTGATGTCGTTTATCGGCAGACACGTCGCCGACCGGCACCGCGCGGAGGACATCGCGCAGGAGACGCTGCTTCGTGCCTGGCGCAACCTCGACACGCTGCGGCCTGAAGGAGTTCGCTCCTACCTGCTCACGATCGCCCGGAACGTCATTACCGACATGTGGCGGGCCGAGCAGCGGCGGCCCCCGCTCGTCGGTGACGGCGACCTGTTCACGGTGGCTGGCCACGTCGTCGACGACGTCGGCCAGGCCATCGAGAGCTGGGTGGTCGCGGAGGCGCTGGACCGCATCTCACCGGAGCACCGGGCCGTCGTCCGGGAGCTTTACTACGAGGGACGGACGGTACGCGAGACCGCTGCCCGCCTGTCGCTGCCGGAGGGCACCGTGAAGTCCCGCGCCTACTATGCGATCCGCGCGCTGCGTGACGCGTTCGAGGAGATGGGGGTTGTTCGATGACACCGGATCACGACGAGGTCCGGATACTGCTCGGGGCATTCGTCCTGGGCGGCCTCGACATCGACGACCGGAACACCGTCGACGCCCATCTCGCCGCCTGCGCGGAATGCCGCACCGAACTGGCCGGGATGGCGCCGATTCCCGCGCTGCTCCGACGCCTGCCTTCGGCTGAGCGGGCGGGCGGCCCGGCCGCCGAGCATGACAGCGGGTCGGGCGGCGGACCTTCCCTCGACGAGTTGCTTCGCCGGGTGCGTGCCGAACGTCGGTCAACTCGCGGAACCCGCCGCCGGCGAGTCGCGGCGGTAGCCGCCTCGCTGGTGCTGTGCACCGGGATTGGCCTGGCCGTGAGCCAGCCCTTCGCCGGCGCACCACCCAGACCGTCCACCGCCGTCGTCGCCGCGGCGGGCACGTCGATCACCGGTCGGGCGACCCTCACCGCGAAACCATGGGGCACGTCGCTGGCCGTCACGCTCGACAACCTGCGCGGCAGCGGCCCTTTCGCCCTTGAGGTGGTCAGTTTCGACGGGACGACGGAGCGTGCGGCCGCCTGGTCGTCGACGCCGACCACGAAGGTCGATGTGGTCGGGGCGAGCTCGATCCCCACCGACGCGATCGACGCGATTCGGGTCGTCGACCGCGACGGCCAGCTGCTCGCGGTTACCCACCCGCGGGGGTAGCGAGTCGGTCGAGACGGCTCCATGAGCGGTCGCCGGCGGCCGCGGGCCCGAGGCGCATCAGGTAGCGTCCAGATCCATCTCGGCGAGCTGGCAGGCGACGTCGATGGGCTGGACGCCGTGTCGGCCCCAGCCTCTCGCTTTGAGAACTGCGCGGACGGGCTGGGCGTCCGCGCTCGCCGGCTGGAACGGATGGCGCTGCACCTCGGCGCGGATTGCTGCCGTCCCGTCACTATGGTTCAGCTCGGTATGACCACATGCGCGGGGCCGGCGCGACCCAGGGCATCCGGGTCGCGCCGGCCCCGCTTCATGGTCCGACTGTCATCTCGCATCCCCGCGGCGGCACGGCGGCCGTGCGGGACTCACGGCGTGACCGTCAGTTGGGTACTGGCACTGGAGCCGTTGGCCGTTGCGGTGAACGTGACGGTCTGCGTGCTGCGGACTCGCCGCGCGGTCGTGACGTTGACCGTGACGTTGGAGGCGCCGGCCGGAATCACGACCTGCGACGGGACGCTGGCGACCTGCGGGTTGCTGGAGGTGAGCTTGACCGTCGTGCCGCCCGCCAGCGCGTCGCTGCTCAGAACTGGGAACAGCGTCGCCGTGTTGCCAAGGCTGTTACCCGCTTTGACCGTGGTCGGCGAGACCGTCAGATCTATCAGCGTCGGCTGCACCTCGCCGGTACTTTCGACGTCGCGTACCTGCAGGTACATGGATGTCGGCGTGGAGCCGTTGGTGTCGATGGTCGAGAGTACGGCACCCGTCTTGACATTCAACATGCCAGCGCTGCTGGTGCCCATGGCAAGGCGGAAGCTCGCCTCTGGAAACCCTCCGTCGGCGGCGGAGAACTGGACGCTGTACCAGCCCCCGGCGGGGACGCTGCCGAGGAACTCGCCCGGATACAGGTTTGGTTCGGCCGTCCAGCTGAACTGCTCGGCCTCGCTCAGCGTGACGGCCGGAGTTTCCCCGTCCGCGGCGGGGAAATCGCGTTCGATCTGGGCAACCTGCTGGCCCAGCAGCCCGCTGGCCTGATCCACGCCATAGAAGCGGAAGGTGACATGCACCGGCTCCGACGCCTTGTAACCGAACGTGAAGGAACTGACCACATGGCTGCCGCTGAAGGGCACGTCGTCGGCGAACTCGGTGTCGCCTTCGCCGTAGTAGGTGGGGTAGGTCGGAGAGCCGAGACTAATGTTGCTGTAGAACTGGGTCTCCTCGGCGGCCTGGGCGACGCCTGCGGACATCGCCAGTACCAGCGCCGCGGATCCGCCGACGAACGGCTTGCGCAGCACGGCACGCCTGGCGTAGGTGCGCCGTTTCACAGTGGCGGTTCCGTCGGATGCGCCGGGCGACGCGGCGGTCGGCGAGAGCGCCCGGGCGGTGCGGTGTTCTCTCATGCCAGCTACTACGACCCCGGCCTCAATCCGGTTCAACGCCCGGCCGGGCGAGGGCGCTGGCGTCCCCACCTGGCCGCGCGTAGCAACTTGCCGTGAGTGGCCGATGCGGGTGCCGCGTGGGGATCGCCGAAGCCAGCTGGGGAGAAGGAAGCGCTTGGGGGCACGGGGCTCCTCGGAGGAGATCACGGCGCGACCGGCGGGCGCTCGGGTCCCCGGGCTGGGCCTCGTTCTCGGGACCGTTACTGGTCACTGGGTCTTCGGCGGCATCGAGGACACCGGAACGGCGCTGGGGATCGGTGCGGCCACGGGCCTGGCTCTCGGTGTTGTCGCCGAGCACAGCCAGCGCTTGCTACGGCCCCTCGTGTTCGTGCCCTTCGCGGCGATCACCCTGTGGCAGATAGGCGTTGGACAGCACGGCGATGGTCCCCGATGCTCTGGCGACGCCCTCTTCCATCCTGTGCTGCCAGCTCGATCCGGACACGAAGTCCCACGCCTGGATCAAGTACCGTGTAGCCGGCGTCTTCCAGCTGCCATGCAATCCATTCGGCCGACGCACTGTCGGCGGCGGTATAGGAGACGAAAAGTCCCACTGTGTCGCCGCTGACTCGTCGCCTGTGGGCACTCATCCCCCTCCCGAGCGCTTGGGTTCAGACGCGATACCAGGGCGATCTTCCCAGATCTCCGGTTGCGTGTCGGCCTTGTCATCTATTGAGTAGGACATGCTGGATACTGACGAGTTCTTGGCCCTCGTGCAGTGTGACTGTGTACCAGATGGTCACACCATCAGACCATCAGACCATCAGACGGCAGGCTGGCTGCGGGAGAAGGCCGGCGCATCGTCGCCAGCACCTGTGTCGGCCTGGACGCGCGCTTTGGCCACGGCCCGGCCGACCTCGCGCCGCAGGCGCCGCACCTCAGCTCGCAGCGACTCCAGCTCCACCCGGGGGATGGTGACCAACTCGGAGGCCGCGGCGCTCACGATCGACTCCCTTGGCTCGACGCTGGCCCCTAGCCTAGCTGGCGGGAGAGTCGCAAGATCACAATGGGTGTCGTCGCGTCCCACCCCGTCCCGCGGCCGCAAAGATCTCGCACATCCCGCTCCCGCTCCGTCCTTCCGATACTGGTGGGGATCAGCAGATCCCGTTGGAGCGGGCGTTCGCGGCGCCGTACGAGCTGACGCAGCGCCTTGGTCGTCCGCTGGACGTCGTGGAGCTTGCGGATTTCGGGTCCGACGAGCTTGGCGTCGTGTTCGCGAAGCAACCGGCGCTGCACCGCTTCCCGGGCTCGATGGCGAAGCGGGTGCAGGCGCTGTGCCGGCTGGTCGTGGACAGTTACGACGGTGATGCCGCGCGGGTCTGGAGCACCGCTGCCAACGGGCGGGAGCTGCTCAAGCGGATCTCGGCGCTGCCCGGCTTCGGTCCACAGAAGGCGAGGATCTTCGTCGCGCTGCTGGGCAAGCAGTTCGGCGTCACCCCGCCTGGATGGCGAGAGGCCTGCGCCCCGTTCGGCGAGGAGGGCAGTTTCCGCTCGGTCGCCGACATTGTCAGCCCCGAGAGCCGCATCCAGGTCCGGGACTTCAAGAAGCAGATGAAGGCCGCGGCGAAGGCCGGCACCGCCTGACTCGCGTCCCTTCTCCGCCCAGAAGGTCACCCTCGCCGCGCCAGGGGGCATGTCCATCGCAACTGGTCGGTGTGACCGGCGGTTCGGAATCGGTGCAAGTCCCTGCCCCGGCCCACCGGAGCCACTTGACCAGGGACCGTGCCGGCCACCGCCGGCTCAAGCGACCTCTGCCGGTCGTCGAGGTAATATCACTGCCATGGGAACGCTGATGACGCTCGCCTGCGGGCGATTGTTCTTCGTGCGGGACCGCCGCGCCTGACGGCGCGCTCCCGCTGACTAGCTGATCGCGCCGTACCTCCGGATGCTTCCAGGCACCCGGACGCGGCTCATGCGCTGCTGCCCTCCGGGTGCTCCTTTCCGTTGCGACTGGAGCAACTCCCGTGCGATCTCGTTCCCTTCACGGCGGCCGACACGAACTCGGTCAGAGCTTTCTGCGCCACCGTCCGACGATCGATCGGATCGTCGGACTCGTCCGCGCTACTGACGGCCCGATCCTGGAGATCGGTGCTGGTGACGGTGCGCTCACCTATGCCCTGACGGCGCTTGGGCGTGACCTGTTGGCCGTGGACATCGACGAACGACGGGTCGACCGGCTGCGTCGCCGGCTGCCGTCGGTGACCGTGCACCAGGCCGACGTGTTGCGCATGCGGCTCGACCGACCGGTGCTCGTCGGCAACATCCCGTTCCACCTCACCACGCCGATCCTGCGCCGATCGCTCGCGTCGGCCGGCTGGCGGCACGCGATCTTCCTGACGCAGTGGGAGGTAGCGCGCAAACGGGCCGGCGTCGGCGGTCGGACGATGATGACGGCGCAGACAGCACCCTGGTTCGACTTCGCGTTGCAAGGAAGGGTGCCCGCGGCCGCGTTCAGTCCGATGCCGAGTGTCGACGGCGGCATCCTGGTGATCAAACGCCGGGTTCTGTCGCTGGTCGACCCTGCCCAGCGTCCCGCGTACGAACGGTTCGTCCAGATGGTGTTCACCGGCCGCGGCCATGGCATCGAGCAGATCCTTGCCCGTGCCGGCCACCGCTCGAAGGCGTCCCGCCGGGCCGCCTTGGACACCGCGGAGCTGCGGCCGACGGCGTTGCCACGCGACCTCACGCCTGAGCAATGGGCCATGCTGTGGGGCGCCCTCGGGTACTGACTCGGCGACCGTGCGGCCGCGGGTCATGAGGGCGCCGACGCCTCGCTCATCTCGAGCAGAACTTCGCCTGCCACTTTCCCGCTTCGTCGTTCCGAGACTGATGGGGACCAGCAGATCCCGCTCGAGCGGGCGTTCGCGGCGCCGTTGGAGCTGACCCGGCGGCTCGGGCGGCCGCTGGACGTGGTCGAGTTGGCGAACTTCGATCCGGACGAACTGGCCGCGGTGTTCTCCATCCAGCCCGCGTTGCACCGGTTCCCGGCGGCGATGGCGCAGCGGACGCAGAAGCTCTGCCAGATCATCATCGACAGCTACGGCGGTGACGCGGCTGGGGTGTGGACGACCGCGGCCGACGGGCGTCAGCTGTTGAAGCAGGTTGCCGCGCTGCCTGGGTTCGGGATGCAGAAGGCGAAGATCTTCGTGGCGCTGCTCGGTAAGCAGCTCGGGGTGACTCCGCCCGGTTGGCGGGAGGCGTGCGAGCCGTTCGGTGAGGACGGCAGCTACCGCTCTGTCGCTGACATCGTGAGCCCCGCGTCCCGCATCAAGGTCCGCGACTTCAAGAAAGCAGATGAAGGCCGCTGCCAAGGCGTGAGCAAGGGAACGGCCCCGGAACGTGCCTCCGACCCGATGGCCGCCGACCCATCTGCGGCTGGCCGGCTGCCTCGACGACCTCGCCGCGCTCGTCCTGTGCCGCCCCTACCGGTTCGACGACACCACCAGCAACGATTTTCACCGCCTCGTCCTGCAGCACGTGGCCAAGGCTGCAGGTTCCTGACCCACGGTCTCCGGTGGACGAGCCACGGCCTGTCTCTCTCCGGACATGCGACTGTCGGTAACTCTTTGTGTTCTACGGTGGCGGGAGGCGTAACGGATCGCGCCATTGGCATCACCTGCCTGGTCTACGTTTCTCTTCTTGTCGAGTCCTCGCTACTCGCCGAGCGGTGGTGGCGCTCGCGGCCGGCGCGGCGCTCGCGCCGAACACGAGCTCGGCCGCGCTGGCCGTGTCCAACGGCAGTCCAGCGTCAGCAGGCCAGTACGCCTTCGCCGTCAAGCTGACCATGACGGCTGTCCCGCGCGCGGACGGAAGCCACTACGACAGCGCCTGCAGTGCCGCGCTCATCGCGCCAAGCTGGATCATCACGGCCGGTCACTGCTTCCACGACGTCGACCGCAATCCGGTCAGTGGGCCAGTGCCCTATGCCGTGCCGCTTACCGGCCGACGACGTCTCCGGGAACCTGCGGTTTCGGCGCCGAGCCAGCCACCACGACCGGCCAGCCGAACACCAGAGCGGCGAAGATGCGCTGGATGAGGCCGTGCCAGGAGCTGCCGATCTCGGCCATGAAGACCACCACGATGACCGCGAGGCAGGTGAAGGCGACCAGGCGGGTGGGCGTGGCGAGGCGGGCTCGCCCGGCATCCCGGCGCAGCGCGCGGGCCAGCAGGAACAGCGCCACCGTCAGGCTGACGAACATGAACAGCGCGGTGTACTGGTGCACCCAGAAATGCGTGGAGGCCAGCGGCGCGTCGCCGTAGTCGATGCAGGTGGGCAGCTGCTCGGAGCAGTCCTGCCTGGCGAGGCCGGCAACGACCATCTCGGGCGCCGCGAGCGCGACCAGCGTCGCCGCGACTCGGCCGGCCCGGTTGCCGGCGAACCGCCGCCACAACACGATTCCGGTGCAGGCCAGGCCGACGGCGGCAATCATGAATCCGGTGATCGCGACCCAGGCGTAGTCGGCGTCCGTGGCGGCGAGGGCGCTCATTGCCTCCCGGATGGGGCTGTAGCCGGGGTTGAGCGCGCCGGCGATGGCCGACAGCGTGAACCAGATGACGATTGCCGACCCGGCGATCTTCGCCAGCAACGGCCATTCACCGTCGGATGTGTTCTCACTGCCGTACGACCGCACGGTGCGGGCCGTGCGAGTGGCCACCGTGGCATCCCTGCCCGCGCCGGCCGGCGCGGGCAGGGGGGTTGGGGAGACGGTCGGCTGTGGCTGGGGGGCCATGGCATTTCCTTCCGGTGTTGGAACGACACCAGAAGGTTCGCCGGTGGGCGGCCCGGCGCCGACCGTGCGCACACCCGACATTTCCGCCGGCCACACCACACCTTCGAGTCGTACTGCCACGCGCCACCGGTGGTGGTAGGCACACCCCAGCGCCACCGGAACCGTCAGGCGACATCACCAGCCCCGAGACCCGGCTGCCCCCTGCTCGCGCGGCTGTCGCACATCATGGTCGTCGGGGTCGTGCAGATAAAGGACGTCCACCCGGTCGATGCCCATCCGTTCCAGGCTCTCGTCCAGCGACCGCCGCACACCATCCCGGCTGAGGTCCCAGCGTCGCTCGCGCGATGGTGTCTGCACGAAGCCTTCCGCCGAAGTGGCCCGGGCAGGGTCGACGGGAACAGCCTGCGGCCGACCTTCGTGGCGACCGTGACCTCGGATCGGCTTACGGCCGCGAGTGCCTGCCCGATGCGTTCCTCGGCGAGTCCGACGCCGTAGTGGGGCGCAGTGTCGACGTGCGCTAGGCCGGCGTCGAACGCGCCGCGTAGGACCGCGAGCGCCTCGTCGCCGGGCACTGGCTGAAAGAGGTTCCCGAGGGGGCCGTGCCGAGCGCCAGGTTCGTCACCATGACGTCGGTCCGGCGCAGCGGAACACGTCTCAAGGCCGGAGCGCCTGAATTGGCGGCGAGTCACACGCTGGCTATCAGTACGTCCTCGCCGCTCGACGGGCGCAGGCCGTCGGCGCGGCCGGCGAAGTAGCGCTCGGCAAGCGCTGTGCCCGGCACGTGGCGGACCTCCGTGAAACCCGCCGCGCGGGCGACCGTCAGCATCTCGTCGGGCGTGTAGAAGCTGATGAACGGCGTGTTCGAGGACTGCGCGCCTTTCTTGGAGGCCTCGAGCCCGGCGCGGTCGGCCGCGTCGAGCAGCAGCTCGGGAGGCAGCAGGAACGTCATGGCGACCGTCGTGCCCGCGGCGAGGCCGGCGATCTGGCGCAGGGTGGCGGCCGTGGCGTCCTTGGAGAGATACATGGTCACGCCGGTGGAGGCGACGACCGCCGGCTGCCCGGCATCGAAGCCGGCGCCGGACAGGGGCCTCAGCCAGTCCCCGTCCGCCTCGAAATCGACGGGTACCAGGCGCAGCCAGTCCGGGATGCCATAGCCGAGCTCCAGCAGGCGTTCGCGCTTCCACGCCTGGGTGCCGGGCTGGTCGATCTCGAACACCGTCAGTCGGGCGGCGGTCTCGGGCTCGCGCTGGGCGAACGTGTCCAGGCCGGCGCCCAGGATGACGTACTGGGTGACGCCCTGGTCCGCCTTCTCGGTGACGAGGTCCTCGAGGAACCGCGCCCGGGCCACCATCGATGCGCGGAACCCGCTGGTGGCGCGTGGGTCCATGTCCGGCCGGGCGCGCCAGTCACCGTCGGGGGCGACCAGCCGCAGGCCGATCTCGTCGGCGAGAACGTGCGGCGGCGCGTCGACCTGGACGTGCATCGCCCGCCAGAGGGCGACGCGCACGGCGGTGCTGTCCGGTGCCGTCTTCCGCAGATCTTTCATGCCCACACGCCCTCCGGGCCGGTTCCCGGTGGGGCCTGCAGGCTCCAGCGGCGTCCGTCGGGATCGCGGACGGTCATCTCCCGGGTCCCGTAGTGGGTGTCCTCGAATGGGGTGACCACCTCGACAGCCGGGTCGGGCCGGAACGCCTCCGCGTCCGGCACTTTCAGCACGAGGCGCGGTGCCTCGAGCTCCTGCGACTCAGGGATCTCTGCGACGAACACATAAGGACCTTCGCCGTTGCGAAGCAGGCCCGAGCTGTGATCGGTCTCGAACTCCAGCTTGAAGCCGAGCGCCTGGAAGAATCCCGCAGTCCTGCCCCAGTTGTGGGTCTCCAGGAACACGGCTTCGATTCCCTCGGTCGTCATGTCAGGTCTCCGATCCGGACGATGGCGGTCGCTGCCCGTGGGCGTCGTCGAGGTAGGCGCGCAGCGCGTCGGCCACGAGCGCCGACAGGGACAGCCCTGACTCGATGGCATGGTGTTTGACCTGCTTGATCAGCCCAATCGGCAGGTACACGTTGAACTGCTTGACGTCCTCGTCACCCACGAGCGCGATGCTAGCATGCTAGCAATACAGAGGGCATTGGCAACCCGGAGAGTGGGATGGGTGTTCTCGGCGCCGTCATCCTTGTTGGCGCCGCGAAGCTGATCCTCGATCAAGCTGCCCCGACGTGGCTGTCGGCCACTGGGCGTCGCCCGCGGCGAGGCTGGCTGGGTAGCACCGCCGCGCCGGGATCGTGATCACCAAATCTGGAGAGAAAACCCGGCGACCCGAGACAGAGCAGCGCCGAAGATCCCACCAGATCGCGGCCAGGTCCATGATCTGGTGGAATGTTCGGGGTCCCAGCGCCGAAGATCACACCAGATCACACCAGATCGCCCGGTCACCCGTGCGGCCAGGGCTCGGATTCGAGTACAGTCCCGGCGATCTTCGGCTGTGGCCTGCCGAAGGTCACCAGCCGGCGCTATTCCAGTGGGGACTGGCCCGGCCTGGGCGGAACCTCGACGCCGGTGCGCAGGACGCCGATGAGGCGGCGGGCGTCCTGTGGGTTCGCGCTGGCGAGGGCGGTGGCGTTGGTGAGGGCCAGCAGGTCGGCGGTCGTCAGGTCGCGGCGGATGACACCGGCTTGCTGGGCCGGAGCCAGCAGAGCCGCCGTCGTCGCGCCCATCGCCGCGTGCCAGCCCTCCGCGAGCTCGCCGCGCCGGTCGGCCGGCTCATGCGAGATCGCGGCCATGGCCAGTGGCCGCCTGGCCGCCACATGTGCGGCGAACAGGTCGAGCCACCTGAACAGGGCCTCGGCGGGCGTGGAAGACGGCGTGTCGAGCAGCCTGGCGCCCTGCTCGCACAAGGCGTCGACCTCTTCGGAGTAGACGGCGACGAGCAGGTCGCCGCGACTTGGGAAGTTGCGGTACAGCGTGGCGTTTCCCACGCCGGCGCGGCGGGCGATCTCGTCCAGTGGTACGTCGACGCCGCGTTCGTCGAACAGCTGTCTCGCGGCGGCGACCAGCAGGTCCACGTTGCGCGCCGCGTCGGAGCGCCGCCGCCGGCTGGTCGCGCGGGTCGCCGGTGCCCGCGGCGGGACGTCTGGCGGCACGGTGGCTCCTTGCTGACCGGGGACGTCCCCATTATGGTGACCAGTAAACGGGGAGCTCCCCACTTATTGATGATCGTCGGCGCTTGGCGCTTGGCGCTTGGCGCCCGGACGAGCCGGCGGGCGGACGAGCCAGCCTGTGACTGAGACCGCGTGTGCACGAGACCGCGAACGAGAGGAAGTGGCACCGATGGCGTTGACCACCGAGGACCGGACAGTCATCACGGACCTCATCAACCGCTACGGGCATCTCATCGACGCCGGCGAGCTGGACAGCCTGGGAGAGCTGTTCACCGCAGACGTGACATACGACGTCACCGATCTCGGGCACGGGACACTGGCCGGCGTGGAGGCCATCCGGTCCGCGGCGCTCGCCGTGGGCGAGGCCAATCCAGTTGGTCACCACATCACGAATCTCGTGCTGACCGAACAGGGCGCGGGCCGGGTGCACGCCAGGTCGAAGGGCATCGGGATCATGGCCGACGGGACCTGCGGGAGCGTCGTCTACGACGACGTGGTCGTCCGCGGCGACGACGGCTGGCGCATCAGCCACCGGAAGATCGCCGCCCGACGCGTCCCCCTCGGCGGCATCCTGGTGCGCTGACGGGGGCCGCGCGCGGACGGCCCCCGTGCCTGGGCCTACCTCCGGTATCTACGGCGGGTGAACCGTTCCGAGCTGATCGGGAAGGCGAAGTGTACGGCGAGGAAGGCCAGGCCGAGCCAGACGAGGTTGATGTCGTCCGAGTCGACACCGAAGGCGGCGAGCAGGAAACAGAACGCGGCGACGAGAGCAATCATGATCAGCCAGTACCCAAAGATCGCTCACTGAACCTGCTCAAGCCGGACGAGCCGGGACGAAGCAAGGCGGCGGTGACCGTGGCCTGGTGGCCCGGTGGCGTGGTGCTTGACCGGGTCTTCAGGGCGGCATGTTCGTCCGGCGCACGACGGTACCGGACTGGACAGCCCCGGCCGGCCTAGGCTCGGGCGGTGATGAGGTGGGCGGCGGACAAGGTGGTTGCGGCGGGCCTGGTGGCGGCCGGTCTGGTGGTGGCGACCGCGGTGACGGTGTCCTGCCAGGCGGACAGCGTCTCCCGCTCCGCCGCCGCCACGCAGTCGCCACGTGGTCAGGACGCGTCCTCCTCCCCGGACGTGGACGCCGCGCCTGGTGCTGCGACCCCCACTCCGAGCGCCACGGCCGGCCCCGGCTCCGCGCCGGCCGCGGCCAACGCCGCCGGGCCGCCCTTCTGCGGATCCAGCCAGTACGTCGAGGAAATCACCGTGCAGCGCTGGTCGAACGGCGACTTCCGGGTCTCGCTGCGTCCGACCGAGGAGGCCCGGCACGCAGAGGACCGCACCGAGGCGACGGCGGTGATGTGGCAGGCGGTTCGACGTTGCCTGACCCCGTCCGCGGGCTTCACGGGGCTCGACGGTTCGGTCGGCGACAGCCTTCAGGACCAGCTGCGCTGCCACGAGTACCTGGCCCTGATTCCCGCGATGGGTGGCGGCGAAGGGTACGCGACCGGGGAGACGTTCGACGTCGAGAGCTGGCGGCCGAAGGCGGGCAAGTCGCGCTGGTACTCCACCAAGTGCGGCAACTCCCTCGGAACAGATCCGACCGGTCCCTCGCAGACCTTCCGGCCCGACGGCATCCAGCCCCAGCACACCGTCACCGGCGAACACCAGTAGCGCGAAGGTCACAATCTCGCGCTCCGGCTGGCCGGGTACCTGGGCGGGACGATCTGAACGGGACGATCGGGGAGGGGACGGAGGTGTCGGTGGCCTGGAGCACCATGAAGGCATGTCTTCCACCTATGGGATGACGCTCTTCGACACGGCGGTCGGCTCCTGCGGTGTCGTCTGGGGTGACACCGGGATCGTCGGCATCGCGCTGCCGTCCGACCAGGACGACCTGTCCGCCACCCGTGGCCACCTGACGGACATGTATCCGAATGTCGTCGACAGACCGGCACCCGACGAAGTACAGGCAGCGATCAGCGGAATGATCGCGTTGCTGGCCGGCGAGTCGGTGGATCTCGGGGGCGTCCGGGTCGACCTGCACGGAGTACCGGACTTCTACCGGCGCGTCTACGCCGTGACCCGCGCGATCCCGCCCGGTTCGACGCTCACGTACGGCGAGGTCGCGGCGCGGCTCGGGATGCCGGGCGCCGTCCAGGCGGTCGGCCAGGCGCTGGGCCGCAATCCGGTCCCGATCGTCGTGCCGTGCCACCGGGTCGTGGCCGCTGCCGGAGGCCTCGGTGGCTTCTCGGCCCCCGGCGGCACGGCGACCAAGCGCCGCATGCTCCAGATCGAGGGCGCCCTGCCGCCCCCGCCGCCGACCCTGTTCGACTAGAGGGCCGCGAGTACTCCGCGACTGCCCAGGTATCCGAGTGCCCTAGTGTCCGAGTGCCCTGGTGCCCTGGTGCCCTGGTGCCTTGGTACCCAGGCATCCCGGCGGAGTGTGGGAGGCGTGTCCGCGCGGCGGCCGCTTGCTGGCGTGCCGGGCTCGAACGGCGTCAGGGCCTCGCCTATCGGTCTCGGGCGGGCCTGCCGATGAGGGCACGGGCGACGCCGGAGGCGGTCTCGCGGATCGGTTGCCAGACCGTTCGGCGAACCCAGCGCGTCGGCTGGACGACCAACACTCGCAGCGTGCCGGCCACCAGGCCGGCCGCGGGCACGACCAGCATCTGCCAGCACCAGACGACGGGGATGACGACCAGAACGTGTAGCGCCTTTCCGCTCGCCCGGCCGGCCGGGGCCACCACCGTCCGCCAGCACCAGACCAGCGGCACGGCCACGAGCAGGCGCAGGACGACCTTGGTCGCCTTCGCGGCCCAGGCCAGCGCCGCCACCGCCACCCGCCAGCCCGGCGCCAGCACCGCCCGGCCCAGCCAGCGGCCGGGCCGCGCGACGAGGTGCCGGGCCGACCACACCAGCAGCCGGCCGAGCGCGCGCAGGCCCACGAAGATCGCGATCCAGGCCTTGACCTGCACCCACATCACCGCGCGCACCGCCGGGGCCAGCACCACCCGGACGAGCCAGCGGACAGGACGGATCAGGCAGCGTGCCACCGCCTCGATCGCCCACAACGACACCTCGAGCAACGCCCGGAAGAACACCCGCAGCGCGCCTGCGACCTTTGCGGTCAGCCACCTCAGGCCCGACCAGACCAGCCGGAGCGGCGGCAGACAGACGCGTGCCCAGAGCCACGCCAGCGCTCGTCCGACGGGGCACAGCACCCAGTCCCACAGCGCGGACAGAACGACCCACAGGGCCTTGAAGAAGACCTGCACTGTCTTGAGCAGGAGGCGCAGCGCCGGGCGCAGCAGCCATCCCCACGTGGCCCGTACCAGCCAGCGCAGCACCAGTGCGACCAACTCGTAAAGCATCCGCAACGGGAGGAAAACCGCGAAGGCGACCACACGTGCCGGCCAGACGACGAGTACCTGAACCGGCCAGGCCACCTGTGCCTGCGCCGGACTCGCCGCTGTTGCCGTTGCCACTGCTGTTGCCGTTGCCTCTGTCGTTGTCGTTGTCGTTGTCGTTGTCGTTGTCGTTGTCGTTGTCGTTTCCGTCGCCGGCGTGGACGTCGGCGGCGGCGTCGGCTCGTGCGGTGGAAGCTCGGGCGGCAACGACGGTTCCGCGAGCTCCGGCCCCGTCATCAGCCTCGCGCCCCCTTCATCAGCGTTGCGTAACCGTCCTAGGGAAGCACGAACCGCGCCCTATTTGTCCGGTCCTGTCGGCGGCCGGACCACCGCCCTTTCGTCAGGCTGCGCAAACGGCGCGCAAGGGCGCTGGAACGGCGCTGGGACGGCGCGGGACGGCGCTGGTCGCCGGAGCGGTCGGGTGGGCCGTCGCGGTCGCGGATGGTCGCTGGCCGTGACGGCACCGGCTGGGCGATCGCGGATCGGCTGGGCGATCGCGGATCGGCTGGGCGATCGCGGATCGACTCGACGGCGGGGACGTCACAGATCGGCGAGCCGGCCGGATCGAGATTTAGTTGTAGTCTGCTAAATATTAGACTTCTGCAACGATTCTGGTGATCTCTGTGGTGACCAGCTCAAAGATCGGAGAGCCGATGGCGACGCCACCCACGCCAGCGGCACCAGCCGGCGAGGCGGTGGCGGCTACGCCACTGAGCAAGAGCCGGCGCAACCTGGTGCTGGCGATCTGCTGTTCGAGCCTGTTCATCGTGGGGCTGGACACTACGATCCTCAACGTCGGCCTGCCGTCGTTGAAGGACGACCTGAACGCGCCAGACTCCGGCCTGCAGTGGACGATCGACGACTACGGCCTCGTCATCGCGAGCCTGTTGC
>Ga0105249_10001176_pt1 | contig 23184 bp, 19 predicted proteins | sample KBSS44metaG_FD_81522 | JGI IMG/M metagenome (GOLD analysis project Ga0105249, IMG submission 81522) | Switchgrass rhizosphere microbial communities from Kellogg Biological Station, Michigan, USA - KBS S4-4 metaG | ecosystem: Host-associated > Plants > Roots > Rhizosphere > Soil | place...
GTCAACATGACGGCGCCGTTCCTGCTCATCAAAGCGGCACTCCCCGCGATGAAGCGGCAGCAGTACGGCAGGGTGGTGAACATCTCATCCACCGCCGGACGGCAGGTCAGCACGTTAGGCGGCGCGCATTACACGGCGTCGAAGACCGGTTTGCTGGGGCTGACGCGCGCCGCGGCGAAGGAGCTTGGGAAATTCGGCATTACCGTCAACGCGGTCTGCCCCGGCATGATCGACACCGAGCTCACGCGCGAGAACGCGACGCCGGAGCTGCTCGAGCGGCTGGCCGCCGGGTACCCGGTGCCGAGACTCGGTACCGCGCTCGAGGTTGCGGATCTCATCTGCTTCGCCGCATCGGAGGCCGCCGGGTACATCACCGGCGCGTCGCTCGATATCAATGGCGGCGACCTCATGATGTAGCCCCGGCGTGAACGAAAGCGCGCGCGTCCTCCTTGCGCTGGTGCTCGCTCTCGCATTGGGAGCGGCGGTCGCGGCGTCGGGAAACGCGACCCTGCTTCACGCGGCGAATCTCGTAGCGCCCATCGGGACGCTCTGGGTCAACGCGATTCGAATGACGATCATTCCGCTGATCGTCGCGCTGCTCATCACCGGCGTTGCGTCGGCGAGCGACGGGAAGACCATCGGCCGCATTGGCGGTCGAACGATCCTCGTGTTTGGCCTGCTGCTCGCCGGGACGGCGCTCGTCGTCATCCCGATCGTCCCGTCGGTGTTTGCTCTGTTGCCTCGCGGTCAAGGCGGTACGCCACCCCTGCCACCGGGCGCTGCGGAGGCGGCGGGTCAGATCGTGGCGAGCGGGCCGGGGCAGAGCCTGGGCGCATGGATCGTGTCTCTCGTGCCGGCCAACCCGATCGCGGCGGCGGCTACGGGGCAGATCGTACCGCTCATCGTCTTCAGCCTGCTCCTCGGGCTGGCCATCGCCTACTCGCCGACCGAGAGCCGAGCGACGCTCGTGCAGTTTTTCAAGGCGTTAGGCGATGCGCTGCTCGTGCTCGTCCGGTGGGTGATCGCCGTGGCGCCGATCGGCGTGTTCGGCCTTGTCTTGCCCCTCGCAGCGCAGCTCGGGGTCGGCCTCGCCGGAGCGGTTGGCTTCTATATCGCTGTGTACGCCGGAACGAGCCTGGCGGTCGTGGCGCTGCTCTACGTCGTGGTCGCGGTCATTGCCCGTATTCCGAGCGGACGATTTGCGCGAGCGATGCTCCCATCGCAGCTCATCGCTGCCAGCTCCAGCTCGTCGATGGCGTGTCTGCCAGCGCTCGTCGAGGGGGCGGAGCTTCTGGGCCTCACGAGTCGAGTGACAGGCTTCGTGCTTCCGCTTGCCGTGTCGGCGTTCAAGATCGCCGCTCCCGTCTCCTGGACGGTGGGTGCGCTGTTCGTGGCCTGGTTCTACGGCATTCACCTCGGCCCGCGCGAGCTCGCGACAATCGCCGTCGCGGCGATCTTTCTTCCATTCATCGGACCGGGCGTGCCGCGCGGTGCCTTCATCATGCTCGCGCCGCTGTTTGTGGCGATCGGGCTACCGGTGGAGGGCATCGGCATCCTCATCGCAGTCGACGTGATCCCGGACGTTTTCAGCACGCTGCTCAACGTCACGGGCGACCTCGCCGCGGCGGCGATCGTTCAGCGCGGCGAATCGGGGCGCGCAATGCGGCAGGGAGGTTGAAGGGATGCGTACTTCTCCGTTAAGGTGCATGGGCTCGATGAGGTCGATAACCGAGGGGCGAGTCTTTGCGTGATCTGGAGCGAATAGCCAAGGGACTTCTGCGGCGGTCGGGTTTGAATAGACCGGCGTTTTTCTCCGTCGCGACGCGTGGCGTACAGAGCACTACCGCTCTCATCACCATCGTGTTCGTCGGACGATTCCTTACGCTGGAAAGTCAGGGCTACTACTACGCGATCCTGAGCTTCGTCGCCTTCGTCATGCTTGGCGAGTTTGGGCTGAACTACGCCGTCATGCAGAGCGCCAGTCACGAAGCCGCCGCGCTGACCGGCGATCGAGCGGCGCCGATGTACGAGCGGGTAATAACACGGCTCCGAGCGCTTCTGTTCGGCGCAATGCGGTTCACCGCCTACACCACGAGTCTCGCCGTCGTGTTAGTCGCGGCGATCGGTACGCGGACCTTCGTCGGGAGTCGCACTCCGGGTCTGCCAAGCGCCGCATGGGCCGGCCCATGGGTGCTTGCGATCCTCGGGGTCGCGGCCAGCCAGCAACTCGCCCCGAGATTCGCACTCCTCGAAGGCACCGGTGGCGCAGCCGCCGTGTGGCGCTTTCGGATGCAACAGGAGCTCGCGATCGCGGCCACGCTGTGGACGGCGCTCGCGTTAGGGTTCGGGTTGTGGAGCCTTGGGATCGCCTACACGACCCGATTCATCTACTCGACGATCTGGCTCCGGTCGCATTCGGCGGCCGAGCTACTCCGCGCGCTGGTCCATGGGGACGCAAGCGCGAGCCCACCGTCCAACTACTGGCGTACCGAAGTCTGGCCGTTCCAGTGGCGCATCGGCCTGAGCGTGGTCTCGGGCTACTTCATCTTTCAGTTGCTGACGCCAATCGTCTTCGCACTCGACGGAGCCCATGCCGCCGGCCAATTCGGAATGACGATGGCGATCACCAACGGCTTGCTGACTGCGACGACCGCGTGGCTGAACAGCCAGGCTCCGCTCTACGGCCGACTCATCGCGCAACGCGACTATGGCGAGCTGAATCGTGAGTTCACGCGAGCGGTCGGGTCCTCGTTCGTGGTCGTCGTAGCGGCCGCGGTGGCGGTTATCAGCGTGGTCACGGTGCTGGCTGCTCGCCGGCACCCGATCAGCATGCGGTTACTTCCGCCACTCCCCTTCGCGCTGCTGATGGCCAGCACCGTCATCAACCACCTGATTTTTGCCCTGGCGGTCTACCTGCGGGCGCACCGCAGGGAGCCGCTCCTCATCCCGTCCGTCGCGGGCGCGTTGCTTACCGCGCTGACGATCTACCTCACCGCTCGGTCGGGGAACCTGGTGTGGGTCACGGGCAGCTACCTCGCCCTCACAGCCCTCGGCGGCCTGGTGACGTTGATCATCTTCATCTCGCGCAGCCGGTCATGGCACGCGCTCGATCCCCTGATGACCACCACGGACGCCGCCTAGATGGCGGGTGCTCGTCCCTCTGGAGGCGCCGACGAACCAGCGCCGCACGCCGGTGTACGCCTAACGATCGCGATTCCCACGCTCAACCGCGCCCGGGAGCTGCGGCGGGCCATCGACAGCGCGCTGGCGCAGTCGTCGCCAGCGATCGAGGTGCTCGTGTCGAACAACGGGTCGACCGACGACACCCGTGCCGTTCTCGAGTCATACAACGACCCGCGGCTCCGCACGCACCACCACGCCATGACGATCCCGGCTGCGGAGCACGGCAACTTCCTGATCGAGACCGCACGCGGCGAGCTGTTTCTTGGCTTGTCGGATGATGATTATCTCGAACCCCAGTTCGCGGAGCGGACCATCGCGCTGTACGACCGGCACCCCGACGTGGCCTTCGTGCACACCCGCTGCTTCACGCACGTGGGCTCGGCGGTGCTCGCGTCTCCGAGTGCCCCCGAGCTCGAGGACTCGCTCTCGTTTCTGCGCGGGTATTTCGCAGGCCGTCGGCAGCTCTTCTGGTGCGCGTGTGTGACGCGGACCGGCGATCTTCGCCGAATCGGTGGGTTACCCCCAGGGACGCTGATCGGCGACATGCATTTGTGGACGCAACTCGTTCTGTCGGGTCCCGTTGGTTGCGTCGATGAGCTGCTGTCGCATTACACGTACCTCGCGGGGAACTCGTCGGTCCGCATCCCGGTGTGCGAATGGGCGCGAGAAAACCGCGCCGCCATGCGACGCCTCACCGAGCAACTTGCGCAGCGGCAATTGCCTCACGACGTCCGCGACGGTATCGACCGTGAGATGAGGCGGTTCCTTGCCCGAGCCACCGCGAACCAGATCGCGCTGAACGCGTCCCGGGGAGCCAGCAAGCGCGCACTCCTCCGAGCGCTCCGAACCTGTGGCGCCGATCTTCGTGGAAACCTCGGCGCGGCGGTACCTCGCGTACTCGTTGCGCTCCTGCTTCCGCCTCGGCTCGCTGCAGCTCTCGCCAGGATGGTCGTGGCGAAACGCTTCCGACGAACGACGGTCGCGTGATGGTGCCGCACGCCGCGCCGCGGCCGCATAACGCTCGCGTATGACCTCCCCGCGCTGCGGGCTGGTCCTCGGCAAGTTTCTACCGTACCACGCCGGACACGCGCATCTCATTCGCACGGCACGCGCACAGGTCGACGTGCTGACGGTGCTCGTGTGCTCGATCGCGCGCGAACCGATCCCCGGCGCGATACGCTTTGCATGGGTGGCGGAATCCCATCCCGATTGCCGGGTGGTGCACGTCGCGGAGGAGGTCGCGCAGACGCCTGAGGAGGATCCGGAATTCTGGCCGATCTGGATGGACCTCGTTAGGCGGCACGCCGGTGCGATCGATGTCGTCTTCAGCTCTGAAGAATACGGGGACGAGCTCGCCCGGCGGCTCGGGGCCCGGCACGTCTGCGTTGACCGTGGCCGGAACGCATATCCCGTTTCCGGCACGGCGATCCGTGCCGATCCGCTAGGGCATTGGGATTACATCCCACCCGTCGTGCGGCCATCCTACGTGCATCGCGTTGCAATCCTCGGCACCGAATCCACGGGCAAGACGACGCTCGCCCAGCAGCTGGCCGAGGCCTTTGGCACGACCTGGGTGCCCGAGTATGGTCGTGAGTATTGTGAGGGGCGCGACGCGCTCGCGCTCACGTCAGATGATCTCGATGCCATCGGGCGTGGTCAGATTCTGGCGGAAGAATCGGCGGCGCGGTCGGCCAATAGAGTTCTCATCTGCGACACGGATGTGCGCACGACGGCTACCTGGAGCGACATCATCCTCGGAACACGATCCGCATGGCTGTCGCGAGCGGCCGCGGCGGACGAGTACAGTCACGCGCTGCTCCTCGACGCCGATGTCCCGTGGGTGCAAGACGGCATGCGCGTGCTTCGCGATGAGCGCACCCGACATACGGAGCTGCTCGAACGCGAGCTCCAGGCGACGCACCAATCCTTTACGCGAATTCAGGGGCCATTCGAGCAGCGCTTTCAACAGGCCGCCACCGTGATCGAGAGCGTCCTGCGCATGCCGGTGCGACCGCGCTTCGTAAGAAACGACCCATGATAGCGCTCATGGACATCCTCATCCGCGACGTGCGCCATGCCGTGCGTTCGCTCAAGCGTACGCCCGGGTTCACGATTGCCGTCCTGGCGCTCCTTGCGCTGGGCATCGGTATGTCGACCGCAATGTTCACGGTCTTCAAGACCGTCCTCGTCGATCGACTGCCGATCGCAGGGCAGGACCGCGTGATCATCATGCACCCGCTCGACCGGAGCGGCAGGCACCTCGACGTGCCGGGGACCTACCTCCCGGAGATTGCGCGCCTCGGCACGATCTTCCGAGGCGTGACGGGGATATACCACCTCGTGCGGCCGCAGCCGTTCATGAACGGAAGCGATGTGGTCGTCCTCAACCTGGCGGGAGCGACGGCCAACTTTTTCGACCTGCTCGGCACGCGGCCTGCGCTCGGCCGCATGCTCCATGCCGAGGACGGGCAGGCTGGTGCGCCGCTGGTCCTCGTGCTGAGCCACACGACCTGGCGCCGCAAATTCGGCGACGATCCGTCGGTCGTTGGTCGGTCACTCGTCATTCCATCCACGCAGCAGCGCGTGCGCATCGTAGGCGTGGCGCCCGCAGGGTTCGCCTACCCGAGCAGCGCAGACGCATGGATAGCGATGCCGCCGTCGTCCAACATTGCGCAAGTCGACATCATCGCGCGTCTCGCACCTAACGTATCGATCGCCACCGCACGAGACGCCCTCTTCGCGCTGACGCAGCGGGTGATTCCGTTCGCTCGCGACTCGACCGTCTCACAGGCGGCGAGCTGGGAAATCTCTGGCGTGAGCGCGCAGTCGTTCGCCGACACGGTGCTCGGCAGCACACGGCCCTCCGTCATCGCGCTCACCATCGCGGTGGCGCTGCTGCTCGTCATCGCATGCGTCAACATCGGGAACCTCTCACTCGTCCGGCTTCTCGGCCGCATTCGCGAGATCGCCGTTCGGCGCGCCATCGGCGCGCGCTCCATCGATGTCGTGCGACTCTTCGCCGTCGAGAACGCTCTCCTTGGGTTACTCGGCGGAGCCCTCGGCTTCCTGACCGCCGTCGCCGCGCTGCAACTCGTGCGCGCCGCCGCGCCCCCGCAGCTGCCGCGGATCGATGCGTTAGGCTCGCTAGGTCCACCACTCGCGGCGGCGGTGGGGATAACGCTCTTCGCGCTGCTCGTGTTTGGCGTCCTGCCCAGCCTCGTGGCTTCGCGCATCCAGTCGTACGCGTTGCTGCGCTCCGATTCGCGGTCGGGCGCCGAGAGCCGGTCGTCACGCCGCGCGAGGCAATGGCTGGTCGCCGTGCAGATCGCGCTGGCGATCGTGGTGCTGAACGGCGCGGGACTTCTGGTTCGGACGCTCGCGCGCCTGGAATCGGTGGACACGGGCTACCGGGCCGAGTACCTCTCCCTCCTGGCGTTCGCGGCACCGCGCAGCGCGATCCCTCCTGGCGTCGCGGGTGGTGGGGCGGGGAAGGAGCTCATCCGTCGGTTCGAGGCCACCCCCGGCGTCGTGTCGGCGACGCCGCTTTTGAGCGAGCCGTTCATCGGGCAGTCGCTCTTCATCCTGAAGCTGGCGCGTGCCGACCAGCCGGTGAACGAGTGGGCGCAAAACCCCTTCGTTCCATTCGAGTTCGTGGGCCCGGACTACTTCCGAACGCTGTCGATTCCGATTCGCCGAGGCCGAAGCTTCACAAGCGCCGACGGGCCGGGCTCCGAAAAGGTCGTGGTCGTGAACGAAACGCTCGCCCGGCAGCTCTGGCCTAACGAGGACGCGCTCGGGAAACGACTCGTGCAGGTCACCGGGCATGTTGGCGACTCCACGTTCACGGTCGTCGGCGTCGCGAGTGACACGCGCTACCGCGAGCTGAAGAACGTCGGACCGGTAGCGTATTTCGCGTGGGATCAGGTGGCAGGAGACTTTCCCGATCTCGTCGCGGTGCGCACGACAGGCCCGCTGGCGGCCATGCTTCCCGCTCTTCGTACAGCCGCACGGGACATCAATCCCGCCCTCGTCGTGTGGAAGGCCGAGACGATGGATCAGCTGCTCGACGCGCCGCTCGCTCAGGCACGGCTCAGCGCGCTGCTGCTTTCGGGATTCAGCGTAGTGGCGCTGCTGCTTTCGGCCATCGGCCTCTATGGCGTCATGTCGGCCAACGTGCGGCGGCAGACGCACGAAATCGGCGTGCGTCTCGCACTCGGTGCGATGCCGAGCAATATCCGACAGCTCATCCTTGGACAGGTGATCGGGTTGGTCGGAGTCGGTGTCGTCACCGGGCTCGCTGGCGCGCTCGGCGTCTCGCGCCTGGTGCAGTCGCTGCTCTTCCAGGTGAGCCCGACTGATCCACTGACGCTTGCCGGTGTGTGCGTGCTCCTTCTGATGGTCGCGACGCTCGCAGGTTACCTGCCCGCGCAACGGGCGGCGCGCATCGATCCCGTCGAGGCGCTGCGGGCGGAGTAAACCAGCGCTCCGCCCGCGCGACGGCCCTCGACGTTATGTGTTAGGCTGTTGCGGCTGGTCAGCGGCCGCGACCGATGGCGACGCCATAGCCGACCACCGTCGTGCCGTTCACGAAGTCGAGGTAGAACTTCGGGATGATGAACAGTTTACGGGCCTGCAGCTCGTATTCTCCGCTCACGCGCCAGAAGAAATTGCTGCCCCCGTCGAACTCGCCGCCGGGACCTGTTTCCAATAGCAAACGGTTCACCGGCATGATCTGGAACAGGGCCCCCACCAGAAATTCGGTTTGGCTGGCAAAGGCGACCTCCCCAAATCCGGCGATGCCCATGTTCCTCGACGACGGCAGCCGGCGCCCGTACTTCGCGCCCATCATGAAATGGGTGCCTCCGTTCGACCTGAGCCCCGCGTAGAGATCGAGGCTCCGCGGTGGCATCGACCAGGTGGGCTCCTGCGCGGCGCTCGCGGGCTTGGTCGTGTCGGCCTGTTGAGCCCATCCCACTCCCCATGGAAGTAGAGACGCGGCAACCAGAAGTCGTCGAATCATGGCATCGGCCTCCCCATGCGCGGTTCTCCGGCGGACTGAAGACTGCCGTATTCTGACGTCCTGGATCGGCCTGACCAGTTGGACTTTGATCGCGTTACCGGGTGTAATCGAGAACTAATCCACGACTCACCGGTGCCTCATTCTACGACGGCAGCGCAAGCTCCGGATGGGAAATCCTCCCGGACAGGGGCGGCTCCGACCCGCTTCGCACGACGGGCAAGGCGATCGACCTCGCCGGCGGCGAGCTGCGGTTCGCTCAGAGCTACCTGTCCGGTTTCCAATTCAACCAGTGGCTGGCGGATCGAGTGGCGGGGTTCACCGTTTCGTCGCCCGCACCGAACGTTTTGCGCATCGCACACGGCGATAACGCTGACGATTTCACTCTGGATTCCACGACCGCGCTACCGCTCAAGTCGTCCGGCATTTCCCTCGCGAATCCGGACCGTCCAGTTCGGAGAGACATGCACTACGAAGCGTGGACCACCGTCGCAGGTGTTCACTTTCCGACACGGCGCGTAAACTATCTCGAGGGACTCAAGCTGGGCGAGATCACCGGATCGGCTATTCGAATCAACATCGGGCTTTCGCCAGAGCAGCTCGGGCGTCAACCTTCCGACTTCATGCCCGACGTCCCTCGGCCCTAGGGTCGCAAGCGGGTTCCTCGCCTCCGGTGTCCACTCATGCACATCGCCGATCCGCGACAAGTTCCGACCGGACTGTTTCTGTACACACTCCGGCCCGCCCGTCTCGCGATGCTCACCGGCGGGCCGACCCCGGATGAGCAGGCGCTCGCCGCGCGCCACTGGATCTACTCGCAGGAGTTGCTCACGGCGGGAACGTTGGTCTTTGCGGGTCGCACCCTGCAGCGAGATCCCACGACGTTCGCGTTCGCCGTGATCCGCGCTCCGTCCCTCGATGGCGCGCGTGCGGTCGCTGAGCGAGATCCGGCGGTCGCCGGTGGCGTGTTCGCGGCGGAAGTCTTTCCCTTTCAGCCGATGCTCATGGGTCCGTGGCCGGCCGAAGCCGCCACTGTGCCGTCGGATGCCTAACAATTTCTCGGTTGTCCCCAGACCCCGAGGACGTTACTCTCTGATGTAGCCGTCGTGCACTCAGCGGAGGCCCTGTGGCTGCCTCGCCTAGCTACCGAGCGGCAATATCGGCCGCGAGCCTGATCGTCGGACCGGGGTTGATGAGCGTCGGGGACCTCATTCATCCCGCAGAGGATTGGGACCCGGCGGTTCAGGTCGCGATTGTGGCCGAGTCGCCCATGCGATGGTATGCAGCCCACCTCCTCCTATTCATCGGGCTGCTCCTGTTCGTTCCAGGTATCGGCGCACTCACGAGCGTGGTAGCGAGTCGCCGACCGCGTGCCGGTTATGCGGCGCGCATTCTCATGTTCGCTTCAGTGGGCGCGCTTTCGGGCGTGTTCGTGTCTGAGATGCTGCTCGGACGCTTCATTGCTGCGGGCGCCAACCGGGAAGCCGCGATCACGCTCTTCAACGTGTTCCAGTCACCAGCGGTGTTCGCCGCGCTCGTACCGGGCCTGCTTGCGTTCTTCGTCGGAACCGCACTGGCTGTATTCGCGCTCGCGTCTCCCGCCGGCCCATTTCGTTGGCCGGCACTCGCTCTCGGCCTTGGCGCATTATTGATCATGGGCGAGATCATTCTTGCTCAAGTCCGACTGAGCCAGATCGGAAACATCGTCATGCTGATTGCCGGTATTGGCTTTGCGAGGTTGCTGCCGAGAGCTCCGGCAGGCGCCGCCGACGTGACGTAGTTGCTCTCTTTGGACTCGCTTGCCGCGCAAACTCAGGCGTTAGGTGCGTGTCAACGGCTCGGACGATGGCCACCAAGCCCAATTTCTCCGGCGTGTATGCCCTCGATCGCGCGTCGAGCGTCCTGAGCGCGAACGCCGCAGCCATCATGAGCGCAGTGCTGCGGATCGAGCATGACGATCCGCGATTTCAGTGCTCGGCCCGGTTCGCCAGCGCGGATGACGCCGTCGAGTTCGCGTTCGATCGCAGTACGGATGGCCGCGAGACGGTCGTGAGCATAACCGAGAGCTCCCGCTGTCATTGGGACGACAACGCACTGGTCACCGAAGATCGAATGGGGCCAGGCGAAACGGCCGTGGTTATGACGTGGCGTTACGAGCTCAGTGAGGATGGCCGCCGCCTTCGGGCCAGCGAGCGAATTGTCGGAGCAGGCCGTGATCAGGACAACGTGTGGGAATTCGAGCGACAGTAGCGTGATGACATCCTCCAATGAGCACCCCGCGGACAGCCACGACCTGATCCGCGTCCAGGGCGCCCGCGTGAACAACCTGAAGGACGTGAGCGTCGACATCCCCAAGCGGCGCCTCACGGTCTTCACGGGCGTCTCGGGATCGGGCAAGTCGTCGCTGGTGTTCGGCACGATCGCGGCTGAGTCCCAGCGGCTGATCAACGAGACCTACAGCGCGTTCGTCCAGGGATTCATGCCGACGCTGGATCGGCCCGAGGTCGATGTCCTGACCGGCCTAACGACAGCGATCATCGTCGACCAGGAGCGCATGGGCGCCAACGCCCGCTCGACAGTCGGCACCGTCACGGACGCCAACGCGATGCTGCGCGTGTTGTGGAGCCGCATCGGCAAGCCGCGGATCGGTCCTCCCACCGCCTTCTCGTTCAACGTGCCGATGCGCAAGGCGAGCGGCGCGATGAACGTGGACAAGGGCAAGGGCCAACGGATCGTCGTGCGGGACATCGTCTACTTCGGCGGCATGTGCCCGCGATGCGAGGGCATGGGGCAGGTCAACGACATCGACCTCACGCAGCTGTTCGACGAGAGCAAGTCGCTCAATGGGGGCGCGATCACGGTGCCCGGCTATACCGCCGAAGGTTGGGCGGTGAAGATCTTTGCTTCCGCGGGGCTCGACGCGGATAAGCCCATCAGGAAGTACACGAAGAAGGAGCGCGACACGTTCCTCTACGGCGAGCCGAAGAAGGTCAAGGTCAACGGCATCAACCTCACGTACGAGGGCCTCGTCCCGAAGATCCAGAAGTCGATCCTGTCCAAGGACGTGGACGCGATGCAGCCGCACATCCGCGCTTTCGTGGAACGCGCGGTCACGTTCACTATCTGTCCCGAATGTGGTGGCACGCGCCTCAACGAGGCGGCCCGGTCATCGAAGATCAGGAAGATCAACATCGCTCAAGCCTGCGCGTTGCAGATCAACGATCTGGCCGACTGGCTCCGCGATCTGAAGGAGCCGTCAGTTGCGCCCCTCGTGGCATCGCTACAGCACACGCTCGATTCGTTCGTGGAGATCGGGCTCGGCTATCTGAGTCTCGATCGCCCGTCGGGCACGTTGTCGGGCGGCGAGGCACAGCGTACGAAGATGATCCGTCATCTCGGGTCGTCGCTCACCGACGTGACGTATGTCTTCGACGAGCCGACGATCGGACTGCACCCGCACGACATCCAACGGATGAACGACTTGTTGCTCCGGCTGCGGGACAAGGGCAACACCGTCCTTGTCGTCGAGCACAAGCCGGAGATGATCGCAATCGCCGATCACGCCGTGGACCTGGGCCCCGGCGCCGGTACCGCAGGCGGCGAGGTCGTCTTCGAGGGGACAGTCGAGAGCCTGACGGCCAGCGACACTCTCACCGGACGCCACCTGAGCGATCGTGCCTCGCTCAAGCCGTCTGTGCGCAAGTCGGCGGGTGCGATGAAGGTGCGCGGCGCCCGCACGCACAACCTGAAGAATGTCGACGTCGATATCCCGTTAGGCGTATTGGTGGTCGTGACCGGTGTGGCGGGGTCGGGCAAGAGCTCGCTGATCCACGGCTCGGTGAGCGGCCGCGATGGCGTGGTGGCAATCGATCAGACCGCGATCCGTGGCTCGCGCCGGAGCAATCCGGCGACGTATACCGATCTGCTGGAGCCCATTCGCAAGGCGTTCGCGAAGGCCAACGGCGTGAAGCCCGCCCTGTTCAGCGCCAACTCCGAGGGTGCCTGCCCGACCTGCAACGGGGCAGGCGTGATCTACACCGACCTCGGGATGATGGCCGGTGTGTCGACGATCTGCGAAGACTGCGAGGGCAAGCGGTTCCAGGCGTCGGTGCTCGAATACCGACTCGGCGGGCTCAACATCGCCGAGGTGCTCGACCTGCCGGTCGATGGCGCGTTAGGCTTCTTCGGGAACGGCAAGGCGAACACGCCGCCCGCGCACGCGATCCTCCAGCGCATGGCCGACGTCGGGCTCGGCTACCTGCGACTCGGCCAACCGCTCACGACGCTGTCGGGTGGGGAGCGCCAGCGGCTCAAGCTCGCGACGCACATGGGTGAAGAGGGCGGCATCTACGTGCTCGACGAGCCAACGAGCGGCCTTCACCTGGCAGACCTCGAGCAGCTGCTTGCGCTGCTGGATCGGCTGGTCGACGCCGGGAAGTCGGTGATCGTGATCGAGCATCACCAGGCCGTGATGGCACACGCCGACTGGATCATCGATCTCGGTCCCGGCGCGGGGCACGACGGCGGGCGAATCGTGTTCGAGGGCACGCCGGCAGATCTCGTGACGGCGAGATCGACGCTGACCGGTGAGCATCTGGCATCATTCGTGACCCGCCGCTCTCCCGGAAGGCATCATCTCGCCGACAAAAGCAGGAACGCAGATTGACGCAGGCGCTACGCCGGACCTGGTACCGCGGTTATCCCCAGGCGGGCTGGCCAGGCTCCAGCGGCATGCAGCCGACGTACTTCCCGGGCACGAGCACGTAACGCAGCGCCTTGGTCATCCCCATCTCGGATGAGAAGTACGCGCCGAGCGCGAGCTCTCGCACCGGTCCGAACCAATCCTCTTTCGCCACGTTTCGGACGAACGACTCGCGGTCGGTTCGCGTGAGGTCGACAAAGTCCTTGCCACGCTTCGAGCGACAGGTCGTGCGGAACGTCTCGAGGGCGCTCAGCACCTGCTGCCGGTCCTCCGCCTTGTAGCAGTCGCTGACAATCAGATTCATGGCGGCGCCGACGCCGGCTGCTTTCGCGCCGGGTGACGACGCCGTCGTGGGCAGCAGCGTGTCCGCGATCTCCTCGGCCAGCGACTGCTGGTCCACGTTGAGCAGTCGATCGCTTGGCCGCGCGCGCGTCTCACCACGGCAGGCGGTAAGGATTCCATCGGATACCAGGAACGCGCCGCCCGCGATGAGACCCGCGGCCTTGAGGGCTTCACGCCTGTTCATCGGCGGCATCGTCAAAGCTCCCGTCGCTTGAGCAGGTCCACTGCGTGGTTGACCGCGCGCGCCGTGAGCGTCATGTAAAGGATGGAGGGGCTCTGGTTCCCTGTCGACGTCATGCACGCGCCGTCGGTGACGAACACGTTAGGGCAACCGTGCACCTGGTTCCACTCGTTGAGGACGGACCGATTCGGATCCTTGCCCATCCGCGCGCCGCCCATCTCGTGAATGTCGAGCCCAGGTGCCCACCCTTTGTCGTGAGTCTCGATGTCGTGGCATCCCGCAACCTCGAGCATCTCGGCGGCCTGCGTGCGCCAGTCCTTGATCATGCGCGCGTCGTTGTCATCATAGTCCACGTTCACGACGAGAAGCGGGATCCCCCACTGGTCCTTCTTCGTTTCGTGCAGGCGGACGTGGTTGGACTCCTTGGGGATGGTCTCGCCCTGCATGTACATGTAGATGCCCCAGGGTCCAGGCTTCGTCTGCGCGTCCTTGAAGGCCTCGCCCGCGAGGTCGTCCGTTTCCACGCCGCGCTCGCGATATGCGCCGGTAAATGTCGTGTAGCCGCCGACAAAATCCGTGTCCTGTTTTCCGAGGTTCCTGAAGTTCACCAGGATGCACTCGGTCGGATTACGTCCGAAGAAGTATTTGTCGGTGAAGCCGTCGATGCGTCCGTGTCCCTCCACGCGATAGTTGTGGTGCATGACATACTTGCCGAGGAGGCCGCTGTCGTTGCCGAGGCCTTGGGGGAATCGCGACGACGTGGAGTTGAGCAGTACGAGCGTCGAGTTGAGCGCCGAGCCGTTCACGAAGACGACGCGCGCGTTGTACTCGAGCTGCTGGTGCGTGTCCGCGTCGATGGCGCGTACACCAGACGCCTTACCGGTCTTCGGGTCGTAGACGATCGAGTGCACCACCGAGTGCGGACGGACCGTGAGGTTCCCGGTTCTCGCGGCCCACGGTAGCGTAGATGAGTTGGAGCTGAAGTATCCCCCGAAAGGACAGCCTCGCATGCAGAGATTGCGCGCCTGGCAGGTGCCGCGACCCTGCTGGAGGTGGATCGGCTTTGGCTTCGAGAGGTGTGCCCAGCGTCCCTGCACCACCCAGCGGTTCCGGTACCGCGCGTGAATTGCGTCGCTCATGTGCTTCTCGACGCAATTGAAGTCGAAGGGTGGAAGGAACTCGCCGTCTGGCATCGCGTCCAGGCGATCGTAGTTGCCGCACACGCCGATGAACTGCTCGACGTGTGAATACCACGGCGCAACGTCTTCGTACGTGATCGGCCAGTTCATGCCATAGCCGAGCTTCTCGGGCGCGACGAATTCGTGCCGGCTCCACCGCTGCGTGGCGCGTCCCCAGATGAGCGACTTGCCGCCCACCTGGTAGCCGCGAATCCAGTCGAAGGGCTTTTCCTGGACGTACGGATGGTCCGCGTCTTTCACGAAAAAGTGTGCGGTGGCCTCACCGTACCCCGCAGCCTTGCTGATGAGCGGATTCTCCTCGATCAGCTTGCGCGGGTTGTAGCCGCGATGCGGCAGCTCCCACGGCGCCATGTTCGCCGTCGGATAATCTTTAACGTGCTGCACGTCTCGACCGCGCTCGAGCACGAGCGTCTTGAGGCCGAGTTGACAGAGCTCCTTGGCGGCCCAACCACCGGAGATGCCCGAGCCGATCACGATCGCGTCGAACGTTCTCTCGTCAGTCGTCACGTGGAACAAGGTACGTTCGTGCGTCAGCGGTGCGCCATTGCTGACTCCGCGCCCTCTGGTGGCGGGGGCGCGGTAGCGCTAGCGTCTCCGCATGAGCATGACGCTGCTTCTGTGGAAGGCGCCTGTCGTCGTCGACGCCGACGAAGCCGAGCGCCTCCTCCAGCCATACTACGACCGCGGCGACGACAGCGCGTTCGAGCCAAGCGCCGCCATCGCCACGGTGTCGAACGAATTGCTCCGACGGTTTCCCGAGGCTGGACATGGGCCTTGGGCGGATACTCCCCCGGAGCAAACCGACCGTCTCCTGCTCCTCAGTATTCGCTGGGGCGCGGACGACGCCGTCATCGATGCGATCGTCGAGCTCGCGCGCGAGCACCAGTTGGTGCTGTACGATCCGCAGGGACCCGACGTCACCCTTCCTAACGATCCGGTCGACTCCGGGCCGATCCCAGGTCCGACGTTGTTCGACCACGTGAAGATTCTCGGTATCGGCCTCGCGGCCGCCGGCGTGTTCTGGCTCGGCTGGCGGATCGACGTCCCCGTCCTCGAGTGGGTCCTCATGATCAGCGGCGGCTTTGTCGTCACCGTCGTTGTCTTTCTGCTCGGGATCTTCATGTTCGGCCCCAAGGAAGAAGCGCGTTAGGCACGCACCAGCACGATCACCTGCTCGGGTCCGGTGATCGTCAGCGTGAGCCCGTCCGGCGAGACTTCGTACTGCCCGCTTCCAACGCGCTCGCCTCCTTTCGTCGCGATGGTCTCCAGCATGTGTGGCATCCGCCAGCTTCGCTTCGCCATCGCGGGTACGGAGATCCCGAAGCAGCGCCTTGGCTTGCTTGCGCAGGTGCTCGAGATCCGGATGGGCGGGCAGCGGCTGAGACATGACGCCTCCATGGGCCCGGTGTCCGCCTGACGGGCAAGAGGTGTCGGTGCTCGGCGCAAACTGCGATGCGGCGGCAACGCGCAGGTGGCATAATCCCTTTCCGCGGACGGGTGGCCGCCTGCTTACGGCCGGTGAGAAAGGTACGCAGAATAGGAACGCAGTTCCAACTGAACGACTGGGGGTCACCATGCAGAGCCGAAGCCTGCTGCGACTGGTGGTTTGCTCCGTGCTTTTGGCGCCCGCGCTCCCTGCGCTCCAAACAGCCCCAACGCCTGCGCCGCCCTGCGACCGTTACGTGGCCGCTGTTCGGGCCAACCCCAACAACCTCGACGCGGCGGCAACCCTTGGGCAGTGCAGCTTTGACGACTACGTGATGATCGCGCCGGGCGGCGATTCCACTCGGTTGATGTTCCGGTCGAGCTGGTCCACCGCTTTGCGAGCGCTTCGCCACGCAGTCGATCTGGACCCGACCTACTCGCGGGCGTATCCGCCGCTGTTCGCCATGCTCTTCGCCGAGACTCGCGACGGATGTTCTACCGTCACCTGGGAGTGCTGGTTCGTTTCGCCGGTGAAGCGAGACGGCGACAGCGTGATCACGATTCCGCGGCTCGTTCGTCGGAACGTCCCGGGTGTCGACCCTTACGCCGAGGTGACGAACGAATCACGGGCCAGTTCGCGCGCGAGTCTCGAGGAGGCTCGCGCGCTGGCGGACCGATGGGCCGCTGTCGCACCTAACGACCGCCACCCACACGAATACCTCGGCCAAGCTCTACTGCTCCTGGGCGATCATCACGCGGCAAGCGCCGAGCTCGAACGTGCAGCGGCGTTAGGCACGCCTGCGAGCCGAAGGGCGCTTTTCTGGGATCGGTTCGAGGCGCTGGTCAAGTCCGACCTGGGCAGCGAGGCGCGACGAGTGCTCGATGAAGCAGCCGCCGATCCCAGGCGGGACACCACTCGGCTCTTCACCAGCACGATCGCCAGCCTCAATGCTCTCCTGGGCCGGTATCGGCCCCCGCCGGTGGACTCTGCTGGAGCACGACAAACTCGTGCGCGGATCGATTCAATGGTTCGCGCGAATCCCGCGATTATGGTCCCCGAGCCAGGGTTCCCGGAGCTTCTCGCCGCCGGTGATACGGCCGGTGCGAGGCGATCACTGGCGCGGATGGACTCGGCCATGGCCCCATCCGTCAACCAGACCCGGTTTGCGCGGGCTGGCGGTGAATACCTGTGGTCCGCCACCTATCACGTGGCATTGCGAGACACCGCCGGCGCCGAGAAGCAGCTCGCGGAGATCGAGCGTGTTCTCGAGTACCGGCCTTTCCAATACAGCCTCGGTTTGCTGTTCAGCGATCCGCAACCCTGGATGGGGCAAGCGTGGTCGCTCGCTGGCGATCTCGCGGCTCGGCGGGGAAGGCCGGAGGAAGCTGCGCGCATGTATCGCCGCGTCATCGGATTGTGGGGCGGCGGTGATCCCGATCTGAAGCCCGTGGTCGACCATGCTCGCGCGGGACTTGACTCGCTATCGCGGCGGTGAGGGCTCGGTGCGACGCATTTCGCCCGCTTGCACGATGCTGGTTGCGCCGTCGACTACTTGCGACCGTCCCAACCAGGTCCGCGCAGCACGACGCCGGGTTTGGCGCCGGTATATTTGCCGGCCTCGAACACCACGACGCCGTTGACCATCGTGTAAATCACGCCCTCCGACGGCAGCGACGGCTCGGCGAACGTCGCGCGGTCGCGTATCCTGAGTGGATCGAAGAGCACGATGTCCGCGGCGAGCCCGGGAGCGAGACGCCCGCGGTCGTATGCACCGATCTCGTTGGCTGCGACGGCGCTCGCTCGCTGCACCGCTCCTTCCAGCGAGAGCACACCGAGCTCGCGGACGTAGCGCGCGAAGATACGAGGAAACGCGCCGTAGGCCCGCGGATGCGTCGCGATGGCGTTCGAGGCCGGGCCGACGTCGGTATCGAACGACGTGAACTCCTCGCGCATCGCCTTGATCTTGTTCGCCTCTGACATGGACTGCGGCATCGCGAACGCAGGCCCGGACTCGGCGATCGCGAAGAACACATCCCATGGGTCCTTCTTTACCCGATCGGCGATCGCCTTGATCGAGAGACCGCCGTATTGCTTGTACTCCGGGTTGGTGATGCCGCCGAGGACGATGCGGTCCCAGTCGCGGCCGGCGTGGACGTACCAATTCTCCCAGCCAGTCTCCTCCTCCATCTCTTTGCGGATGCGCGCGCGCATCGCGGGATCCCCGAGTCGCTTCGTCAACGCGTCCTGGCCCGCCTCGGCGTTGCGGGGGTGGATGAGCGCGCGGATATCGAGGCCGTTGTTCACGTACGGGTAGACATCGACGGCCACGTCCTGGCCACCGGCGCGCGCCTCGCGAATCCGTGCGAGTGCGAGGTCCATCTTCCCCCAGTTGGCTTGGCCAGCCGTCTTCAGGTGGAAGATGTGGACGGGCGTGCGCGCGTTGCGGCCGATGCGCAGTGCCTCGTCGATCGCCTCGAGCAGTCGATCGCCCTCGTTGCGCATGTGCGTGAAGTAGCGGCCGCCGTACCGGCCGGCGACCGACGTCAACGCGGTGATCTCCTCCTCGCTGGCGTACACGGCCGGTGGATAGATGAGCGCTGTCGACACCCCGATGGCGCCCGCCTGCATCGCCTCTTCCACCATACCACGCATGCGCTGAAGCTCCGCGGGCGAAGCCTGCCGCGCGGAATCACCGATCACGATCTGACGGATCGTGGTGTGCCCCACGGTCTGCGCGACGTTGAGCGGAGTCCCTGCGGCCTCGAGTCGCCGAAAATACTCGCGCATTGTGCTCCAACCCACCGCGCCAGCCGCTCCTGATGCGACCGGCGCGGACGATTCGCCCTCGCCGGCGTTGATGGTGGTGATGCCCTGCGACAGCAGATTGATCGCGACGTCGGCCGGCCCGCGCGTGAACATGTCCGCGCTCTGACCCATCATGTCGATGAACCCGGGAGCCACGACCAACCCTGTAGCGTCGATGACGCGGCGCGCTTTCGTGGTATCCGGGCGACCAATGACGCTGATACGTCCATTCAGCACAGCGAGGTCGGCTCGGTACGAAGGTGCCCCGGTACCGTCGACGATCCGGCCCCCGCGGATGACCAGGTCATACGTCGGGGTCTGTGCGCCCGCGGATGATGCTCCCGCCATCACGATGGCGAGGACGAAGCAGCGTAGGTTCAATTCGATCTCCTGTTCGTGCTAACGGTTGTTCCCTGATGCCCCGAGAGCGAGCAGGTCGGACGGCTCGGAGCTCTCGGCCGGTTGAGGGTGCCTAACGCGGGCCCGGCCGCCTGACAAGTAGATCACAAGAAACACCGCCGTCGATGCCGACACCGCGAGCTTCCACGCAAGCGGCCACGTTTCGATCGGCGACACGAAGCCCTCGAGCGTCCCGGCGATCAACAACAGCACGGTGGACGCGGCAACGAGACGAACCGCTCGCCGCGCATTCGCGCGGAGGGCCTCGCTCCTCGGCCGGTTTCCTGGAACGAGAAGCCCTGCCGCCAGGAGAAACCCCGCGCCGCCCGCGATGCAGATCGCCGACAGCTCGAGGACGCCGTGCGGCGCGACGAACTTCACGAGCAGCGACGCAATTCCCTTCGACGCGTAGAGCCCGAACACTCCGCCGAGGCTCACCCCATTCGTCACCAGCACGATCACCGTGCCGATCCCGAACGCGATCCCCATCGCGAACGCCGCGAACGTCACCTGCACGTTGTTGGCGATGATACTCGTGGCCATGACGGGCCGAAAGAGCTCGGGATCGGAGATGTACCCGCGCCCCGTTTTCGCGCGCCTCACGCCATCTTCTGCGCGGTCCAACATGGCGGTGGGGATGAACACGCGGGCCACCCCGGGATCCCGGACCACCGCCGTGTAGGCGATCGCCGCCGGGCCGAATAGCAGCCCGGCGGCCAGCGCGATCGGACCTAACGAGCGGCGTACCTCGCGTGGCGCGTCCACCGCGAACGTTCGCCACACATCCTTGAACGTCAGCGACCGTCCGCGATAGAGCAGGTTGTGCGCGCCGGCCATGAGCCGGCTCAGATAGAACACCTCCTCACGCTCGCGCCCGCGCGCCGCCGTCTGCAGCCGCGCGAGATCGGCGGCGAGATCGCGATACTCGGCCACGAAGTCGCGCACGCCGTCTTCGCCAAGGGACTTGAGCCCGCTCCGCTGTGCGCGATCGAGCTGCTTCGCGAACGACGACCACCGCGGCGTGCCTGACGCGACGATCGCGTGACGTTCGCGCGCCGCGCCCGTCTCACGCCCCACGACCGCGCCACTCGCGCGCGCCTGGCGTTCGTCAGCGTACAGCTCGAACAGCTGGTCGCTCGGCCCTCCCGCGACCGCGGGATGGCCACTGAGCGCGCTCGAGAACCGTTCGACGAGTCGCGTCGCCAGGACCGCGCGTCGCGCTGGATCGAGCGACTCGCGCCGCTCGATGAACCGCTCGAGCACCGCGTACTCGTCGTCGTTGAGCCGAGCGTGTCGCACAGCGGCAGCAACCGGCTGGGCGGTGGTCGTTCCGCGCCGTTCAACCGATTCCCGATTCCCGATTCCCGATTCCCGAACAACCTGCTCACGCACCACCAGCGTCCCAGCGGCCAGATCTCCAAGTCGCTTACCCTGCTTGGTCAGGACAATGCTTCCGATGCCCACGCCGTACGTGAACAGCGGTTGCATGTCGAGTATTCTCACGAGATTCCGGATCGCCGAACCGGCGAACGACACCGAGTAGCCGCCATCGCTCACGACGCGAAGCCGCATGTACCGCTTGCCTGGTGTCTGGCCATCGGCGAGTCCCTCCCAGAGCACATAGTAGCCCCAGAGGATGAAGAACTGACCAAGCACCACGATTGCGAGGGCCCACGCTTCCGACGACGTGCCGCCGAACGACACGAGGCGATTGGCGCCGACAAACGCGAGCGTGATCAGGAGGGCGATGAAGAGGACGAGGCAGAGCAGATAATCGATCAGCGCCGCCGCTACGCGTGATCCCACGCCGGCGATCGTGTAACTGAACGTGACCAGCTCCGGCGTCTCGATGTCGACAGTCTGAACGAGCGCCGAGCTCCGCGTTTCACGTCGTGCCCTCGCCGGACTCGTCACGGCTTCCACTCACCCTTCGCCACCTTGGGCACGAACTTGTCGAGCCCCTTCGGCGGAAAGTCGAGCGTCTTTCCTGCTTCGGCGCTCGCGTATGCGGCCATGAGGACCTTCACCACCTCGAGGCCGTCCTCGAACGTCAGCCTCGCCTTCTCCTTGCCCTGGAAGACACGCGCAAAATGGCGATCCTCGGCCTCGTAGCCGTAGGCCATCGCTTCGCCCGCGACCACCGGCATGAGGCCCATCTCGGCATTCTGCTTCTCGACGAGATCCTCGCCCTGCGTTCCTTTCACCCGCCGGCTGAAGAACAGCTTGAGCCCCGAGTCGAGCGTGTTCCAGCTCATCGAGTACTCGGGGCCTAACAACTCGGCCGAGAGGCGCAGGCCGGCGCCTACGAAGCTCCACGACGTGCTGGCTTCGCCAAGTACCTTGTATCCGTCGCTCGTCTCGAACTCGATGACGACGTTCGCGAAGTCCTCGGACGGCGTCTTCGTGTAGTCGAGGCCCTTGTCCATCGTCTTCGACAGGACCTTCGCGTACTCGGGTCGCGACCACTTGAGGCTTGCGATGTGCCCCGTGATGCGCACCGGCTTCACGGTGTCGTACGGCTCGCCCGGTTTGGTGAGCAGGTGCCTGACGACGAGGGCCGAGTGGCACATCATGTCGTTGAGCACGCCGCCACCCTGAAGGTTCCCGCGCCAGAACCAGGGTCCGTGCGGGCCGCTGTGCTCCTCGGCCGCCCGAGCGAGATAGGGCCGCCCGGTCGTGGCCGCGCCGCGCGCCCAGAGCAGGTTTTTCCCCGCCTCGACCTGCGGAGTGAAGACCTGGTTCTCGAGGTAGCCGTGCGGCAGCTCGACGCGCCTAACGAGCTCGAGCACCTGTTTCGCTTCGGCGACGTTGCGGGCGAGCGGTTTCTCACACGCGATGCCCTTGAGCGTCCCCTTGCCGGACTCGATCGCGTGCACGAGCTCCTCGACGTTTTCGATGCGCGCGTGGTTCGGCCCGCACAGCCAGATGGCTTCGATCTGGGGGTCGGCGACCATGTCGGTGATCGTGGCGTACGATTTTGCGTCGCCGACGTCCAGCGTGCGCGCGAGCGCCGCGGCTGATGCCGCGTTCTTCTTGTTGGGGCTCCAGACGCCGCGCACATCGGCGTCGCGGATGGCCTGGAAGCCCTGGATGTGGAATCGCGTGTTGAAGCCGCTGCCGATGAAGCCGATGCCGAGAGGTTTGGTAGGCATGATCAGGGTTGGCGGTGGGGTCGAGTGTTGATTCTATCGACATATGGCCGTGCTGTCATTCCGGCGCAACCGAGTACGGCAGACGGCGAAACCCCAGACGGGAGACGGCAGAGAACTGCAGACGGTAGACGGCAGGGGGCAGATGGCAGACGGCAGATGGCAGACGGGAGAGGAACTGGATCCCTGTGCCCTCTGCAATCTGCGGTCTGCGGTCTGCCCGCTGCAGTTTTCTGCCGTCTCCCGTCTCACACCGGCTCGTGGCACCAAGATGCGCAGACCTTAGCCGCCGTTAAAGTCGGCGTTAGGCAGGAGGCGGCACCACGCCGATCCGCTCCACCAGCCGCCTGAACCTCGCACTCTTGTGGAGCGAGTTGAACATCGGGTAATTCGCGAGAAACACCAGCGTGAACGCCCGCTCGTCCGCCGCTTCTTCGAGAAGCTGCAGCGCCCGAGTCGAATCACCGAGCGAGGCATACATCGCGGCCAGTGCGTCCGCGGCCACATACGTTTGCTTGCGTGCCGCTTCGTATTCGCCCACCAGGTGGCGCGCCGTGGCGGTGTCGCCGAGCTGGACGAACACCCACGTCGGCATCGCCGCTTCGCCACTGCCCGGGTTGAGCATCGCGCGTGGCACAACGCGTCGCGCGGAATCGAGCTGGCCGGTGGCCACGAAGGCCACGGCGAGCTCTGCGCGGGCATGGAAGAACGTGCTGTCGAGCTCCAGCGCTTCGTGAAGGAACGGGATTGCCTCCGCATCCCGCCCGGCATACTGCATCAA
>Ga0105249_10001177_pt1 | contig 23165 bp, 16 predicted proteins | sample KBSS44metaG_FD_81522 | JGI IMG/M metagenome (GOLD analysis project Ga0105249, IMG submission 81522) | Switchgrass rhizosphere microbial communities from Kellogg Biological Station, Michigan, USA - KBS S4-4 metaG | ecosystem: Host-associated > Plants > Roots > Rhizosphere > Soil | place...
AGCATCGACGCGACGTGAGCGGCGACGATCCCCGGCTCGGCGATCGATGCGAGCTCGATCCACGCGACTCCGTTGGTGAACCGCGTCTCGGCCGCTCGCGCCACTTCGGCGGCGAGGCGGGTCTTGCCGCTCCCCCCGGCGCCGGTGAGCGTCACAAGCCTTTTGACCGCAAGCGCTTCACCCGCTTCTCGAACTTCCCGCTCCCGGCCGATGAAGCTGGTGAGGGACGAGGGTAGCGGAGCCGGAAAAGTGGCGGTCACTGCTGACATGGGTGGCGCAACGTCTGGGCGGTGAGGGGCTCTGTCAACTCCCGACGTGGGTGGGGAGCGGAGCTTGTCAAACCGCTTACGAATCCGATTAATCGCGCCCTCTCACCGCCGTAAGCGCCTGCTAATCGGGGTGGTCGAGTTTGCTGCCCAGATCGGAGCGCGGCCGAAACGTAAACCGCGCGACCCGATCGTTCACCGGCGGAATACCGCTGCCCGTCGACCGTAGCACTACCCGATCCGTCGCGAGGCCGTTGCGAGCTCGCAGGCTTTCCGACACGAGGATGCATGTATATGTCAACGCACGCTGACGCTTCATCCGTCGCATCACGCGGGCGGGCTGCCCGCCGTACTACCAGCTGGATCGGTGGCCTCCGAGCCCGTGGCGTTGCCCGGCTCGTGCTCGCGCCGTTCGCCGCCCTCGCCCTGCTGGCCGCGATCGCCTGCTCCGACGCCGATCCCACATCTGTGACGCAGCCGGTCCCGGTTGCCACGGTCACTGTCTCGCCGGGCATTCAGACGCTCGTCATCGGTGCGACGGCCACGCTGACCGCGGCCCTGGCCGACGCCGCCGGCAAGCCGATCACCGGCCGGCCGATCACGTGGGTGTCAAACAGGCCCGCCGTCGCGACCGTCACAGCGGCTGGCATCGTTACCGCGATCTCCGAAGGCGTCGCCCAGATCGATGCATCGAGCGGAGGCACGTACGGGACGGCCAACATCGTCGTGACCAGGACTCCCGTCGCGCGTATCGACGTCACACCCGCGACGCTCTCTCTCGCGAACGGCGAGACCGGCGTGCTCTCGGCGACGGCGAAGGACGCCAATGGCGCCGTGCTCGAAGGACGCGCCATCACGTGGATTTCAAATCACCCCGCCGTTGCCACGGTCACGGCCGCCGGTGTCGTCACCGCTGTGGCGGAAGGCGTGGCCCAGATCGACGCGTCGAGCGAAGGGCAGTACGGGACGGCCAACATCATCGTGACCCGGGTTCCCGTCGCCCGCGTGGAGATCACACCCGCGACCATGTCGCTGGTGGAAGGGCAGACCGGCGCCCTCTCGGCCTCGATCTACGATGCGAACGGCGCGATGCTTCAGGGGCGCGCTGTCACCTGGCGCTCGAGCGACGAGAGCGTCGCCACGATCAATGCGAACGGAGACGTGACCGCCGTCGGTGCGGGCACCGTTGCAACGACAGCAGAAAGTGAGGGCAAGACTGCAACGGTACAGGTGACCGTGCGTGCGGCACCGGTCGCCAACATCAGCGTCAGTCCGCTCAAACCGGGGCTCGAGACCGGCGACGTGTTCTCGCTGACCGCGGTGGCGCAGGACGCCGCGGGGCGCGCGCTCAGCCGAACCATCACGTGGTCGACGAGCAACGGCGCCGTGGCGACCATCGCGCCTAACGGGCAGGTCATCGTGCGCGGGCCCGGCACCGTGACGCTGACCGCGACGGCCGACGGCAAGACCGGTTCTGTAACCGGCGTGGCGGACGCACCGCCAGCCGCGAACCTGCTCTACCAGCGCACCACGCCGCTCTCCAGCGAGCTCTTCACCCTGAACCTCGCGTCCGGCAATGCGCCCGCGAAGATCAACGCCGGCAGCGTGTCGCACCAGCCGAGTGTGACCGGTGACGGGTCGCGTATCGCGTTCTTCGTATCGATGACAGCCCCCAACGGCGAGATCGTCGAGGATATTTTCGCAGTGGATCGCGTGGGAACGAACATGAAGCGCCTCACGACGACTCCGGGTGTCGACAACGCGCCAGCTTGGTCACCGACCCCTGGACTGAGCCTGATCGCGTTTCACCGTCTGGACGCCGCCACGGGCCGTAGCGACATCTGGGTGATGAATGGCGATGGAACGAACCAGCGGAACCTCACGGCCGATCTGCCGATTGAACTGGTACGTGGTGAGCCGGCGTGGTCACCCGACGGCCAGTGGATTGCGTTCACGTCGATCCGCGGGACCGCGGGACCGGGTCGTGGGTCGATCTGGATCATGCGTGTGGACGGCAGCGAGAAGCGTCAGCTGACGTCGCATCCGGACAACGGCTTCGACCTGCACCCGACCTGGTCGCCGGACGGGCAGCGGATCGCGTTCCAGCGGGCCAGCGTGGCGATCGTCACGGTGGCGACGGGTGCCGTCACGTACCTGAATGTCCCGGGCGTCGCGGCCCAGCCGTCGTGGTCGCCCGATGGGCGTCACATTGCGTTCACGAGGCTCGATCCGGGTCCGAACGGCGCCGAATGGCAACTGTACACGGTGCGCGCTGATGGCACCGGCATGCGGCTTCGCACGACGAACCCGTTGTGGGGTGGTGGTGTGTCGCCGACCTGGATCGCACGTTAGGCACGACGAACAACCGAGAGAATCGACCGATGAGCTCCTTCACCATTGGCGCGGCGGCGCGCGTGAATGCTCCCGCACAGCGCGTATACGACATGATCGCGGACTATCGCAACGGCCATCCGCGCATCATTCCGCCGAAGTACTTCACGTCGCTCGACGTGGAAGAGGGTGGCGTTGGCGCCGGGACGGTCATCCGGTTCACCATGCGCGTGCTCGGCTCCGAGCGAACAGGTCGGGCGCGGGTCACCGAGCCGCAGCCTGGCCGAGTGCTGGTGGAAACGGAGCTGACGACGGGTTTTGTGACGACGTTCACGGTCGCGCCGGCGGGAGCCGGTGCGGCCGACGTGAAGATCGAGACGAAGATGCCGCAAGGATCGGGAATCCGCGGCGCCGTCGAGCGCTGGGTAGCCAGGGCGGTATTCCCGCGGATCTATCGGGACGAGCTGGCTCTGCTGGCGTCGCAGGTCGAGTAGCACTGACCGGAGCGCGGGTGGCGGTGTCTCAATCCCGCCACCCGCGCTGCGTTCGCGCGCCGAAGATTCCACGCGTGTCGCGCTCACCTCACGTGTTCGAGAGCCGCGCCGCGCCCATGCGCGACGCGCTGGCGCAGCTGCATCGGTACGCCGCGCACGACCATACGTGCATCCTCCTCGAAGGAGAGCGTGGAACCGGGAAGACCGTGCTCGCGCGCCACGTCCATGATATGTCGCCGCGACGTGGCCAGACATTCCGCTCCCTGTCGCTGGCCTCCGCGGACGACGCGCTCGTCAGCTCCGATCTCTTCGGCCACGCGAAAGGCGCGTTCACCGGCGCCGACGTCGCCCGCGCAGGCGCCATTGCCTCCGCCGCGGGCGGCACGCTGTTCCTCGATGAAATCGGCAAGGCGTCGAAGCTCGTGCAGGGGAAGCTCCTTCGCCTCGTCGAGGAGGACAGCGACTTCTATCCCGTAGGCAGCGACCGACTGGTGAGAAGCGACGTCCGGTTCGTGTTTGCTGCGAACGAAGGACTCGACGCGCTGGTCGCGCAGGATCGCTTTCTCGCCGACCTCCGCGATCGCATCAGCGCATTCTCCGTTCGCATTCCTCCACTCCGCGAGCGTGCGGCCGACATCCCCGCGCTCGTGCGACACGTCGCCGCGCTTCGCGGACCGCGATGCGGGTATCCCGATCGGCCACCTGCGTTCGACGACGCGCTGATGCGTGCGCTGGAGCGCGATCCGTGGCCCGGCAACGTGCGCGAGCTGGTGTCGGCGGTCGAGCGACTCATGATCGACGCCGCCGGAGCGACGGTGATGACGCTCGCCCACTGCACCGGCCCCCTCGCCCGGCTTCGCGCCGAGCATGGCGGTCGCCGCGGCTCGCTCACCCGCCCGCTGGTGATGCAGGCGATCCACGACGCCGGCGGCAACAAGACCATCGCCGCCGCTCGCCTCGGCGTGTCCCGGAAGACGATCCACGAGTACGCGCGTGCCGGCCACCCGACCCACACGCCGGAAGGTGCCGCACCGTGACGTGACGCCTGCGGACGCCCAATCGACCGTCACGTGACGCCTAACGAACGAACGCAGGTCAGCGAATCCGCAAGCCGCATAACGACTTGCGATGAGCCCGCGTCCGGTCCGCGAGATGCCCTGGATCGGAGGCATGACACGACTCCACGACTCCCCACCGTCCGAGCGTCGCACCGTCCGCGAGCTGCTCGTTCGCCAGCAATGCGTCGCGCAGGGTGAGCTACCGCTGCCGCGCCTCCTGCGCACGCCGAGCATCGTCGTTCTCTGGGCGCTCACTCTTGCCACGATCGTCGTCGCGTTCGCCGCGGGGCAGGTTCAGGTCCCGCGGCACGCCCGTGGTGTGGTCGTCGTCGAAGGATCGACGTCTGACAGCTTGACGACGCATCTGCTTCTTCCAGCGTCCGCGAGCGCGTACGTCAGGCCAGGCCAGCTCGCGGCCGTCGATACCGGTGGGACATCGCCGTTCGTCGTTGCAATCGCTGCGTCGGCTCACGACATCGCCGTCGGCCGTGAATCGCGGCGATCGGCGTTGGGCCTGGCCGCCATCGCACGAGGCGACACTTCTATGGTCGCGATACCGGTCGCGCCGTGTCGAGGCGGCCACTGCCTGCCGCGCTCTGCCAACCGACGCTTCGGCGCCACCGCGACGCTCGGTACCCGGTCGCTCGCCAGCTTCGCGCTCCCACGATCGTGAGCGCGCTTCCACACCCGACGTGCGCGGAATGCCCCCGCGCCGTTGGACTGCGCCGAGTGTCGGATGTCGGCGCCCACTCCGTACCTAACGAGGATCTATCATGACACCCGCTCAGATCGTTCGCGCGTGGAAGGATGCCGATTACGGTGCCGCGCTTCCGCCGGAGGTTGCATCCGCTGTCCCCGCACACCCGACCGGCGCAATCGAGCTCACTGATGACGCTCTCGGGCTCGTCTCCGGCGGTGACATGGCGATCCGCACGGAGTACCTCGAGTCCCTCGGCTGCTGCAAGGGGTTCACGCAGTCGGGCTACTGCGATGTGACGGGCGGAATCCTGGTATGCACTCAGGGCTGTTTGACCATCTTCTGGACGGGCTTCTGCTGATCTGCCGACGAATCGACGGGCGCGCGGCTCACGCGCGCCCCAACCCCTCAACGTCACGTCACATGATCGGCAACCGTTCGCCCGAGTGGTGGTCGCGCGCGCTCACGCTCGCCGAGCGTGCGAGCGTCGCACGCGCGAAGACGGATGCGCTCACGGGCAATCCGTCCAAAGGGACGAGCGCGATGGTGCGCCCGAGCCGTCTCGAACGATGGCGGCGTCAGCGCCCGTTCGACCGCCCGGAGTTTCTCGCTCGGCGTCTCGCGGTCGACGCACTGACCGAGCGCACGTTCGACGCGGCGCTGGAGACTGGGGTCCGCGATGCTGTCGTCCGTCCGCCGGGTTGGGTCGATCGCATGGACGAGGCAAGGCGGGCCCGGGTACCGGACCGTGACGTGGAGGCGGCGCGTGCGCGGGACTCGATCGGGCTCGACCTGGCGCGCGCGTTGATCGAGCCATTCGCTGTGGCGGCGTTAGGCAGCCTGTTCGTGGAGGCCACGCGTATCCACGACGAGCAGCCGCAGACACCGTTCGAGCCCACTCGCGTGACGCGCCTGTTCGAGCCGGCGCTGTGGAATCAGCTCGTCACGCGAGGCATGAAGGTTGGCATCCTCGAGCTCAACGTCGCCCGCGTGCAGGGCGAGCTGGTCGGCGACACGCCGGAGGCACGGTATGCGGACTTCGCGCATCGGCTCCGCACGACCGACGGGCGCGACCGAATCTTCGCGGAGTACCCCGTCCTCGCGCGCTCCCTCGTGACCGCGAGCGACTACTGGGAGGCCACGGCCGTCGAGTTTCTCGAGCACCTGCGTCGGGACGCCGAGGATCTCCAGAGGGCGTTCGGCGCAGGTCAGGCCCTTGGCACGCTGTCGGACCTCGTGGTGGGTGCCGGTGACGTCCATCGCCACGGCCGATCCGTGTTCGTCGCTGGCTTCTCGTCAGGCACGCGGGTGGTCTACAAGCCGCGATCGCTGGCGGCAGAGGTCCGGTTCGAGCGGCTCGTCGCATGGCTCAACGATCACGGTCAGTCGCCTGCGCTTCGCGCCGTCCACTCGATCGATCGCGGGACGTACGGCTGGGCAGCGTACGAGTCCTACGCGGAGTGCGAGTCGGCTGATGCGGTGGACCGGTTCTACGAACGGTTGGGCGGCTACGTCGCACTGCTGCACGCGCTCGAAGCCACGGACTTCCATTACGAGAACGTGATTGCGGCCGGCGAGCACCCGATGCTCGTGGACCTGGAGGCGCTGTTTCATCCTCGCCACGCGTTGCCGCCCGCATCGAACGAGCCCGAATGGATCGGCTGGGATGTGCTTCAGCATTCCGTGCTGCGAGCAGGTGTGCTTCCGCTTCGCGCGTATGCGAACGACGACTCGGTCGGCATCGACATGAGCGCCGTCAGCGGCGGAGGCGCACAGCGAACGCCGAATCGCTTTCCCGTTCTGGTCGACGCGGGAACCGATACTATGCGGCTCGAACGGGACTTCGTGATGCTTCCGGAATCCCGGAATCGTCCGACGGTGAACGGTCGGCCCGTCGATCCCACGCCGTACGTCGAGCACCTCATCGCCGGCTTCGCCGCGACGTATCGATTGCTCGAGCGCCACCGCGACGAGCTGATCGCGCCCGATGGACCCGTTCGATCGTTCGCTGCGACGCCCATCCGCGTCGTGCTCCGTCCGACACGTCAGTACGCGCTCATCTTGGGTGAGAGCTATCACCCCGACGTGCTGCGCGACGCGCTGGACCGTGATCGGCTGCTCGATCGCCTGTGGGTGGCCATCCCGTCGCGCCCGGAGCTCGAACGGGTGGTGGCGTTCGAGCACGCCGACCTCGTCGCGGGCGACGTTCCGATCTTCACGAGCCGGCCGGACAGTCGCGATCTCTACACGACGCACGGCACCCGGATCGCCGGCTACTTCGCGCAAACCGGACTGGACGCGGCACTGGCGCGCATCGCAGCGCTTTCCGAGGCCGACCTGCAGCGCCAGCAGTGGGTGGTGCGAGCATCGCTCGTGGCGTTGGCGCCCGCGCGTCACGACGCGACTCGTGTGAGTGGCAGCTCGGGACGAACGTCCGCGGCTGGCGCGGCAACGCAGAGCGGCTCGTTTACCGATGCGTGCATTGCCGCGGCGGACCGGGTGGCCCGTCGGTTGACCGCGCTTGCGCTCCGCCAGGACAAGCGCGTCAGCTGGCTTGGGCTCACGCTGGCGCGGGAGCGCGACTGGGTCATCCAACCCGTCGGCGCCGACTTCTATGGCGGCACGCTCGGTATCGCACTCTTTCTCGCGCACGCCGCGGACATCGCGCGCAACGGCGACCACGCATCGCTCGCGCGAGACGTCGTCGATCAGGTCGTCGCCCGGCTGGAGGCCTTGATGCCGGCCGAAGCGGGGGATGTACCCGGTTCCATCGGCGCGTTCGGGTTGCTCGGCGGCGCGGTGTATGGACTGTCGCACGTCGGCGCGCTGTGGCGCGACTCGAAGCTGCTTGACGTCGCGGACCGCGTGGCTGCTCGCGTGCATGACGGCGTCACTCGAGATCAGCAGCTCGACATCGTTGCCGGCGCCGCAGGCTCGATCATGGCGCTCGCCGCGCTCGACGGCGTGCGTAACGGAGGCCGCGCGCGTGACCTCATGCGCTCGTGTGCCGATCGACTGCTCGCTACTGCAGGAACCTGCGGTGATGGCCTCGCGTGGAAGACCAAGCTCGCCGCGACGCAACCGCTGACCGGCTTCTCTCATGGCGCGTCGGGGATGGCCGCCGCGCTGTTCACCGCGGGCTCGGCTCTCGGAGAGCCGCGTTACACGGATGCTGCACTCGCCGCGCTGCGCTACGAGCGCGGTACGTTCGATCGGGTTGCCGCGAACTGGCCGGATTACCGCATCCTCGATTCCGCCGCTGCTCCAGCGGCGCCGTCGCTGATGTGGTCATGGTGTCACGGCGCGCCGGGGATCGGCCTCGCTCGGCTGGTCGCGCTCGCCCATGTCGACGACGGTGATGTTCGCCACGACCTCGATGTCGCTATCGAATCGACCGTCGCGAACGGATTTCTCTCGAACGACTCGCTCTGTCACGGCGACCTCGGGAATCTCGAGCTGCTGCTGCGCGCTCGGGAGCGCGGATTCGGCGGGCCGTGGGAGGAGACGCTCGCGAGCGAGGCGTCGCGGCTCGTCGAACGTCTCGTGCGAGGCGACTGGCGGTGCGGTATTCCCGGCGGCGTCGAAACGCCGGGATTGATGATGGGTCTGGCCGGCATCGGGTACGGACTGCTCCGACTCGGCGCGACCGATCGCGTGCCTTCGCTGCTGTCGCTGGAGCCGCCGCGGTGTGGGACCAGGGCAGGGGCCGAACGATGACTGCACGCCACGCCACTCGGCCGGCACGACGACGCGTTCCGTTCATGCAGCAATTGGGTGCGGACGATTGCGGCGCGACCTGCGTCGCGATGGTGCTGGCCGCGCACGGCGTGCATGATGTGGCTGGCGAGTGTCGGGCACTGTGCGGCGCGGGCCGCGACGGTGCCCGGCTCACGACCCTCGCCGCCGTCGCGCGGCGATATGGACTGGAACCGCGCATGGCACGCGTCGCGGCAAGCGACGTCCCGGCGGTTCCGTTGCCCGTCATTGCGCACTGGCGGGCCTCGCACTTCGTCGTGATCGAGCGATGCTCGACGATGAAAGCCACCGTCGTCGACCCGGCAATTGGACGCCGTTCCATGTCGGCCGACGAGTTCGCGGCGAGCTACAGCGGTGCACTGCTCGTGTGCGAGGCGGGGCCGGACATCGTGAGGACGGGCCGCCGCCGCCGACCGCTGTGGTTCGACTACCTCGGCGCCATGTTCCACGACGCCGGCGCGCAGGGTGCGCTCGTGCAGGTGGTCGTCGCGTCGGTTGTGCTACAGGCGACCGGACTCGCGACACCGCTCTTCACGAAGCTCATTGTCGATGATGTCGCGCCGCCCGGCTCCGCGGTCACGCTGACGCTCGTCGCGTTCGGGATGGCGATCGTGCTCGGAGCCCGAGCCGTCACGTCGCTCGTGAGGAGCGCCGTGATGATCCGGCTGCAAACGCGGCTGGACGCGCGACTCACCGAGGGATTCTTCGAGCACCTGCTGCGGCTGCCGTACCGCTTCTTTCAGGGACGGACGAGTGGCGACCTGCTCGTGCGCCTCTCGAGCAACACCACGATCCGCGAGATGCTGACCACGCAGCTCCTGTCGGTCATGCTCGACGGACCGTTCGCGCTGCTCTACATCGCGGTCCTGCTTGCCGTGGCGCCCTCGTTCGCGCTCGTCGTCGTCGCGCTCGCGGCGCTCCAGGCGGGGCTGGTGCTCGCGTCGCTGCGTCCGCTGGTCGACCTCGGGCAGCGCAGTCTCGTCGCGCGGTCGGACGAGCAGAGCTGTCTCGTCGAGCTCATGAAGGGCATCGCGCACCTCAAGGCCTCGGGCGCCGAGGAGCGCGCCCTGGAGCTGTGGAGAGAGCTGTTTCGGCGACAGCTCTCCGTATCGCTCGAGCGAAGTACGCTCACGGCCACGATCGAGGCGGCGTTAGGCCTCGTCCGCTCGGCGTCACCGCTCGTGCTGTTGTGGTACGGTGCAACCCTCGTGCTCGCCGGCGAGCTGCCACTCGGGATGATGCTGGCGCTCGGTGCGCTGGCCGCGTCGTTTCTCACACCGTTCATGGCGCTCGTGCAGAGCACGCAGCAGCTGCACCTGCTGGATGCCTACATCGAGCGGCTGATCGACGTGCTGCGCGTCGAACCGGAGCGCCGTCCGTCGCCCGCCATTGCACCGCTGGCCGGACGGGCTCGCAACGGTGCGATCGAAGCGCGCGGCCTGAGTTTTCGGTTCGCGCCCGATGGTCCCCTCGTTCTGGACGATGTGTCCTTCACGGTGGCCGCGGGCGAGCAGCTCGGCATCGTCGGCGCGACCGGGTCGGGGAAGAGCACGATCCTCATGCTGCTGCTGGGCCTCTACCAGCCGACTGACGGGATGGTGTTCTTCGATGGCGTCCCTCTGTCGGAGCTGGATCCACTGCTCGTGCGCCGTCGGTGCGGTGTCGTGCTGCAGGACATCGCGCTGTTCAGCGGATCGCTGCGCTCCAACATCGCGCTCAACGCGCCGGATGCGCCGCTCGAGCAGGTGGTCGAAGCGGCGGAGCTTGCGGGTCTCGTGGATGATGTCCATCGCATGCCGTTGCGCTTCGAGACGCGGCTATCGGAAGGCGGGACCAACATCTCCGGCGGCCAGCGCCAGCGCATCGCCATCGCTCGTGCCGTCCTGACGCATCCGGAGATTCTCCTCCTCGACGAAGCGACGAGTCACCTCGACGTCTCGGCCGAAGAGCGCGTGATCGCGAACCTCGCGCGTCTGCGATGCACGCGTGTCTCGATCGCGCATCGGCTCACGGCTGTTCGCGCCGCCGACCAGATCCTCGTGCTGGAGCGCGGACGTGCGGTGGAACGAGGCACATATGATGAGCTCGTGCGCGCCGGCGGCGTCTACGCCGCGATGGCGGCGCATCAGGACTCGGTTGCGAGCACTCGGCGGCCCGGCGCCGATGGGAGTGCTGCTCGCGTTCTTCGGATGGAGCCGCACGGGCACCGGGAGTGTCGCGCATCCATCTGATCGGCGACGCCACTCGCCGCGCACATCACCCATCCCGGAGGACTGGCACCACGCCGAACCGCGCTCGTGGGCAGCGAGTGCGTCACCGTTCGTCGGTTGCGATCAACCAAGGAATCCCGGAGCACATTGTGGGACATCAACGGACCATCAGAGCGTGGAAGGACCTCGACTTCCGTGCGGCGCTGGACTCTGACGAAGGGGCGAATCTGCCGTCCTCGCCCGTGGGAGCCATCGAGCTCGACGACGCCGACCTTGGCGATGCGTCGGGAGGCGCGGTGCCGATCGTCACGCAGACATCCATCTGCGTGACGAGCCTGCCGTGTGCGGCGGCCATCGCGATCGGGATCTCGAACCAGATCAGCTGCGGAACGTGCGACGAGTCGTTGTGGCACGGCAGCTGTGGCTTCTCGTCGATCGGCTGCTGCTAGCCGCTGTCATTCCGAGCGAGTCGAGCCATCGGCGCCGTCGTCATTCCGAGCGGAGCGCCAAAGGCGCGGAGGCGAGGAATCGCACTCGTCCCGGCCGGGAGGCCTCTCTACCGGGAGGATGGCGATTCCTCGCCTCCGCCGCTTCGCAGCTCCGCTCGGAATGACAACGCCCGGCGATTCCTCGCCTCCGCCGCTTCGCAGCTCCGCTCGGAATGACACGCGCCACCATTCACCGTCGTTTTCACATCACCGTGGTCAGGAGCGACGCGCGTCGCACTCGAGGAGGCATCGATGGTTCAATCGGACGTCATGTCGTCGCCGAGGGTCCCGCCGCGTCGAGGCTTGGTAGTACTGGCCCGCGTAGCCGACATCGTGGTGGATCCTCCCGCGGCCTTTCGCGACATCGACACACAGCCGTCGTGGGGCGTGGCGTTTCTGGCGATCGTGGGGCTGCGATTCGGCAGCGTGATGGCCTTCTACCGTCCGGATACCACGCCGGCAAAGCTGCTGGCGGGAGTGCTCTTTCAGGTGGCGACGACCCTCCCACTCCTTGCCGTCACCGCGACGCTCCTGTGGGGCGTGGCACTTGCTTGGCGGGTTCGCGTGTCGTGGGCGAGCGCCTTGTGCGTGACGACGCATGTCGTGTTCGCCTACACGCTGTGCACGGTTGCCATCGCCAGCGTCGCCGGGGCGCTGCTGCCCGACTCGGTGCAGGTCGAGCTGCGCCATCCGCCGTTCACGAATCTCGCGCATCTCACGGATGCGAGTGAATCGCCCGCCTGGCACGCGCTGGCTGCGACGGCCGATGTCCGCTCGTTCTACGCGTTAGCGCTTGCGTGGATCGGCGTGCGATCGGCCTCGAAGGCTACCGCGCTCGCCGCGGGTGCAGTCCTCGCGACCTGTTTCGCCGTCGTAGTCGTCGGGTCCGTCGCGTCGGCGGCGACGCGGTAGTGCCAGCTCGCCCGTCGGTCGCCTAGCCGTCCAGGAGGCGCAACAACGAGCCCGCGATCGGTGCGCTGGCGTCGCGCGCCGCTACGCGCGTTAGGTGGACGACGGCGCTGGCAGCAAGCGACGCGCACGACCGCTCGAGAAACGGCCTCTCGCCTGGCGGTCGCCACCCATGCGCAACAGCGTGGACAGCGTTGCGTCGTCCAGGTGCTTTACCAGGTCGGAGACGCGCTGCCGGAGCGCCGTATCCCCTTGAAAGCGTCCGATCAAGGGCTCTGACCCCTTGAAAGCGCTGACCCCTTGAAAGCGTCCGGTCAAGAGCTCTGACCCTCTTGATCGCGCCGCGATAGGTTCGTGGGGAGCGTCCAACCGGAGACCACGTTGCGCACCGCCCGTCTCGTCCTGATTCTCACCCTCGTCCTCGGCTCGGCGTGGAGCTCGACTCGCACCGCGTCGAGTGCGGCCGCGACCGCCGCCCAACCCGCCGCCGCGACGTTTCCCGGCGACACCTGGCAGCGTGTCGCGGATCCGACCAAAGCCGGATGGAGCAAAGCCGGACTCGACTCCGTCCAGGCGCTCATCTCGCGCATGAACTCGAGCGCGATGGTCGTCGTCGAACATGGCAGGATCGTCTACTCCTACGGCGACCTCACCGCGCAGAGCTACCTCGCGTCCGTTCGGAAGAGCATCCTCTCGATGTTGTACGGCATCGAGATCGCCCGGGGCCACATCGACACATCGAAGACGCTCGCGACGCTCGGCATCGACGATCTCGGCGGCCTCCTGCCGCGTGAGAAGGAGGCGACCGTCCAGGACTTGTTAGGCGCCCGGTCGGGCGTGTACCACATCGCCTCGTACGCCGGCGACTTCCTCGCGGAAGCGCCGCCGCGCGGGTCGCAGCCGCACGGCACCTACCAGCTCTACTCCAACTGGGACTTCAACGTCCTGGGCACGATCTTCGAGCAGGAGACGAAGCGGAACATCTACGACGCACTCGAGCAGGAGCTCGCGCGCCCGATCCGCATGCAGGATTTCCGGCGCGACCTCCAGAAGAAGGAAGGCGACTCGACGCGATCGATCCATCCGGCGTACCCGATCTTCCTCACGACGCGCGACATGGCGCGCATCGGGCTGCTGATGCTCCACCAGGGCAACTGGAACGGCAAGCAGATCGTTCCCCGCGACTGGGTGGCCAAGTCCACCGGCATCATCACGCCGGTCTCGCGGCTCAATCCGTCAGGGATCCGGCGGGGTCGGGCCGGTTACGGCTACCTCTGGTGGGTACTCGACGGTCCGTGGAACACGGGACCATACGAGGGGGCGTACTCGGGCTTCGGGGCGATCGGCCAGTACATCACCGTCATTCCAAAGCTCGACGTGGTGGTCGCGCACAAGACGATCCCGCGGGAGCCTAACAATCCGAGCGTGTCCGAGCAGCAGTACTTCGCGCTCCTCGACCGCATCATCGCCGCTCGCACAGGAGCGATGCCGCGTCCCAAGCCGCCGACGATGGCGCCGTACGACATCGTGATCACGAACGCGCGGATCGTGGACGGAACCGGCGCGCCAGCCTTCTCCGGTGATGTCGCGATTATCGGCCGGCAGATCGCCCGCGTCTCCACGCAGCCGATTCCCCGGGATTCGGCGCTTCGCGTGATCGACGCTCGCGGGCACGTGCTGGCCCCCGGGTTCATCGACATGCACGCCCATCTCGACCCGCTCCTCAACATGCCCGACGCGCAGAGCGCGGCGCGGCAGGGCGTCACGCTCGCGTTAGGCGGCCCGGACGGCGGCGGACCATGGCCGTTCGCTACCTACCTGGACTCCGCCGACCGCGCGGGGCTGGGCATCAACGTCGCCTACCTCACCGGCCACAACACGATTCGCCGAGAGGTGATGGCGACCGCCAATCGTGCCCCGACGAGCGACGAGCTGGCGCGCATGTCGACCATGGTCGGGCAGGCGATGCACGAGGGTGCGTTCGGCATCAGCACGGGACTGCGCTACATCCCGGGCTTTTATTCGAAGACCGACGAGGTGGTAGCCCTGTCGAAGGTCGCCGCGGACTCTGGCGGTATCTACACCTCGCACCTTCGCGAAGAAGGGCTCGGGCTATTCGAAGGCGTTGGCGAAGCGCTCGAGATCGGACGACAGGCGAACATCCCGATCGTCCTTACCCACCACAAGGCAATTGGCCAGAAGATGTGGGGGAAGAGCACGGTCACGCTGCACATGGTCGACTCGGCGCGCGCGGCCGGCACCGACGTGATGATCGACCAGTATCCCTACACCGCGAGCTCCACGAGCCTCGACGTCCTCGTGCCACCCTGGGCGCTCGAGGGCGGACGAGCAGAGCTCAAGAAACGTCTCGAGAACCCGGCGCTCAAGGACAGCATAACGAGGGGAGTCGTCGACTACCTGCTGAACGATCGCGGCGGCGGCGACGTCAGGCGCGTCCAGTTCGCGAACGTCGCGTGGGACCACACGCTCGACGGCAAGACGCTCTACGACTGGGCGAAGCGTAAGGGGATTGACCCGACACCCGAGAAGACGGCACCCCTCGTCCTCGAAGGCGTGCTCAATGGCGGCGCGTCGATGGTCTTCCACGTGATCGACGAGGGAGACGTCAGGCGCATCATGGCGCATCCCATGACGATGATCGGGAGCGACGGGCGGCTTTCGCGCCCGGGCGAAGGCGTGCCCCATCCGCGCAACTATGGCACGTTCCCGCGCGTGTTAGGCGAATACGTGCGCGTGCAACACGTGCTCCCGCTCGAGCAGGCGGTGAGCAAGATGACGGGGATGCCCGCGAAGCGGCTCGGCCTCAGGGACCGCGGGTGCATCCGTGCCGGCTGCTTCGCCGACATCACGGTCTTCGACCCGGCGACGATCGCCGACAAGGGGACGTTCACGGAGCCGCACCAGTACCCCGTCGGCATCGACTGGGTGATCGTCAACGGCACCCCGGTGGTGGCGGACGGCAAATTCACCGACGCGCGCCCAGGCAGGGTACTGAGACACGCGCCTCGTCGCGCGAACTGAGTTTCACGCGGTCGGTTTCAAGGCTTTCAAGGGGTCAGAGCCCTTGAAAGCTTCTTGAAAGCCTTGGGGTCTGACCCGCTTGATCCGGTCCGGCGGCTAACGACGCCTCATTTCTTCGCCGGCGTGACGTCGCTGACCGGGAGATCCCAATGGGCCAGCAGGATCTCGAACCGTCGCTGCTCCTCGCGCGTGAACGCCCCCTGATCCGGCCAGAGCTGCTTGATCATCGCCTGCTCATCCGGGTTCGTCGTCGTGGCCATCGTCGAGTTCTTGAACGTCAGCGTGACGCGATAGTCCCACCGCGACTCCTCGGTCATGTGGTTGGCTGGCGTCTCGATCCTGACCGCGAGGATGCGTCCCGTCTCCACCTCCTTCTGCAGCAGCGGATAGTGGTTCTTGAGGAAGAGCTGCAGAAACTCCTGCTGATGTCCCCACTGAACCTTGTAGTAGTACTCCATCGTGTACGGGTGATTCGCCCCGCCCTGGGGCGGCGCGCCCTGCGCCCCGAGGGGCAGGGCAAGCAGTGACATCCAGAGCGCCAGCGTCGTGGTCTTCACAGAGCCTCCGATCGGGTTCACCGAAAATCGTAGCCGCATTCGTGAATGGCCGCGAGCAAGGGGCTGAATGTCCGCTGGTGTCGAGCGTGGGACCTCGATACCCTTCCGATCTCTCGAGTTGGAGGTCGTTATGTCCACACCTGTGCCGATGTCTGCTCCGGTCCAGCGGATCGCCGAGCTCTTCGAGCGAAACCTCAGCATTCGTCACGTCTATGACGAGCCCGTGCGGAACGGCGATGTGACGGTGATTCCCGTCGCGAAAGCCTCCTTCGGGTTCGGAGCCGGAGTCGGTCGCCGGGCTCGGCTGCGACGACGAGGGCAGGAAATCGAGAGCGCCGAAACGAGCGACACCGATGGTCGAGAGAATCCCGATGGTGTTGGCGGCGGTGGCGGCGCCCGCTTGACGCCCGTCGGCGCGCTCGAGGTCGGTCCCAAAGGCACCCGGTTCATTCGCTACAGCCGGATGCCGCAGTTGCTCGGAGTCCTGGCGCTCGGCGTGGGTGCCGGGCTGTTGCTCGCCAGCCAGCGGCGGCCTAACGGGCGCCTACGCCCTGTCGTCAAGAAGCTGATGAAGCGAATGCATTTCTAGGCCACGCCTTGCCGCGTCATGGCGGCATCAGCGGCCTTTCGGAATCGAGTTGCCGTGACAGGCGGTGCACAGCGATGCGTTCTTCGACCGCATCCGATCGGCGTTGAACCCGGGCCCATGAGGGCTGAACCTGAACCCGCCGTTCACCGCGGAATGGCACGTCGTGCAGTCGCGCTCCGCATGGCAGGCGACGCACGACTCGAGGCTCTGGCGTGCCGCCTGGCCGTGGCCGAGGCTGAAGTTTCGATAGGCGTCGTGATAGCCGGCCTGGCCAAGTCGCGACGTCGCGACGAGACCTGACTGCTGGTGGCAGCTCTGGCAGAACTGCGCCGGGTTGTGGCAGTCGCTGCAATTCGCCTCCCGCGCGTACGCGGAGCTTGGGTGCCGCGTGAGAAACTGCGGAGGGTGGTAGCCGGCTTGTCGGGTGGCGTCGGGACGATGACAGTCGAGACAAGTCGAACGGACGTGGCAGGTCTCGCACGACGAGCGACGTGAATTCGCCTCCGACCCATGCTTTTCCCTGAACTCGGGCGTGTGGCTCGCCGGCACCGCTCGCCCGAGCAGCACGCCCACGCCGCGGCCCGGACCGGCGGCTGGCACCGCATTCACGACGCCCGACTGTGCCCCGATGTGACAGCTCACGCAGCTCTCGCGGGCGTGGCACGTTACGCAGGTCGCGCCGGCGCGCTGCGCATCCTTGCCATGCGTGCGGACAAAGTTGGCGGCTCCGTGACTCGCCGGCGTCGGCAGCGACGGCGTGTAGGCAGGCGACCGATCGTCCATCGCGAGCGCGCGAATCACCGGAGACTCGGGCGCGTTGACATGGCAGGTGATGCAGAAGTTCTGTGCGTGGCACGTCGCGCAACTCGCCGCGACCGCGAGCGGCCCGGAGGTGGATGACCCTTTCGCCGCCTTGCCGTGGCCTGCGAGCACGAAGTCAGCGGCCTCGTGGGAGCGCGGCTTCGGAAAGTTCCTGATGTCCGCACGCGTCAGGCTTCGCGCGGCGGTGACCGGCACGTGACAGGTCGCGCACGCTTCGCTCGGGACATCCACATGAGGCGCTGTGAGGCCGTGACAGGTCACGCATTCGTTCACGATGGAGCGAGTGACCGCCATGCGGGGTGCGCCGCGCTCGTTATGGCACGCGGAGCAGTTCCTGCTGAGCGCGCTGTCGGCCGGATTCTTCGCCGTGGAGGCGCGCGCGTGCCCCTCGTGCGTGAACCGGAGATTGCGCGTGGGCAGCCCGGTGGTGCGCGGTTGCCAGTTGACGCGCTGCTGGATGACGCCGTCATGGCACGACGCGCATCCCGAGGGATTGGGCCACACCGGTTGACCCGCCTCCGTGACCCCCGCATGGCAGGTCGAGCAAAGCGGGAAGAGCCGAGCGTGTTTCGCGTGCTGGAAGCGATCGTCGGTCGGTCGACTGGCGTGCGTCGCCAGGGGCAGTGCACGTGCGGCGACCACGTCCACTCCGGACGCCGCTATCGCAAGCGCGGCGGCACCGAGCGCCCCGATGACCAGCAGCGCACCGACGTGACGATGTCCGGTCATCGCCGGGTGGGCCGTGCGGGAGGTAACGCCAGGCGGTCCGCGCCAGAGCCGAACGACGCACTCACTCCCGTGCGGATTCGAAACTGCGACAGCGATGAGGCGCTGGCATCGGGTCGATCGCGCTCATCGTCGACGAGCGTGACGTCGCCCCAGAAGCGATACTGGGTGCCGAACTGGATTTCGCCGCGAGCGCCGATCCAGAGACTGCTGGCGTCGTAGTAGCGCAGCTCGAGCGGGCGGTCCAGAGCCCCGCCGTGGACGTCGAGCGCGTACATGGCGTTAGGTGCCCAGCGCACGGCTGCGTCGGCGAACCGGGCGGACGCGCCGGGCCCATGCTCGAATCCGAGATTGCCGTCGACGCTCCAGTGCGGATTCAGGGTGGCGGTCCCGCCGCCGCTCGCCCGCCATCCGTCATCCTCGAGCGTGGGGACGAGCGCCGTCGAGACACCCGCACTCTCGTAGCGGTACACTTCGCCGCGGGCGTGCAGCGTTAGGCGGTCGGTCGCCCGAACGTCGGCCGACGCGTTCACCGCGTTGTAGGGCACGGGACTGAACGCGCTCCACAGCGACCACAGGCTGAAGTAGGGTCGGTAGCGCCGCGCTCCACCGGTGACCGACAGTCGCGGTTGCGTGTACGTGAGCCTCACGTCCGCGCTCCCGATGGCGTCTTCGGCAATGTTGTAGTCGACGCTGCCGGAGGCATGAAACCGGGCCAGCTGCGCGCCGACCGTGATGGCCGTGCGCTCCGAAACGACATTGTTGTCCCGCGGGTCGATCTCCCGGCGGTACTCCACGCGGGCGTCGACCTCGCGAGAGTGCCACCCCGCTTCCGCGCCCGCCACGATCTGGCGATCGGCGGGACGCCACTCGTCCAGCGGATTCAAGGCGGGACTCGCCACCGGCACCACGGCCGCTCGGCCCAGGCCCCACCCGCCATACGCGCCCAGCTCGATGGACGCCTCGCGCCAGCGCCCCTCGACGGACGCGCCATCGAATCCCAGGGGCTCGAGGCGCGACGCGAGGAGTAGACGGCCCCCTCGGGCGATGAGCGACGGACGTCGGTACTCGACGTACCCGTCGATGAGCTGCGCGGTCGGTTCGGTGGCGGGCCACACATCGTCGGGGCCGACGTCCGCCACCAATCGCCCCGTTGCATGGATCGTTAGGCCGGGAACGCCCAGGCCCCACAGGACCACGCTGCCGCTGGTCGACACAGGCACGCCACGAAGCTCATCACCCGGTCTCGAGTAAAAGCAATACGCGCTGTCGCTGCATCGCACCGCGTGACCATCGGGCGTCTGGAACCCGCCGCTCGGTGACGGCACCGCGGAGGTGGCCAGGATGCTGTCGGCGATGAGGTCGCGGAACGACACGGCCTGACCTCGTGCGTCGAGGCGCACGCGATAGTTCTGCGCGCCTGACGGCACGGTCCACACCGCGAGCGCGCTCGCGGCGGCGATCCACACCCGACGCCGCGTCATCCCGAGGACTTGGTGAGCTTGCCGCGATAGGCGCCCGGCTCAGTGAGAAAATGGCAGGCGCTGCATTCCCGCTGTGGATAGTGATCCGCGGCTTTGGCCGCATGGCACGTGGCGCAGAACGTTCTGCTGGGAGTCAGCTGCGCGACGGTTGCCGGCGTGTGGCACGCGTCGCATCGCTGGTGCGCGACCTCGAGAGTCGCGTGCGCGGCCTTCGGATCGGCGAGTGTGTGGCATCCCGAACACGCGCGGCCGGCCGCGTGATGGTCGGTGTGGCAGTCCTTGCACTGGGCGACGGCCGGCGATGGCGCGAGTGTGACCGAAGCCGTGTGACACTCGACGCACTTCCGCTCGGAATGTTGTGCATGGACGAAATCCACCGGACGGGCTGTAGGCGCGTGACCGGGGACCGCCACCGTGACCGTCACTTTCCTGGGCGCCGCGAGCTCCTGCTCCTGGTGACACGACGCGCATCGCGCCGACGTGGATTGCTGGTGGTGGCAGATGTTGCAGCCGCGCGGTGGCTGAAACGTCAGGCGGGCCGATCCCGATGTCGTCTGATGGCAGACGAGGCACGCGATTTTTGCGTGCCTCGTATGCGCGAACGTATCGGCCGTGGCGGGTGGTGGCAGCGACGCGGGTGCGGCGGCGTCGTCGTGCACGACGGGTTCCACGGTGTCGCTCGACATCGGCGTCGGCGCGTCGGCCGATGGCCCCGCCGTGCGCGATCGCGAGACGAAGGCGTCAACGGTCTCGAGGAGCGTCGGCGACGTCGGTGCTGCGGCGGCTGGTGCTGCGCTCGCGGGTGCGGCGCCCACGCGTCGCAGCGCGCTGGTCGTGTCGAAGGGCAGCGGCGGACGCAGCTTGGTGCGGGACCGAACGTTGTTGTGGCAGCCCGTGCAATCGCTCGCGTCGACCCTCGCCTGGTGCGGAATGTGGCACGTTAGGCATTGCGTGGCCGCTTTCCGGTGCGTCGCGCCTGTGTGGAACGGCTCGTCCCGCCAGTTCCCGTGACACGCCGCCGTCGTGCAGGTCTTCGCGGCCGCAGCCGTCGTCTCCTGCGTGTGCGGGTTGTGACAGGTGCCGCACTTCCCACCGTGTGGATCCTTGGCCAGGTCGAAATCCGGGAGAACCTTCTTCATGTCGTGGCACCCGAAGCACTGCGCTCCACCCGGGACGAGTGTCCCCGCCGCCGAGTCGCGCGTCGCGAGCGCGGGAACCTCCGCAGTGAACTGGTGGCAGACGGTACAATGGCGGATCGTCTGGTCCTTCATCTTGTCCAGCACGATCTTCGTATCACCCTCCGCGTGACACCCGCTCTGCCCGCAGGTCGTTTTTGCGGGCTGGAAGCGGTGGACCTCCACGCCGTGGCACGTCACGCACTTCACGTCCTTGAGCGCGCTCGAATCGGACTCGAGGTGGACGCGGTGGCCGGCCGTCGACCGGATGTGCTGCCATTTGGCGGTATCTCCGGTCACGTGACACGTCTCGCACACGCGATTCTCCACTGTCGCGTGCTTGCCGATCTCGTCCGGGCGCTCCTTGAGCCAGAAGTACAGCTGCCACGCACTGGCGAACACCGATTGCGTGTGGCAGTCGTGGCAGGACAGCTGGCCGTGCTTGTTCTCCGTGCTCGCGAACTTCCCGTACGCAGGGTGCATCACGTGGCACGACGTGCAGAAGTCGTTCGAGTGCTGTGTGTAGTTCCAGGTGGCGGTTCCCATGCCGACCATCGCGACGACCAGCACGGCTGCCCCAGCCACCAGCGCCACCGTTACTCCTCGACTGCGCGACGCGAGCCAGGCGCGGATGGCCGCGCGGCGCCTAACGAGATACCAGACGACCAGGCCGGCGACGATGACCGCGACCACGAGCCCCGTCAGCTGTACCCACTGCGGGACGGTGCTCAGCAGGAACCGGGTGAGCGTGGCAACGCCGCCGGGCAGCGGCGACTCGACGATGATCGAGTCCGGCGGCTGCACCGCCGGTGCTTGCTGCAACGCCGCCACCCCAAGCCAAGAGGGGATGACGGCGCTGGCGTGCAGTCCGGTCACGTCGGCGTGACCGGTTTACCGACCCCGGCCCGCGGGACCGGTCTGTGTCGCGCTGCCTGGCTGTCCGCCAACCGACGTTCTCACAGCGGAATGTTCACTCGCAGAAACGTCCGGCAACGGGTAGACGGTCCTGAGGTAGCTGATCGTCGATTGAAGCAGGGCCTCGCACAGGAAGGAGTTATGAACCCCCTTCGAGTTGTCGCTGTTCGACGCGCCGTACTCGCCGCAAAGTCGCGTGTTGAACTCGGCGCCCTCGGCCGGCGTGATCTCCGCGGTCGTCCATTCGCCCGGACGCGTCTGCTTCAGCGTAGCGAGCAGTCCGCCATCGGCCGGCGCGGCCTGAATGGTCCCGTCCTTGTTCACGTCTAGCCACAATACATCCGTGTAGCCCTTCATCCGAGCGCGAACGTTGGTGAACAGCGAGACCGCCACCGTTGCGTCCGCGTGACACCCCGACTGCGTGCAGGACTGCCAACTTCGCGCGGCGGCCGTGTAGGCGCACGTCTTGTCGGCTGTCGGCTTGCCCTGGGCATCGAGACACGGGATCGGGCGGAACAGGTGGCCCGTCGCCTGGAACGTGAAAGCCCCCGTCGCCTTGTCGGTTACCGTGAATCTCATGACGTGGCAGCCCGCGCAGAGCTTCGGGTTCTTGGTCGTGGCGTGCGTCCCGTAGATCCGGGCGGTGTCGTACACGAATCCCGGCGGGCGCCAGCCGGCGAAGCCGAGCAGGACGGCGCCCTGCGGTGCGTGCGGTGTGACGGTGGAGGGCGGCTCTGGCTCTCCGCGCCGGAGGTGACACTTGATGCACAGGTTCTGCTCGGGGTCCGTCGACGTTATCGGGAAGCGCAACTGACTCGGATTCCCCGACCCGTGCGGGTCGTGGCAGGTGCCGCAGGTGGCGGGTGGGAGGTAGTCGGTCGGGTTCGCCTTCTCGACGTAGTTCGCATCGATGCCCCACTTCGAGATTGCCCCGCGGGCCTCGTGGCACCCGATGCACGACGGATTCGACGCGCGTGACGTGTTGAGGTTCGCGTGCCGTGACGCCTTCCACTCTTCTACGAACGGGTGGTGGGTTCCGGTGTGACAGTCACCACAGTTACCGGTGCCGTTCAGCCCCAGCTCCGCCAGCGGCCTCACCAGATTGCCCTGGCCGACGCCTTCGACATGTTCCAGGCCCGCTCCGTGACAGCTCTCGCACTGGACGTCGTGATAGACCGGGTCCTTCGCGCCGTCCCATCCGACGGTCGTGCCGGCGGCCGCATTGCCTCTGCCATTCACGGTATGACAGCCGAAGCACGAGTCCTGCTTGCCCGAGCTCGCGTTCAGCGTCGCGTAGGCGTCGCCATGCTTCGTCTGGCTCCAGCTTGCCTGGAAGTCGGCGTGACAGTTACCACACGTCGTCTGCTGCGTCGGCGCGTCGTAGTAGCCGAGGAAGCTTCCCGCACCCGCGGGCGGCGGATTGAACGGCGGGCGATCTTGATAAACCACGTCGTCTTCGCACGCTGCGAGCAGGGTTGCGACGAAGAGCGTGGCCTTCGCCAGGGCGAGCGGGCTGAGCGACACGTGGCGCATGACACGATCCGGGGCTCGGTGCGACGCCTGCTAGGGGAGGGAAGTGCCGGCTACGATGCGACGGTCCGGACCAGAGCGATAGTCGGCGCTTCCCTGACAGCACCTCACAAAAA
>Ga0105249_10001184_pt1 | contig 23107 bp, 25 predicted proteins | sample KBSS44metaG_FD_81522 | JGI IMG/M metagenome (GOLD analysis project Ga0105249, IMG submission 81522) | Switchgrass rhizosphere microbial communities from Kellogg Biological Station, Michigan, USA - KBS S4-4 metaG | ecosystem: Host-associated > Plants > Roots > Rhizosphere > Soil | place...
CGTGCGAGTCCTCGTCCCGGCGGCGCTTCCGCCCAACGACGGCGGCATCTCCTTCGGGCAGGCCGCCGTCGCCGCGGCGCGGCTCCAGCTCGGCACCGGTCCGGAGTAGCCTCGGAACCGTGCCGGTGCGGCTGATCTTCCGCTGCGAGACCTGCGGGCGGACGCCCGACGAAGAGACCCGCGCCGCGCTCGAGTACGAGCTGCTCGACCCTCGTTTCGGCGAGTACGTCGACGCCGAGCCCGGCCACTGGCTGGTCTGGCACGGGCGCGGCCTCTACGGCGTCAGCCGCTTCGCCTGCGCCGAGCACCGTGGCGAGCTGAAGGCCTACCTGCGCGAGCACTACGGAACGATCGGTCGCCACCCCTGGGCGATGGGCTCCCAGCCCGGCCGCCGGGAGATCGACTTCGCCCGCGCCCGCCGCGTCGCCCGCGCCTCGGGCCCCAAGTGGTGAGCCGGCGCCATTTCGGCGACCGCTGATCACGCTCTATCGAACCGTGACTCCAGCTCCGCTAGGGCGCGGCCGATCCTCCTGCGGGTGAATCCAGCTGCCTCGTCGTGGGCGCGGCGCATTGGATCCAGGGCGCGGGGGTCGCCGAGCTTGGCCAGGGCCGTGGCTGCAGCACGACGGACCCGGTCGTTTGAGTCCTCGTCGCTCAGTCGGTCGATGAGGAGATCGACGCTGTCGCGGTCTCCGAGCTGTCCGAGGTTGCGAATCGCCCACATCTGCGTCGCCTGATCCCCGTCGGCCAGCGCTTGCCTCAGCGTCCCGACGGTGACATGGTCGCCGATCTTGCTGAGGGCAATCGCCGCCCGAGTCATGCTGCTTGGGGATCTGCGGAGCGGGGATCGAGGGGGAGCTCGCCGGGGGCCCAGTAGAACGGGTCGACCGTCTCGTCTCCGAGCAACTGACGGCGGATCGGAGGCAGGTCGGACCACTCCGGTACGGCCTCGAGCGGGGTGTCGCGAGTGGTCAGCCACCGGTAGCTGTAGGCCATGAACATGGCGCGGCGGATGCGGGCGTCGAAGACGGCGACCGTGCCCGCCGGACCGAGGATCGGAACTCCGGCGGTCTGCTCTTCGGCGGGGTATCGCGACTCGGTGTCGAGGTGACTGCGCGGCACCACTTCGAGCGCGCCGTCGTCGGCGGACTCGACGTCGGTGAGGTAGACGGCGACCTTCAGGGTCACCCGCGGCTGGTCCCGCCAGAGCAGCCGCATGTCGCGTCCCATCAGGCCGTTGTCACGATGCCAGCGGTGGGCGCCGGTGGGCGGGTGCGGTGGGTGGACGTCGAGGTGGGAGTGGTTGATGTAGATGTTGGGCGAGAGAAACTCGACCGCCAGCGCTAGGAGGGGTGGCCAATCGACGATCGACACCAGATCGGGGTGCTGCGCCAAGCCCGACAGTAGGTGTAGCTGTCCGGTACCGCCGGCGTCGGGGGTTCGGGCTGCCACCTCGTCCACCGCCTGGAGCAGGCGGTCGGAGAGGGGACTGTCGAGGACTCCGACCACGGACCAGCCCTCGTCCGCAACGGTCTTGGCCAACTCCGCGGTATCGGTGTCCACTGGTTTGGTTTCTGCTGCGGTGTTGGTCATACGGATATTCAAGGCAGGGTGACGTTGCCGGTTCGTATGCGGTTTTCGATATCTCGGCGATAGGCGCGCACCACGTCCTCGAGTCGCACCACGCGGCTGCCCTTGACGAGCGCTGCGTCGCCCGGGCCCATCGTCCGCAGTAAGGCGACTGCCTCGTCGACACCGGTTACCCGGGCCCCGCCATAGAGGCCCGTCCCGTAGCCCACCACCTCGACCCCGAGCTCCTCGGCCACGAGGGCGATTCGGCGATGCTCGGACTCGCTGCGGTCTCCCAGCTCGGCCATCAGGCCGAGGATCGCCAGCTTGCGTTCGCCGGGCAACTCGGCGAGCGACCGAAGAGCCGCCTCGGCCGAGGCCGGGATCGCGTTGAAGCAGTCGACGACCAGAACAGGGCCGCCGGGCAGGTGATCGACGTCCATGCGCATCGGCGAGCCCGGGCTCACGGCCAGTGCCGCGGCCACGGCCTCGATCGGGACGCCACACCGGAGCGCGGCCGCCGCCGCGGCCAGCGCGTTGGAGACCTGGTGGACGCCGTGCAGCGCCAGCCGGACCTCGGTCCGGCCCCAGGGCGAGGAGAGGCGGAACCGCGCACGCAGGTCGCGGTCGAGCCTGACGTCGTCGGCCCGTACCTCGGCGTCGGCGCCCAGCCCGTACCCCAGAACGGGGCAGGCGGCGCGCGTCGCCATCGCGCGGACTCGGGGGTCGTCGAAGTTCAGGACCGCGAGGCCCGATGCGGGCAGGGCGGCCACCAGCTCGCCCTTGGCCCGGGCGACACCGTCGAGGTCACCCATGTACTGCAGGTGAGCCATCGCGACGCTGGTCACGATGCCGACGTCGGGACGCGCTACCTCGGCCAACCTCTCGATGTCCTCCTCACGCCGGGCCCCCATCTCGAGGACCACCCAGCGGGCGGCGTCCGGGGCGTTCAGCAGCGTCAGCGGCAGGCCCAGCTCGTTGTTGAAGGAACCCTTGCTGGCGGCGGTGCTGAACGTCGACGCCAGACAGCCGGCCAGGAGGTCCTTGGTGGTCGTCTTGCCCACCGACCCGGTGATGCCGATCGCGCCGCCGACCCGATCGCGGGCGAACGCCCCGAGGCGGAGCAGCGCGGCGGCGGTGTCGCCGACCCTGATCGCCGTTCCACCGACCGGCTCCTGCGCGGTGAGGTAGGCCGAAGCGCCCGCCTCGAGAGCTGCCGGGATGAAGGTGTGGCCATCGCGCTCGGCGACGATCGGAGCGAAGAGCTGCCCCGGCCGGGTCGTCCTCGAGTCGATGCTCGCGCCGCGGATGCTTACCTTGGGCCCTACCAGCTCGCCGCCCAGGTATGCCGCCAGTTCACTTGATCGGAAAATCAAAGTACGTGTCCGGGTAAGGCTCGTTTTTCAGCGTGTAATGCCACCACTCGCGGTCATACGAGCTGAAACCGCAGGCCTCCATGATCGAGCGAAGGTGTTGACGGTTTCGGGCATCGACCTGCGTGATTCCTTCCGCTCCATGGTGCGAGATCGCGTCCATCAAGTCGTAATCGCCGCCCATCGGAGTGCGTTCGCCGGTAGCCAGGTGGAAGAGCGTCAAATCGACGGTGCTGCCCCGACTGTGACCCGACTTGGCGGCCACGTACCCCTTCTCGAACATCTCGGCCCTTTCGATGTTCGGATAGTGCCGCCACTTCGTCCGGCCGTCCTCCGGCTCTTGCGCCCAGCGCAGAAAGGAGTCGACGGCGCGTTGCGGGCGATAGCCGTCCCAGAGGAGGAGGCCGAAGCCCAGCGATGCGGCCTCTCCCCGCGCTCTCTCCAGGGCCGCGCACAAGGGCTTCGTACCGACGATCCGATTCGCCACGTATCCGTCCACCGGCTTGCCGGTGAAGTTGTCCCAGGTCGCGTACTTGGCGTCCCAATAGATTCCGGGCACGTACTCGTCGACGAAGACGAACTGGTCGTTCATCGTCCACTCCCTACCAGTGCCGAGGCCACCAACCGGTCGATCAACTTGGCACGCGGCAAGCCTGCCGCCTCCATCATTCTCGGATAGCGGCTGTAGGAGGTCATGCCCGGCAAAGTGTTCACCTCGTTGAGGACGACTTCCCCGTCCTCCTTGAGGAACATGTCAACCCGGGCGAGTCCACTGCACCCCAAGGCGTGGTAGATCGCCTTGGCCGTCTCCTGGACGCGCGAGCGCGACTCCGCCGAGATGTCCGCGGGGACGACCACTTCCGCGTTGTCGGAGCCGCTCTCAGGATCGTCCTCCTGGTGGATCCTGAAAAAGCCGTGGGACAGGGAGATCTGGTCGAGCTCGCCGGCGATCACACCGGCGCCGTTTCCCAGCAGGGCACAGCCGACCTCGCTGCCGACGACGGCCTCCTCGATCAGGACCTTGGAGTCGTACTGTCGCGCCGCTTCGAGGGCAGCCGGTAGTTCGTCTCGCCCTCCTACCTTGTTGACGCCGAAAGACGAACCCGAACGGGCCGGCTTGACGAAGACGGGATAGGTCAGCCGGTCGGGATCGACTCCTTCCTCGGCCGTGTAGGTCGAGAACCTCGGCGTGGCGATCCCCGCGCCGCCGGCGACGATGTAGGCGAGGGACTTGTCCATGCAGAGAGCCGAGCTCTGGATGTCGCAGCCGACGTAGGGGATGCCGGCGAGCTCCGCCAGGCCCTGGATCGCACCGTCCTCGCCGAGCGTTCCATGGAGGACGGGAAACAGCAGGTCCAGACCGATGGTCTCGTAACGCCCCTGCTCGAGCACGAGCACGCCGCGTGCACTCCTGTCCGGCGAGAGAACGGCCGGACGCGCGCCGCCGTTCTCCCAATTTGGCTCGGGGGCATCGCAGAGCTTCCAGGCTCCGCTCTGGGTGACCCCGATGTAGAACGGCTCGTACTTCTCGAGATCGAGGTGCCTGGCCACCTCTTGCGCCGATTTGACCGAGATCGGGTGCTCCTCGGAGCAGCCGCCGAAGACGACGCCGATCTTCAACCTAGCCATGCCGCCGCCCGCTTTCGACGCTGAGACAGTTGACGAGCGTGTTTTCGACCGTGTCGCGCAGGGCATGGTCGGTGTAGTAGGCCGAGTGCGGGCTGATCAGTACGTTCGGCAACTCCTGCAGCCGCCGCAAGAGTGCGTTGTCGATCGCCTTGCTTCTGCAGTCTTCGTAGAAGAAGCCCTCCTCTCCCTCGAGGACGTCCAGCGCCGCGCCGCCCAACCTGCCGCTCTCCAGAGCGCACACGAGAGCCTCGGTATCGAGGAGCGATCCGCGGCCGGTGTTGACGACGTAGGCGCCGTGCTTCATCTGCCCGAGCCGTCGCCGATCGAGGAGATGGTGCGTGTCCGCGGTCAGCGGCGTGTGGAGCGTGACGACATCGCTCTCCCGTACCAGGTCATCGAGCGAAACCCACTCGGCAGAGGGATCGGGGCGACGGTCATGGGCCACGATGCGGCAGCCGAAGCCGTGCAGCCGCCCGATCACCGCCGTTCCGATGCGACCGCTGCCGATCACCCCGACCGTCAGATCACGCAGCTCCCTGCCGCGGGCGCCGGGCAGCCGGTAGTCGTGGACGTCTGCACGCCTGATCATCGCCTTGGCGTTCCGCAACGCCATCAGCATCAGCATCAGCGTGTAGTCCGCGACGCTGTCGGGTGAGTAGGAGACGGTGCCGACCGAGATGCCGACGCTCTCGGCGTACCGCACGTCGAGATGGTTGCTGCCGATGCTTCTGGTCGAGATGTGGGTGACGCCGGCCTCGCTGAGCGCGCGAAGGGTGGAGTCCGCGATCCGGGTCTTATGACCGACGCTGATGCAGCGATTGCCGTCGGCCAGCGCGAGGTTGCCCGCCGACACCGCCGCCTCGGTGATGGTCGGCTCGATGCCGAAGCGAGGCGACATCTCGCGGAACAGGACGGCCTCGTCCGGCCCGCATCCATAGATCGTCATCCCCATCGTCGGGACGGAGGAGGACGAGGCCGGCGAGGAGGCGGCGCCGGCCGTTGGTGCTGGCGTGGTGTAGGTCATGCCGCCATTGAAGGCGGCGCGATGTTGCCCGCACGTATTCGGGTTTCGATATGCCGCCGATATGTTCAGCCGTCGTGGCGGCTACGCGGCGGTCAGCTGCACGGTGACGCGGAGCCCCCCGTCGGCCCTGGGGGTGAGGGTCAGGATGCCGTCGTGTGCCTCGGTGATGCTCTTGGCGATCGTCAGACCGAGGCCGACGCCGGCGTGGTCGGTTCGCACGCGTTCGCTGCCGCGCAGGAACGGCTCGTCGAGCGTCGAGACCATCTGTCGGGTCAGCTTCTCGCCGGTGTTTTCGACTGTCAGCACCGGACCCGCGGAGTCGACGCCGGTCTTCACCCAGACGGTGCCGTGGTCGGGCAGGTTGTGGACGATCGCGTTGTGCACGAGGTTCGTGCTCAACTGCAGCAGGAGCGCGCGCGAGCCTATGGTGGGCGCCGTTTCGCCGGAGGACTCGATGGTGACGCCGCGCTTCTCCGCGAGCGGGAGGAGCGTTTCGGTGGCTTCTTCCGCCACGAGCGAGAGGTCGACGTGTTCCTTGGTGAATGACCGCTGGTCGGTGCGGCTGAGCAGGAGCAACGCTTCGGTCAGGTCGATCGCGCGGGTGTTGACGGCGGTGAGGCGTTCGACCAGCTCGCCGTTGTCGCGGTTCGGATCGGCGCGGGCCACGTCGAGAAGGGTCTGCGTCAGCGCCAGCGGAGTGCGCAGCTCGTGCGATGCGTTGGCGGCAAACCGCTGCTGTTCGGCGACGTGCGCCTCGAGCCGCGCGAGGAGGCCGTCGATGGTGTCGGCGAGATCCTTCAGCTCGTCCTGGGGCCCCGCGAGCGCAAGGCGCTCGTTCAGGTTGCGCTCGGAGATCTGCCGCGTGGTCGCCGTCATCGTCCGCAGCGGACGCAGGACCCGGCCCGCGACCAGCCAGCCGAGCGCGATCGAGACCACGGCCATGATCCCCAGCGCGATTGCGGACTGGACGAGCAGCTGGTCGAGTTCGCTGTCGCGACTCGCTTCGACGTCGGCGAATTTCGCTTCGATGCCCTGGCGCATGTGGGGGGTGATGTCCACGCCGGTGGGGACGATCAGCGAGGTTCCGCCGTTGCGTCGAAAGAGCACGTAGGTGATGGCGAGGAGCAGCGCCCCCGAGACGATGAACAGGCCGCCGTAGAGCAGGGTCAGCCGCAGGCGGACGGTCCACGAGGGCAGGTGGAGCCAGCGGCGTGGGGCGAGCCTGGCGAGCGCTCTATCCACGGTCGCCTCCCTCACGCCCGGTGTCGGGTTGAGCGTCGATGCGGTACCCGACCCCGGCCACCGTGGCGATGATCGCGGGCTCCCCGAGGCGTTTGCGCAGTCCCGAGACGGTGATCCGCACGGCGTTGGTGAACGGGTCGGCGTTCTCGTCCCAGGCTCGCTCGAGGAGCTCCTCGGCGCTGACGACACCGCCTTCGGCGGCGACCAGGACCTCGAGCACGGCGAACTGCTTCCGGGTCAGCGCTACGAAGCGGTCGTCGCGATAGACCTCGCGGCGGAACGGATCCAGACGCAGGCCCGCGATCTCTCGCACTGGTGGCCTGCTGTGGGCGCGCCTGCGGTCGAGTGCCCTGAGGCGGAGCACGAGCTCTTGCAGCTCGAAGGGCTTCGTCAGGTAGTCGTCGGCGCCGAGCTCGAACCCGGAGGCCTTGTCGTCGAGCCGGTCGGCGGCGGTGAGCATCAGGATCGGGGTGCCGCTGCCGGAGGCGACGATTCGACTGGCGATCTCATCGCCGGTCGGTCCGGGGATATCGCGGTCGAGGACGGCGATGTCGTAGGCGTTGATGCTCAGCAGTCGCAGAGCAGCGTCCCCGTCACCGGCGATGTCGGCGGCGATCGCCTCGAGGCGGAGGCCGTCGCGGATGGCTTCCGCCATATGAGGCTCGTCCTCGACGAGCAGCACGCGCATGCACCGATAGCTAACCAGCTCGCGTATATCGCCGGCATATCGAAAACCGCATACGGGCCGGTAACACCACGCTCTCCAGCCTGCAGGCATGACCTACAGCGAAATGGACCGGGAATGAGGAAGAAGGACTGGCTGGTGGCTTCGATGCTGGCGCTCTGCGCCGTCGGGCTGGTGGCCTGCGGCGGAGGCGGCTCGAGCTCGGCCGGCAGCGGCAGCAGCTCGGCCTCCGAAGAAGAAGCGGCGCTCGAATTCACCCAATGCATGCGCGCACACGGGGTCGAAGTGGAAGACCCGAAGCCGGGACAGAAGAACATCGAGATTGGCGACGGCGACGACCCGACGACCAAGAAAGCGGTAGCCGCTTGCAACGGCAAGCTCCCGGCCGGCCAGGAACTCGCCGCCGACGAACAGGAGGAATTCAAGGAAGGCGCGCTGGCCCTCGCGCAGTGCTTCCGCGAAAACGGCATCGACATGGGGGACCCGACGTTCCTCGGTCCCGGCAAATTTCATCTCGACATCGAGGGAATAGACACGAACTCCCCGGCCTTCGAAGCCGCGCGGGAAACCTGCGACGAAGAGCTACCCGAACTGCCCGGCATCTCAGTCGGTGGCTAGCGTGGACCGCGAGCGGGCGGGAAGGCTGCGGCGCCGGCTGGCCGCGCCCGCCGTTCGCCGGACGGTCGTCGCGGCGGCGATGGTGGCGCTGCTCGCGGTGGCTGCGGTCGCTCTCGCCGGCGGCTCGGGCGGAGCGTCGGGACACGAGCCGTCGGCGAAGGCGACCGGGACCGGCACGGTTGCCCGGCGCACCCTGGCCGAACACCTGACCGCCACCGGGACGATCGGCTACGCCGGCGAAACCACCGTCCTCGCCCGGCTCTCCGGGACGGTGACGGCGCTGCCGGCGGTGGGTGACTTGATCCGCCGCGGCGAGCGCCTCTACGCCCTCGCCGGCGAACCGGTGCTGCTGATGTACGGAGCGGTGCCGGCCTACCGGACCCTGGCCGAAGGGGTGAGCGATGGCAAGGACGTCGAGCAGCTGGAGCGCAACCTGGCGGCGCTCGGCTACGAACCGGGAACCGTCGACGAGGAGTTCACGTCGACCACCGCGGCGGCGGTCGAGGCCTGGCAGGAGGACCACGGGCTGGAAGAGACCGGCGAAGTCGAACTGGGCCGCGTCGCCTTCCTGCGAGGCGCGCAGCGGGTGAGCGGGCTGGAGGCGACGCTGGGCGAAGCGCTTGGCGGTGGGAGCGGCGGCGAAGCCGAATCCGAAGCCGAATCCGAACCGGCCTCGACCCCCGTCCTGCGCGCCAGCTCGACCCGGCACATCGTCAGCGTCGAGCTCGAAGCCGACCGACAGTCGATCGCCAGTCGCGGCCAGAAGGTCGAGGTGGTCCTCCCCGGCGGCGCCGAAGTTCCCGGCCAGGTGCACCAGCTGACCGCGGTCGAATCGTCGGGTGGCGAAGGCGGTGAAGAAGCCGAAGCCGCGGTCGAAGCGACGATCGCGGTCACCGGCAAGCACCGAATTCCCGCCCTCGACGGCGCCGCGGTCATTGTCCTCTTCACCCAACAGGTCCGAAAGCACGTGCTGAGCGTGCCGCTGACGGCGTTGCTGGCGGTCGGCGGCGATCGCTTCGCCGTCCTCGTCGAGGAAGGCGGGGTGCGGCGGCGGGTCGAGGTCGCCCCCGGCCTCGCCGCCGACGGCTACGTCGAGGTGCAGGGCAAGGGGCTGCGCGAGGGAATGCGGGTCGAGGTCGCCGAATGAGTGCGGCGGAGTGCGGCCAGGGGCCGGTCCTCGCGCTGCGCGAGGTCCGCAAGACCTACCCAGGCGGGGTCGAGGCGCTGCGCGGCGTCTCGCTCTCCGTCGAACGTGGCGAGCTGGCGGCGATCGTCGGCCCCTCGGGCTCGGGCAAGTCCACCTTGCTGCACGTGATGGGGACGCTCGACCGGCCCACCGCCGGCAGCGTCGCGATCGAGGGCCGCGACCTCTCGCGGGCAAGCGACGACGAGCTTGCGGGGCTGCGGGCGAGGCGGATCGGCTTCGTCTTTCAGCAGTTCTTCCTGCTCGAGGCGGCGCCGGTGATCGACAACGTCGCCGACGGCCTGCTCTACGCCGGGGTACCCGCGCCCGAGCGCCGCCGCCGCGCGGCAGAGGCGCTGGCCCGAGTCGGCCTCTCCCACCGCGAGCGCCAGAGCGCCGCCAAGCTCTCCGGCGGCGAGCGCCAGCGGGTCGCGGTGGCGCGGGCGCTCATCGGCGAGCCAGCGATCGTCCTCGCCGACGAGCCGACCGGCAACCTCGACAGCCGCACCGGCGGCGAGTTGATGGATCTCTTGCGGGGGCTGAACGAGGCCGGGGCGACGATGGTGATCATCACCCACGAGGAGGAGATCGCCGCCTCGCTGCCGCGGCGGGTGGCGGTCCGCGACGGGTTGATCGAGGCGGACCGTTGAACAGCCGGCTGCTGCCGTCGGACCTGCTGCGGCTGGCGACGGTCGGGTTGCGGACCCGCAAGCTGCGCGCCGCCCTCTCGGTGCTGGGGATCTCGATCGGGATCGCCTCGCTGGTCGCGGTCCTGGCGATCTCCGAAACCTCGAAGGCCGACCTGCTGGAGAAGATCGAAGACCTCGGGACGAATCTGCTCACGGTCGCTCCCGGCGAATCGCTCTTCGGCGATGAACCAAAGCTGCCGGCTGCCGCCGGTGGCCGCATTCGCCTGCTGGGCGACGTCGAGTCGGCCGCCGCGGTGACGGTGGTCGAAGGCGCCACCGTGCGCCGCAGCTCCTATGTGCCGGCCGAGATCACCGGCGGGATCTTCGTCGAGGCCGCCGACCCGGAGCTGCTGCGCACGCTCGAAGGCGAAGCCGCCTCCGGGCGCTTCGTCGACCGGGCAACCGAGCGCTACCCGGCGATCGTGCTCGGGGCGAAGGCGGCGAAGCGGCTCGGGATCCACAGGATCGACGGGATCGTCCAGGTCTATGTCTCGGGCCGCCTCTTCACCGTCACCGGCATCCTCGAGCCGTTGCCGCTGGTGCCCGAACTCGACAGCGCCGCGCTGATCGGCTACCCGGCCGCGGCACGACTGTTCGGCACCGAGCGCAGCCCCTCGGCGGTCTACGTCCGCGCCAGCGAGGGTGAAGCGAAGGTCGAAGCCGCCCGGGCCGTGCTGCCGAGCGCCGCCGATCCCTGGGGGCCCCAAGAAGTCGCGGTCAGCCGACCCTCGGACGCCCTGGAGGCCCGGGCGGCCGCCGAAGGCGCCTTCACCTCGCTCTTCCTCAGGCTCGGGGCGGTGGCGCTCCTGGTCGGCGGGATCGGGATCGCCAACGTGATGATCATCTCGGTGCTGGAGCGCCGCTCCGAGGTCGGACTGCGGCGGGCGCTCGGCGCACGGCGTCGCCATATCGCGGTCCAGTTCCTCGGCGAGTCGTTCGTGCTCGGCGTCTGTGGCGGCGTCGTCGGGGTGCTGCTCGGTGTCGCGGCGACCGGCGCCTACGCCGCCTGCGAAGGACTGACCCTGCTGGTGCCGCCGGGCGCGGTCGCCGGCGGTCTCGCCGCCGCCTCCCTGCTCGGCGCGCTGGCGGGGCTCTACCCGGCGATGCGTGCCGCTCGCCTGACCCCGACCGAGGCGTTGCGGACGGTGTGATGAGCTCGAATTCTCAGCGCTACGCCGATCGCCGGCAAAGAAGCTCCGGCGTGCAGCCGCGCCGCGACTACTCCTCCACCGGCCGCCGCCGGAAGGCACTGGCTCGCACAATCGTCGCCGCCGCAGTCCTCCTCGCCCTCGCGGTCGCCTGGATCAGGATCGGCGAACAGCGGCCGCAGACGGCCCACCGGGTCGAGCGGAACGCCGACACCGGCAAGCCCTTCCACCTCGCCTGGCAGCGCGAAGGCCAGGCGGCGGTGGCGGTCAACGGACTCGGCAGCCTCGTCACCAGCGGCGACCAGACGCCGGTGCCGATCGCCAGCGTCGCCAAGGTGATGACCGCCTATCTGGTGCTGAGATACCACCCGCTGGAGCCTGGCGAGGAAGGCTTCACGATCGAGATCAGCGAGGCCGACGTCGAAGAACTGCACGAGCGAATCGGCCTCAACCAGTCGGTGGTCGCGGTGGAAGCCGGCGAGGTGCTGAGCGAGCGCCAGGCGCTGGAGGCGCTGATGCTGCCCTCGGCCAACAACGTCGCCGCCCTGCTCGCCGTCCACGAGGCCGGCAGCGTCGAGGCCTTCGCCACCAAGATGAACGAAGCCGCCGCCGAACTGGGTATGCGGAAGACCCACTACACCGACCCCAGCGGTTGGGAGGACACCACCGTCTCGACCGCCGCCGACCAGCTGAAGATCGGCCGCGCGGCAATGGCCGATCCGACCTTTCGCGAAATCGTCGCCATGCCCTCGACCGTCCTGCCGGTCGCCGGCGAAGTCGCCAACTACAACGCGCTGGTCGGCCACGAAGGCTTCGTCGGGATCAAGACCGGCTCCGACGAAGCGGCCGGCGGCTGCCTCCTCTTCGCCAAGCGGATCCACGTCGACGGCCGCACCGTGACCATGCTCGGCGCCGTCCTCGGCCAGCGCGACGGCGACCTCGTCGAGGCGGCGCTCGCCAGCGCCAGGAGGCTCGCCGCCTCGGCCGCCGCCGCCGTCCGGGAGTGAAGATGTTGATCCCCGCCGGGCACCTTGGCGTGTGTTACCTTGCGTTCAGAATCCCGACAACCTTTCAGAAATCTGAACAGTGGAGTGAGGAGACGATGACGACCACCGCCGTGACGACGATCGAGCACTACATCGGGGGTGCGCCAACCGCCGGCGACAGCAGCCGCCGTTCCCCCGTCTGGGAACCGGCGAGCGGGGTCGCTCAGGCGGAGGTGCTCCTCGCTGAGCCGTCGGACGTCGACCGGGCGGTGGCGGCGGCGAAAGCGGCGTTCGATTCTTGGAGCGAGGCCTCGCTGGCGCGACGGGCGCGGATCATGTTCGCCTTCCGCGAGCTGGTCGACAGGCACACCGACGACCTCGCCCGGATCGTCTCCTCCGAGCACGGGAAGGTTCTCGACGACGCGAAGGGGGAGGTGATTCGCGGGCTCGAGGTGGTCGAGTTCGTCTGCGGGCTGCCGCAGCTGCTGAAGGGCGAGTTCTCCGACCAGGTCTCCTCCGACGTCGACGCCCATTCTTTCCGCCAGCCGCTCGGGGTCTGCGCCGGGATCACCCCCTTCAACTTCCCGGCGATGGTGCCGATGTGGATGCACCCGGTCGCGATCGCGACCGGCAACACCTTCGTCCTGAAGCCCTCGGAGCGCGATCCTTCGGCCTCGAACTTGATCGCCGAGCTGTACGCCGAGGCCGGTTTGCCGGAGGGCGTGTTCAACGTCGTCCACGGCGACAAGGTCGCGGTCGACGCCCTGCTCGACCACCCCGACGTCGCCGCCGTCAGCTTCGTCGGCTCGACGCCGATCGCCAGGTACGTGCACGAGCGCGCGACGGCCGCCGGCAAGCGCGTCCAGGCTCTGGGAGGCGCCAAGAACCACGCCGTGGTCCTGCCCGACGCCGACCTCGATTTCGTCGCCAACCACCTGACCGCCGCCGGCTTCGGCTCGGCCGGGCAACGCTGCATGGCGATCTCGGTCGCGGTCGCCGTCGGCGACGCCGCCGACCCGCTGGTCGAGCGCCTGGGGCAGAAGGCGCGCGAGATCCACGTCGGTCCCGGCCTCGACTCGGCCTCGGAAATGGGGCCGGTGGTGACGCCCGAGGCGCGCGAGCGGATCAGTGGCTACATCGGCCAGGGCGTCGAGGCTGGCGCGGTCGCCGTCGTCGACGGCCGCGAGTTGGAGATCGACGGCGATGGCTTCTTCGTCGGGCCGACCCTGTTCGACCGGGTCGAGACCGAGATGTCGATCTACCGCGACGAGATCTTCGGTCCGGTGCTGGTGGTCGTCCGGGTCGAGACGCTCGACGACGCGATCCGCCTGATCAACCAGAACTCGTTCGCCAACGGCACCGCGATCTTCACCTCGAGCGGCGGCGCCGCGCGCAGGTTCCAGCGCGGGGTCGAAGTCGGGATGATCGGCGTCAACGTGCCGATCCCGGTGCCGATGGCCTACTACTCGTTCGGCGGCTGGAAGGACTCGTTGTTCGGCGACCACCACATCCACGGCGCCGAGGGCATCCGCTTCTACACCCGGGCCAAGGCCGTGACTACGCGCTGGCCTACCGAAGACGCGCTCGAGGGCCACATGCACTTCCCGACGGCGAGCTGAGGAAGGGCTCCTAAGGGGCGCCGAGGGCGCGCGAGATCCGCTCCGCCAGCTGCCGCAGTTCGTCCGCGTCGCCGTCCAGCTCGGCGGCGGATCGAGCGCCCTTCGGCTCGCTGACCGCGATCGCACCGGCGGTCTCGCCGCCGTCGTCCCGCACCACGGCGCCGACGCAGAGCATCCCCAGCGCGGTCTCCTCGTCGTCGACCGCGTAGCCCCGCTCGCGGACCGCGGCGAGGCGCTCGCGCAGCTCGCCGAGGTCGGAGACGGATCTGGGGGTCAGTCGCTCGAACTCGGCGACGCCCTCGTAGAGCTCGTCCAGCTCCGCCTCGTCGAGGGTGCTCAGCATCGCCAGACCGCTCGCCGTGCAATGGGCCGGCAGGCGCAGCCCGACTTCATAGGCGACGCCGAGCGGGCTGGTCCCCGGCCGGTTGCCGACGTAGATCACGTCGCGGCCGCGGAGCACGGAGCAGACGAGCGTCTGCCGTGAGAGCGAGCTCGTCTCCGCCATCGCCCGCCGGAACTCGGAGAGGAGATCGGTCTGGCCGAGGAAAGCGCGGCTGAGCTCGAGGGTGTGCGGCCCGAGCCGGTAGGCGCCGTCGGAGTCGCGGAGCAGGAGGCCGATCTCGACCAGGCTGTTGCAGACCGCGAGGGTGCTGCTGCGCGGATATCCCAGCTGCCGCGAGAGCGACGCAAGGGTCGCCGTCGGCGGGCCGGCGGCGAGGGCGTCGAGGATGCGGCCGGCGCGCAGTACCGACGGCACGACCTGTCCCGTCCGCGCCGCGGCCGTCCCTTTCGTCGCCATCGCTGGAGGGTATCCGCGTTCGTCGTTTGTTAACCACAGGTTGACAAACGACGAACGCGCCGACCGCGTGGCGGATTCGCTCAGGCCGGCTCGGGGGCCGGCGAGGCCGGGGACGGACGGGCCTCGGCGCGCTCGCTCTCGGCCGGCGCCGGCGCCTCCTCGGCCGCCCCGGCGGCCGGGACGTGGCGCAGGAAGCGGGCCGTGATCGCGGCGGCGGCGATCATCGCGATTGCGCAGACCGCGGCGGCCGCGTGGAGGCCGCTGGCGAAGGCGCTGTGCGCTGCCTCGATCAGCCCGGGCGGCAGCTGACCGGCGACCGCGACCGCGCCGCCGAGCGTGTCGTGGGCGGAGGCGGCGGCCGTCGCGGGGGCGTCGTGCGGGATCGCCTTGGCGATCTCGTCGCGGTAGATCGTCGTGCCGAGGGTGCCGAGCAGGGCGATGCCGAGGGCGCCGCCGAGCTCGTTGCCGGTCTGGGCGACGCCGGAGGCGGCGCCGGCGCTCTCGGGCGGGGCGGAACCGACGATCAGGTTGGTGCCGAGGGTGGAGGCAGGGGCGATGCCGATGCTGGCGATCGTGCTCGCGATGACGAGCAGGGCGAGGCCGTCGTTGGCATCGAGCTGGGTGAGAAGAACGAAGCCGACGGCGCAGATCGTCATCCCGCCCGCGACCAGGTAGCCGGGGCGGATGCGGACGGCGAGCCGCGGCAGGATTGCCGAGGAGACGACCATCATCGCCAGCAGCCCCGGCAGGCTCCAGAGGCCCGACTCGAGCGGCGAGAAGCCGAGCACGAGCTGGAAGTACTGCGAGGTGAAGAAGAAGATGCCGTACATCACGAAGGCGCCGAGGACGTTGCTGCCGAGCGCGGTGCTGAAGGCGCGGGTGCGGAACAGCGAGACGTCGAGCAGCGGCTCGGCGAGCCGGCGCTGGCGGGCGACGAAGGCGAAGCCGACCGCGATCCCCGCCGCGGTCGCCAGCAGCGAGCTGGCGTCGGCGCCGTGGGTCGCCGCCTGCTTGATGCCGTAGATCGTCGGCAGGATCGCCGCCAGGAGTAGCACCGCGCTGGCGATGTCGACCCGCCCCGCTTCGGGGTTCTTGAACTCGGGCAGGAAGCGGGGCGCCAGGATCGGCAGCAGCGCCGCCACCGGGACGTTGATGAGGAAGACCGCGTTCCAGTCGAACGCCTGCAGCAGCGCGCCGCCGATCAGCGGGCCGGCGGCGGCGCCACCGATGAAGCAGCTCATGATCACCCCGAGTGCGGCGGTGCGCTTGCGCTCGTCGGGGAACATCGCGAAGACCAGCGACATCGTCGAGGGGACGAGCGTCGCGCCGGCGATGCCCTGGATCGCGCGGGCGACGATCAGCTGCTCCGGGCTCTGCGAGAGCGCGGCGAGCAGCGAGGCGGTGCCGAATGCTCCGGCGCCGATGACCAGCACCTTGCGCCGTCCGAAGCGGTCGCCGAGCGAGCCCATCAGGATCAGCGCGCCGGCGATCAGGAAGCCGTAGATGTCGGTGATCCAGAGCTGCTGGGTGGCGCTTGGCTGGAGGTCGGCGACGAGCTTCGGCAGCGCCAGGAAGAGGACCGTCAGGTCCATCGTTACCAACATGCAAGGCACGGCCAGCACCGCGAGGCCGATCCATGCACGCCGTTCCGCGATGGCGGCGGTGGGGCTGGTCGTGGGGGTCATGTCGAGTCCTTTCGAGTCGCTCTGTTACGCGCTTTCGGGGACACGACGAACGAGCCGGTCGAAAAATCGACACCGGGCTAGAAAACTTTGGCTCGGGTGCCTAAGAGGGCCTAGCGCGGCTCGAGCAGGACCGTCGTCTCGGGGTGGGCGAGCAGGTTGTGGAACCAGGCGGGGTTCGTCGGCGCCGCTCTGGGGCCGATCGCGCCCGCAAGTCCGCTACCTGCCTCCGCATGGTCCCCAGCCATCTTTTCGAGCCTAGATCACCGGCAAGATGAGGGGCGAGCGCCGATGAGCAATCCCCTCTTCGCCCGATTCTTCGATCGCTTCGTCGCCAAGGACAAGGGACGCGGCGAGGACGAGCTGCGGCGCGAGCTGCTGGCCGGGCTGCGCGGCGAGGTGCTCGAAGTCGGCTCTGGCAACGGGATCAACTTCGAGCACTACCCGGCAGGCGTCGAGGAGCTGGTGGCGGTCGAGCCCGAGCCCTACCTGCGAGGGCGAGCCGGGGAGGCCGCGCGCTCGGCGCCGGTCCCGGTCAGGGTCATCGACGGCAGCGCCGCCGCCCTGCCGGTGGCAAGCGGCTCGGTCGACGCAGTCGTCGTCGCCGGGGTGCTCTGCTCGGTGCCCGACCAGGACGCCGCGCTGGCGGAGTTCCGTCGCGTCCTGCGCCCTGCCGGCGAGCTCCGCTTCTACGAGCACGTGCGCTCGCGCCGAGCTGCCTTCGCCCGCTACCAGGACGCGGTCGACCTCGTCTGGCCGCAGCTGATGGGCGGTTGTCACACCGGCCGGGAGACGCTGGCGGCGATCGAGCGCGGTGGCTTCCGGATCGACCGGGTGCGCGGCTTCGGCTTCCCCCCGGCCGCCCGCGCCTACCCGGTCGCCCCGCGGGTCCTCGGTGCCGCGCGGGTCGGCGAGTAGCCCCTCCTAGGCGACCCGGTTGCCCGAGGCGAGCTCGCGGCGGACGGCGGCTTCCAGTCCCGATCCGGCCCGCGCGGTGCGGGGGTGCAGGGGGATTGGGTTGCCGGCGCCCTCGCCGGGGACGTCCTTGAACAGCTTGAAGGTGAGAGTGACGCGGGTGCCGTCGCGGGCTAGACAGCGCGGGCAGCTCTCGACCACGGGGGTTTGGCGGCCGAAACTCGTGCCGCAGCGTTCGCACGTGTACACAGGTGATCTCCTCCTCTGACCTGGTGGCTCCACGAAACTAAGCAAATGTGCCTAAACGCACAAGGGGTCGGAGGCGGGAAAACCCGCTATTAGCGGGGAAATTGGAAATCGGCATCGGACGAATTACGAACTATTCGCGGCGCTGGCTCGACTATCTGGCCGCTTTCCAGGCGGCGTACTCGGCCGGCATGCAGACCGCGCAGGGCCGGTAGCCGGCGGCGATTGCCGCCTCCTCGTCGACGAAGAAGACCCGGTTCTTGACGTAGCCGCCGCGGGCGATCACCCGAGCCGCCCCGGGGCAGTCGAGGCGGCCGTAGATCCGCGTGCTCTTGTTGCCGCCGAGCCCGCCCGGGACCTCGCCCTCGTAGGGCCGGCGGTCGGGGCCGAGCAGGGTCCAGGTTTTCTGCGGCGGGCGCGGACTCATCGTGGCGATCGTCGGCCGCTCACGTTAGACTGCCGCGCAATTCAGAGCCGGTAGCCGAATCCGGGAGCCGACATCCCGGAGCGGGGGAACCGAGTCTTTGGGGCGAATCCGTCTTCGGACGGGAGCGCGGCTTCTTCAGCGCCAGCCCGACAGCTAACCCCGCAGGCCTGAGAAGGAGACGCATTGGGATTGCGGAGGTTCGGATCGAGGGTTAGGTACGGGGCGGCACTGGCACTGGCGCTTGCTCTCGCGGCCCCGGCGATGGCTCTCGGCGCGGGAGGCGGTGTCTCGCCGAGCTCCGCCAGCGACGAAGGCGCCCCGGCGACGGCCACCACCCCGACTCCCGAATCGACCGAATGCACGCCGGCGGTCGTCGGCGCCGCCGAACCGACCTGCGCCGCAGTCACCCCGGCGACCCTGGTGCTCGGCGTCGCCGCGCCACCCGAAACGGCGCCGCCCGCGGTCAAGGCGGCGATCGCCGCCGCCAACCGGATCCGCACCAAGCCCTATATATGGGGCGGCGGCCACGGTCGCTGGTGGGACGAGGGCTATGACTGCTCGGGCGCCGTCAGCTACGCCCTGCACGGCGCCGGGTTCCTGGAAGTGCCGATGGACTCCGGCGAAATGACCGGCTGGGGCGAACCGGGCCCGGGCCGCTGGATCACCGTCTACGCCAACGCCGGCCACGCCTTCGCAGTGATCGACGGCCTGCGCTGGGACACCGTCGGCGACGCCCGCGGAACCGGCCCCCGCTGGCACCGCTCGATGGTCGCGACCGCCGGCTTCGTCGCCCGGCATCCAGCCGGCTACTAGTAGCAGGGTCCCGCCGGACCGCCTCCTAGCTCCTTTCACAGCCAGCTCTCAGCAGGCAGGCGCTGGATCGCCCGCCGGTCCTCCCGGCTTTTCGATTCCTGGACCGGGTGTCCATTGACAGGGCGCCTTCGCGGGCAGATAATCGCCGCCTTCGTTGGCAACTTCGTATCTCATATTCCATGTCTGAGACGGCGCCGAACGCCACGCCGGCTCTCTCTCCGCCGGTGAAACCGTCGGCGGCGGGTGGGGGATACGCCTCCGGAGCGCCCTCGGGCAGCGGGCGGGTGGCGGCCCTGATGCGCCTCGCGCCGGGGATCCTGCTGCCGCTCGGACTGCTCCTCGTCTGGCAGCTCTACTGCTCGTGGGCCAACGTCGACCCGACCGTGCTGCCGACGCCGACCCGGATCGTCTCGCAGCTCTTCGACGCCCGGCAGATCGCCTGGGAACACACCGAACAGACGCTGAAGGAGACCGTGATCGGGTTCTCGATCTCGGTCGTGGTGGCGGTCGTGATCGCGACCGCGATGGACCAGCTGGCCTGGCTGCGGCGAGCGCTCTACCCGACGCTGATCGCCTCGCAGACGATCCCGGTGATCGCGATCGCGCCGCTGATGATCATCTGGTTCGGCTTCGGCCTGTTGCCGAAGGTCCTGCTGATCGTCCTCGTCACCTTCTTCCCGATCGTCGTCGCCCTGCTCGATGGCTTCGCCGCGACCGAGCCGGAGGCGATGGACCTGCTGCGGACGATGGGAGCGAAGCGGCGGCAGACCTTCCGCCTGCTGCGCTTCCCGGGGGCGCTGCCGCATTTCTTCACCGGTCTGCGGATCTCCGCGACCTACGCGGTCCTAGCGGCGATCTTCGCCGAGTACGTCGGCGCCTTTCACGGGCTCGGCATCTGGATGTCGCAGTCGAAGAGCTCGTTCCGCACCGACCTCGTCTTCGGTGCGATCGGAATCTGCGCGCTGATCAGCGTCGCCCTCTTCATGGTGATCGCGATCCTCGCCCGCGTCGTGATGCCCTGGTACTACGCCGCGAAGAAGGGGAACTGAGCGTGACCTCGACCGCCAGCGCCCCGGCCGCCGCCGCCACCGTCGAGCTCCGCGGCGTCGACAAAACCTTCCGCAGCCGCCGCGGCGAGGTGCCGGTCCTGCGCGACGTCGACTTCAGCGCCCGGGCGGGCGAATTCGTCTCGGTGATCGGGCCGAGCGGCTGCGGCAAGTCGACGCTGTTCAAACTGATCGCCGGCCTCGACCGCGCCGACGCCGGGACCCTCACGGTCAACGACAAGCCGCTCGACCCGAAGGACCACCCGGTCGCCTTCATGCCGCAGAAGGACCTGCTCTTCCCCTGGCGCTCGGTCGTCAGGAACGTCGTCCTGCCGCTGCAGATCGCCGGCGTCGGCAAGGCGGAGGCGCGGGCCCGCGCCGACCGCCTCTTCCCGCTGTTCGGCCTCGAGGGCTTCGAGGACACCTACCCGTTCGCGCTCTCGGGCGGGATGCGGCAACGCGCGGCGCTGATGCGGACGGTGATTCAGGAGCGGCCGCTGATGCTGCTCGACGAGCCGTTCGGCGCGCTCGACTCGCTGACCCGCACCGACATGCAGGAATTCCTCCTCGACGTCTGGGACGAGTTCGGCCACACGATCGTCTTCATCACCCACGACATCCGCGAGGCGATCTACCTCTCCGACCGGATCTACGTGATGACCGCGCGGCCGGCCCGGGTGCGGATGGAGATCACCGTCGACCTCGGGCGGCCGCGGCCGCTCGACGTGATCGCGACGCCGCGGTTCGCCGAGCTCGAGGCGCAGCTCCTGCACGCGCTGCGCGAGGAGAACCGTCAGCAGGAGGCCGCCGGATGAGCGCGGAGCGACCAAGCGTGCATATCTGGTTCTTCGCGCCGGGAGCGGAGCGCGAAATTTATGTCTAGCGTGGAGCGCCGCACCCTCGTCCTCGGCGACCCGCTCGTCCACCTCGGCGAGGACGACTTCATCGCCGACGGTGCGCTGGTGATCGAGGACGGCGTCGTCGTCGACGTCGGCCCGCGCGAGCGCTTCGAGGGCGGCAGCTTCGACGAGACCCTCGGCGGCCCGGACAAGTTCGTCATGCCCGGCTTCGTCAACTGCCACTTCCACAGCGAGGCGTCGCTCGGCCATGGCGTCTACGAGCTGATCTTCGAGCGGGCCAACATCTGGATGCACTCGACCTTCGTGCGGATGCAGGAGGAGGACCTCCACGCCGCGATCCTCAACCTGCTGATCGCGGCGATCCGCGGCGGCCAGACCGGCGTCGTCGACATGTACTACGGCAACCCCAACCTGCCCGAGTACGGCGCCGAGGTCGCCCTGCGCGCCTACGAGGAGGTCGGGATGCGGGTCGCCTTCGGCCTCGTCAGCCGCGACCGCAACCGCTACGTCCACCAGGACGACGAGGCCTTCCGCAGCTGCCTGCCGGCGCAGCTCGCCGACGAGCTGGCGCGTTCGCCGATCGGCTACGCCTGGCCGGTCGACGACGTCCTCGCCACCTACGAGCGGCTGGTCGCTGGGTGGGACGGCCGCGACGGCCGGATCCGCACGATCCTCGCCCCCGACTGGACCCCGGCCTGCTCCGACGACCTCTATCGCCGCGCCCGCGCCCTCGCCGACGAGCACGGGACCGGGATCACGACCCACGCGCTCGAGACCCGCTCGGAGATGTCGTTCAACTTCGAGCAGCACGGCATGGCGGCGCTGCAGCGGCTCGAGGGGCTCGGGGTGCTCGGCGAGGACTGCTCGCTCGCCCACTTCGTCTGGGCCACCGACACCGACATCGAGCTGCTCGCCGCGAGCGGCAGCGTCGCCTCCAACGACCCCGGCTCCAACCTGCGCCTCAGCTCCGGCATCGCCCGTACCCGCGACATCCTCGACCGCGGCGGCCTGGTCGGCTTCGGCACCGACGGGATCTCGTTCGGCGACCGCGAGGACTTCTTCGACGAGCTGCGCCTGGCCGGGCTGCTGCAGCGGCGGCCGATGGCGCTCGATTCGGGCCGCATCGCCTCCTCGACCCTGCTCCGTTCGGCCGCCCGCGCCGGCGCCCGGGCGATCCGCTTCGAGGACCGGCTCGGCTCGCTCACCCCCGGCCGCGACGCCGACCTCCTGATCCTTCGCAAGGACCACGTCTTCTGGCCGCCCCAGCGCTACGCGGCCGCCGACCCGCTCGACGTGATCGTCGACCGCGGCGACCAGAGCGACCTCGAGACGGTGCTGGTCCGTGGGGTGCCGGTGATGCGCGACGGCGAGATCACCACGGTCGACGAGCGCCGCGTGCGCGAGCGCTTCGCCGCGGCCGCGGCCGAGCGCCTTTACCGCTTCGCCGATGACGAGCGCCGCGCCGGGCTCGAGCTGCCGGCCGAGATCGAGCCCTACGTGCTCGCCTTCTACGAGAAATGGAGCGAGGGCCCGGCGGCTCCCGGCTACGCCTACAACACGACGACCGGGCCGGTCGGCGCGAGGGCCGAGGTTGCGGCATGACCCTGGTCGTCGACGCCCACATGCACATCGTCCCGAGCACCGAATGGTTCCCGCCCGGGATCCTCGGCGCCGAGAAGCACTGGTGGCGCGAGGTCCGCTGGCGCGGCGAGAAGTCGACGCCCGAGTACCACGCGGCGGCGGTCGCCGAGATGCCGGACCCCGACGCCTCGAAGACGCTGGCGCGGATGGACGAGGCCGGGATCGAGGTCTCGGTGACGCTGCCGATGGACCACGGGATCAACTTCGGCGACGAGGGGATGACCCCGATCGCCGAGCAGAACCGGATCTCCTGCGAGTACGCGGCGATCAGCGGCGGCCGCATCGTCTCCTTCTGCGGCGTCGACCCGCGCCGGCCCGGCGCCGCCGACCTCCTGCGCACCGCAGTCGACGAGTGGGGCGCCAAGGGCCTGAAGCTCTACCCGACCAACGGCTTCGCCCCCGACGATCCGATCCTCCATCCGCTCTACGACATCGTCGCCGAGCGCGGTCTGCCGGTGCTGCTGCACGGCGGCCACTCGGGGCGCCGCCAGAAGTCCAAATACGGCCACCCGATGCTGGTCGACGCGGCCGCCGCCGACTACCCCGAGGTGCAGTTCATCATCGGCCACTCGGGCCGCTGGGAGGGCTGGTCGAAGGAGGCGTTCATCGTCGCCGTCTACAAGACCAACGTCCTGCTCGATATGTCGCTCTGGCAGCACTGGGCGGGCCCCGACGAGATCTGCAAGGCGCTGCTCTGGCTGAAAGACCGGGTCGGCCTCGACCGGGTCCTGTTCGGCAGCGACATGATCGGGATCGAGGTCTCCTGGACGCTCGCCCAGTGGATCGACCAGGTGCGGAGCTTCGGCGAGCTCTCCAAGCAGCACGGGGGAGGGACCACCGGGGAGGACCCCGCCCTGGTGGTGGCCGGCAACGCGGTCGGGGGGAGGGCCCTGGAGGCGCCGGGGGGGGGGGC
>Ga0105249_10001188_pt1 | contig 22995 bp, 20 predicted proteins | sample KBSS44metaG_FD_81522 | JGI IMG/M metagenome (GOLD analysis project Ga0105249, IMG submission 81522) | Switchgrass rhizosphere microbial communities from Kellogg Biological Station, Michigan, USA - KBS S4-4 metaG | ecosystem: Host-associated > Plants > Roots > Rhizosphere > Soil | place...
CCCGCCTCGTCCGGAACTGTTTAAGTCGAAATGCAGGATGTCGACGGAGCCTTCGCGGCCGGAAACTACCTGTCCGCCGCCCGGCTTCTTTCCCCCGATACCTGGCAGTACTGGGCGAGCCGCGGCCTGATTGGCCATCCCGCCGACGTTGCGGACGCACTCAGTCGATTCACGAATCCCGAGGCTGAGTTCTTCAGCGGAGTAGCCTCGTGGATCGCTGGCGACGATGACCGCGCGCATCGGGTGCTGTCGCGCTGCCGCGGCGCGCACGCCGAACGCCTGGTCGACCTGATTTCGAAACGCCCGATCACGGTGCTGTCGCAACTGCCGTGGAACCGTCGTGGCGCCTGGGACATCCTGACGCATCTCAACGATTCGGCCTTTCGGCTGTTGAACGTCGGCTTTCATCCCGAGGACATTCCGAACCGCCCGTACGCGGATGTCAGCACGTTGATTCCGAACGGCGTTCGGCCTGATTTCTTCGTCGCTGAGATGCTCGAATGGCATCTGATTCCGCCGAACATTCGAACGCTTGGGTGTCCGGTGATCGGCCACTCGAGCGACTTCGACCTTCACGTCCAGACCGTCGCTCCCTGGCTCGGGTTGTTCGACGAGCTCGTGGTACTCGATCATGTCGAGTGGCGCGTCATGAGGGGACTCACCGGCGTGCCGGTCTCGGTGTTTCCAAAGGTCTTCGGAGTGCCGGCGCAAGTGCCGCGTCTTCCCGAAGGTGAGCGAGATATCGACGTCTTTCTTTCTGGGACAGTCAATCATCCGTACCATGCAGACAAAGGTCCCGTCCTGCTGGCTCTGCTCAGCCTGCCGGGGATTCGATTAGAGATCGTCGAAGGGTTCGAGGCCACGGAGGCGTACTACAGCAACCTCGGACGCGCGAAAGCCACGTGCACGTACGTTCGCCATGCTGGGGCCATGCCGACCCGCGCCCTCGAGGCGCTCGCGATGGGATGCGCTGTCGCAGTCCAGGAAGACAGCGCGCTCAAGTTGTTTGGCGGCGACGCCGAAGGGATCGTTTCATATGGCTCGGAAGTCGACGATGCAGGACGAGCAGTGGAGCAGGTGCTCAGGCACTGGAACGAGTTCCGTGATCGCGCGCGTGCGGGCGCCGCACTGGTACGCCGTGAATTCGCTTTGGAGCGGGTAGCCTCGCAGTACTTCCGCTTTCTCACCGTCCTGGCGGCTCGGCCTCGCGATCAGCGATCAGGACCAGTCCCGGAGCAGCTGCTGCAGAAGCGGCCTGTCGTTCAGCGAGGCTGGCTCCCGTCGACGAAGTTCGGCAAGCGAATGCTGATGAACTGGGCAGCGGAGTCGGTGACCCGGATTGAGCGTCAGCTCGAAGTGGAAGAATCCTCCCGGCTCTTGAACGATCTCGCCCGCGAACGAATCCTCGCTCATTACCACGATCCTCATTCGGAACAGCCGCAGTGGCTTGACGACGTCGTTGCGCCGCTCGAGCGGGCAATCGGCTGCTCTCCCACCGCCCTTGTCCCTCGATTCAATCTTGCGCGGGTGTTGCTGCACTTCGGAGGCCCCGGCCAGGTGCGGAAGGCTATCGCCTTGCTGGACGACACCCTTGGCTATCCCGACACGCACTGGCAAGTCGATCTGCTTGACGACGTCCTGCCGTGGGATTTTTGCTCGTCGTGGTTCGACTACCGCTCTTACTTCGACGAGGTGATGCGGGCGATCGGGTCGCCAAATCCCGCCGGGCATGAATTGACCGCCATCATCCTGGCATCGATGACCCACTACCGCGCGAGATACGCCGATGAAGTCCCGGGGAGCCGCAGCAGCCTCGAGTGCGCGATGGACGCCGTGCGCCTCAATCCCGGTTTCGCAGAGTACGTGTTGTATTGCTGCAGGCTCCTGGTAAGCCGGGGGAAGGAACATGACGTGGCCGAGGCTCACCGGCAACTCGAGCGACTGGCGCGCCGCTCCACGAGAATGCTGGAGATCCTCGATATCGCTCGATGCTTCCCTGCGAATTTGCGGGGAGACTGGTTCACGGACCTGGAGGAACGCGCAGCGAGGTTCTGGTCGGCGACGCGAGTCAGCGAAGCCCTGCCCGAGCCCCTGCTTCGTCCTGCTACTCAGGTCGGCGTTCGCGTTGGTGCGCCTGCGTCGAACGATGCGGCCGGGGGAGGTACTATTACGACGTGACCCCGACGTTCGAAGAGGTTCCGATTGCGACGGTGCGGGAATACTGGAATCGTCGGCCGTGCAACCTGCGGCACTCACCGGCTCCGGTAGGGACACGGCAGTACTTCGATGAGGTCGAGCAGCGGAAGTACGTCGTCGAGCCTCACATTCCGGCGTTTGCCGACTTTGCCCGTTGGAAAGATCGTCGTGTGCTCGAAGTCGGGTGCGGCCTCGGAACCGACACCATCAACTTTATCCGCGCTGGTGCGCACGTCACGGCAGTGGATCTGTCCGAGGAGTCGCTGGCGCTGGCACGGCAAAGAGCCCGGATTTACGGTGTCGAGGATCGTGTGCGCTTCGTCGCCGCCGATGCGGAGCGCCTGTCGGAGTTCGTCGAACCGCAGCCGTACGACCTGGTCTACTCGTTCGGTGTCATCCACCACTCGCCGCACCCGGAGCGCATTCTCCGGGAATTGCGGTCGCACTTCGTCAACGCTGGGAGCACGCTCAAGGTGATGGTGTATCACCGCTGGTCCTCGAAAGTGCTTGGGATCGTGATGAAGGAAGCGCACGGGGCGTGGTGGCGGATGGACGCAGCCGTGGCGCGCAACTCGGAGGCGCAGACCGGGTGCCCCGTGACCTATACCTACTCGCGTCGCAGCGGTGCGGACCTGCTCGAAAGCGCAGGGTTCACCGTCGTCGAGACGCTCGTCGACCACATCTTTCCGTATCGAATTCCTGAGTACGTTCGCTACGAGTACGTCAAGGCCCTGCCGTTCCGACTCCTGCCGCATGCAGCGATGCGTGCGCTCGAGCACCGGCTTGGGTGGCATCTCTGCCTGACTGCACGCCCCGCGGGCGCATGAGCGAAGCAATGGTGCCGTACCTGTCCATTGTCCTGACAGGCCGGAACGACAATTTCGGGGGCGATTTCAACCAGCGGCTGTTTTCGGCGTTGTCCTATAACCATCGCCTGCTGTCGGAGGCAGGTGTCGCGTACGAGTTGGTCTTCGTCGAATGGCGGCCAGTGCGCGGACGGCTCCTTCTGGCCGACTTGATACGGGAGCAGCTTCCCGGGATCGCTTCGCATCTGATCACGTACGAAGTCGACGAGCGCTACCACGATGCGTTCAGCCAGAATCCGCGGCTTCAGTTCCACGAGTTCATCGCCAAGAACGTCGGCATCCGGCGCGCGCAGGGCAGCTATATTCTGGCGACTAACACTGATATCTATCTGAGCCGCGACATCGTCAACATGATCGCCAGGCAGACGCTCCGCCCGATGGTGCTCTACCGCGCGACACGTCTCGATATGAAGTCATGGCTGGACGCCACCAATCTCGACGAGACGGTGTTGACGGATCCACGCAACCAGGCAGCGCTGAACGTCCTCAAGCCGCCGTACTTCACCAACGCCTCAGGCGACTTCCTCCTGCTCGATCGCTTCAGCTTTCACGCCCTTCGCGGCTTCAATGAGATCGTCCGTTTCGCCAAGATTCATATCGACGCGAACTTCTGTTTTCACGTCCGGGCTCATGGGTTGGCGATTGCGGACACCGGCGCGTATGTCTACCACTTCGGCGAGGGGACGTTTCGCGCGCAGCGGCGCGTATATCGGGCTCGTCCTTCGAACGCACCCTGGGGCGGCAACTGGCGGAAGCAGATGCTGTACGACAACCCGCCGAATTGGGGCCTGGGCGATGCCCCGGTGGTTCAGCGTGATGACCGGCATCGACGGGTCGAGTTCGATGATCGCGCGGTGCCGCCGCTCGTGGCGCTGGGCCGGCTGACGACGCCCGCCTTCGTTCCAACCGAATTCAAGCTGTGAGCGGGGCCTGACCGAGCACGCGTTCTTCCAGGCGGTGCTGAGCCAATCCCCAATCAGCGTCGTTGTAGCGGAACGCGTCAGGCCTCTCGATGAGGGATCTGATCAGCCTCTCGTACTTGGCCTGACCGGTGCGAGTTGAGCAATCGAGATACGGCACGCCCAGCCGGTCAAGCGAACTCAGGGGCGGCGCGATCTTGCGCACGATCGGGACCAGCCGCGCTGCCAATTCCTGGATTGGCACGCGCGACGCCGCCCGCTCGAGCCAGCTCGCCTGGGATCGCCACGAGGGTGCTCCGTGGTCCACGTGATAGATGCGCATGGGGGCGCCGAGCTCCACTTCCTGTGCTCCTGCAGCGTGGGCCATGAAGCAGAGGATGCCGTCGAAGTGCATGGAATGGAACTCCCGTTCCTCGGGAATCCCGTGCAGCCGGAAGTACATGTCGCGCGACATCAGCGTGAAATCGCCGGCGCCATTGGTGAAGAGGTGTGGCAAGCCGGCGATCTGATAGGACGAGTCGCGTTTGTGGACCTGCTGCACGTGGTTGCGGCAATACCGCAACCGCTTGTCGGTCGATCCGTATAGCAGCGCCTTCGCAGGCACGTCACGGCGAACGATTCGGTACATGCAATTCGGATCCAGTTCGCGTCGTCCGAACCACTGGGCGAGCTCGTTCGAGAACAGGATGTCAGAGGAGGTCGGCAGGACGAATTCGCCACGTGCTCTCCTGATGCCGACGTTGCGCGCCCTGTGGATGAGAATCGGCAGCCGGTCGGCGAACGGAACCGTGGCATGGATCTGTTGCGGAACGGTGATGACCCTGACCGTGCATCGATGCAGCGTCGATGACGGCCAGTCAATCGCCTGCCAGAGCTCTTTGCCGTCGGGTGGATTCCAGTCGATCAGCAGCAGCTCGGACGGCAGATCGAATCGCTCCATTTGTTCGATGAAAGCATTGACGTTGACCTGCAGCCGTCGCAGCATGCCTCCGGCGTAGTCGTCGTTGCGTGAGGCCATCACGACACTCAAATACGGCCGGTCCGAGTGGTTCATGAACGACGCGTCAACGCCCGCGCCGAGCGCGAGTCGCACGCTTTTCTCGTGGCTTGACGTGCAATCTAGCTTCCTCGATTGGAAGGGTCGCATCGGCCATCCGTTGCTCCGCCAGGCGCATCGCTGCGCGGAGGTGAGCGACAGCAGCCGTGTAGTCATTCAGGAGTAACCGCATAGCCAGGCGATCGATGTCATCGATATCGGTCGCGGTTGTTGCCAACAGCTCCGCGGTGAGACGGCCGATACGCTCGAGCGACACGCTGGCAATATGAACGTCCGCCGGATCTGTCTCCCGCGCCGATGTCGAAGGCAGGGGTTTCGATTCTGCGAGGATCTGTGCGAGTCGCTGCAAGCGCCAGGATGAGTCTGGTGCTGCGCTCATGACGGCTCCGATGCGGGTCTTTACTCCACAGCTCGCTTGTGTTGAGACTATCGGCGCGCGCCGGCGCGAGAAATCCGGACGGTTCCAGTGGGCTACGACATCGCTAACGGCACCAACACAAGCGAGTCCTGATAGCAAAAGTCCCCGTAGTATACTCGGCGGCGAACCGTGAAGAAACTGGTGATCCGCGTGCTCGCCCTCTTGGGACTGGCGCCAGCACGTTCGGTCGCTGGGCAGGCGCAAATGGTTGCCGACGCGAAGGCCGGTTCGCTCGCATGGAAGACGAAGGCGAGCGAGGCGATGGCACGCGCCAAAGGTCTGGAAGCAGAAGTCAAGCGCCAGGCGCAACTCATTGATCGGCTTACGGCATCCAGCGAAAAACTGCGGCAGAGACAGGATGAGATCGAGCGCTTGTTGCGCGTGCGCCTCGTCGAAGCCGAGCAGTCGCTCGGGCTCGCGCGCGAGCATCTGATGGCGATCGACGTCAAGCTCGACATCCTCGAGGGCGCCGCCAACGTTCTCGACGCACGGACCCGCGCCGCCATCTCGAAGCACAGCGGGGCCGGTGCGCCGGTCTGAGGGACAGGACACCAGGTCGCGCTCATCCAGAGGAATACGCTGCCGCCGCTCCTCACCATCGTCCTGACTGGCCGCAATGACGGCTACGGCGGCGATTTTGCCGCCCGGTTCTTCCGTACGCTCCAGTTCAATCACGACCAACTCACGGCTCGAGGCGTTGCCCACGAGTTTGTTTTCATCGAGTGGGCACCGTCGCCCGACCGCCCACTCCTCTTCGACGAAATCGCAAAGGAGCTCCCGCGTTTCGATCGACGTGCGTGCTCGTGGTACATCGTGCACCCGGAGTACCAGACGGCGCTTTCCTTGAATCCCAGGCTCGAGTATCTCGAGTTCCTGGCGAAGAATGTCGGCGTTCGTCGCGCGTGCGGCGAATACATCCTGACGTCGAATTGCGACGTCTATCTCGGCCGCCGCGTCCTCGACGCGATGGAGCAGCGCACGCTCGAACCCGGGGTGTTGTATCGCGCGCCGCGCCACGATCTGAATCTGCCCGCGGACCTCCATGAGGTGAGCTGGGCGATGCTCGAGGATCCTCGCAACCTGGCGGGACCGGCGCATGTGCTGAAGCGGCCGTACATGGGGAGCGGCACCGGCGACTTCGTCTTGCTCGATCGCAAATCGTTTCACGAGATCCGCGGCTTCAACGAGGTCTATCGCGTCGCGCGAATCGGCATCGATCGCAACGTCATCGTCAAAGCGCTCGCGAGCGGCCTCGACGTGCGCGACATCGGCGGCCCCGTCTACCATCAGAATCACGAAGGCAGCTACCGCCTCAACCCGAAAGCGTATGAAGGACGCGAGACAGAAGCGCCCTGGGGCGATCGACGCTGGCATTCGAGCGGCGTGAGCTACGTGAACCCACCGACATGGGGCCTGGCCAAGGCACCAGTCAGAACGATCGCCGAGCACTGTTTCTACGTGGATTTCTCGTGGGAAGCCGTGCCTCCGCTGGTGGACCTGCGCGGCATCCTCGTGCCAGCCGCGCGCGCGGGATTGCCGGCGCCAGGCTTGTACGTGCGCAAGCGATGACGATGAGTGCATCCGCCGCCGCACCGACGTGGCACCGATTATCGCTGCTTCTGCTGCCGGCCCTCGTCACGATTGCGGTGCCGGACTGGATGTACTCGCTGACCCACGCCATCGACGCCTGGGTCTATCACGGTTTCTTTCACCACCTCGAGACGTATGCCTCGACGATGTTCCCGCCGACGTATTACGGGACCCGTCTGGCGTGGATCGTTCCGGGATATGTCGCCTATCACGTGTTCAGTCCAGTTGCGGCTGCGGTCATTCTCCATCTGACGTTCTATTGCACCGCCGTCTGGTCGCTCTATTCGATCGTCCGTCGCATCGCCGGGAGCTCGGCCGCCTTGTTTTCAGCCGTCGCGTTTGGCCTGTATCTTCCGGCCATTCGAGCGCTCGGCTGGGACTACGTGGACGGGGCAGTGATCGCGTATACGCTGCTGACGCTGGCGCTTCTCATGGCCGGCCTCGAGGCGAACCGCCGGTGGCTGACTCTCGCGTCGGGCGTTGCTGCCGGCGCGATGCTCCATTCGAACATCGGCGCCGCGTTCATGTTTCCGTCGATACTGATCTGGTTTCCGCCAGGTCGAACAGGACTGGTAGAGCGCGGGCTTCAGCCCGCGCGGCCATGGCGATCGCTCGCGATGCAACTCCTCTGGTGGGGCGGCGGAATTGTCGCGTGCACGGCGAGCCTCAGCATCGTCAGTGTGAGCGCCGGTGGGAACTGGGACTTCTTCATGCCCTCGTTCCGCTGGATGATCCAACAGCGGCTCGTGAACCCGTGGGACGTCACGGGGTTCTCGTGGATCGCAATGGCTCCCTGGTTCTTCCTTCCAGCGGCGGTGTTTGTGGCGTCGCTGGTTGCCTGGCTGCTGCCGCAACGACGCCAGTCGTTGACGGCTGGCCGCCAGAGAGCGATCGCTGCGCTCGTCCTTTGCAGCGTCATCTTTGCGGTGTGGGACTGGGCTGGGAACGGCGCGCTCCTCTACACGTACTACTACACGTCCTGGCTGCTGCCATGGAGCTTCATTGCGATCGGTGCTGTGCTTGCCGGCACGGCCACGCGCGCAAACCTCGATGTCGGGATGGTACTGGTATGTGCACTGGCGATGGCCTTTTCACTCGTGTGGCCGGCGTCGGTGCGGCTTCCGCTGGGCGGTCTGGCCGGTCTCGCCCTGACGATCGCCATGATGGCGTGCGCGGCGGTCATTCGTCAGCCCATGCCACGACGCGTTGTGATCGTCGCTGCCCTTATTTCGCTGCATGGTTGGCTGTCTGCGACGACGGATTTCGGTCCCTACCCGGATAGAGCCGACGGTTTTCAGGTGATCAATCGCGGTGTGGGCATCGTCGATCGCTACATCACTGCGGATCAGCCACGTTTCCTGCTGACGCCTCCGCAGAAGCTGGGTCACTACGTCCAGGGACTCACATCGATCTATCTATGGGGGTACACCATCGCCTCGGACAAATTTCCCGAGGTCCGACCTGAGCAGGCGAGACAGATCCGGGCAGGAACAAGAGTCGTGGTCATCGCGGAACAGGAGAACGCCGCCGCTCCCTTCGACCAGGTATTTGCGCCCTATGGCCTCAGCGGTCGCGTGATGGGCAGTGAACAACTCACGACGCAGCACGGGCCGCTCTATCTGACGTTCCTGGAAGCGTTGGAAGTGCCGCCGGCTGATGCGTCTCAGTCCGCTGATTCCCAGACGGCCAGCCCCACTCCCGATCGACCGTAATCGTCGCCGTTATAGAGCATGTACTCGCGTCCGTTGTGCCCGAAGAGCCACGGGTACTCGACCATGTCCGAGTCCCATCCAGATCCAGAGGCACTCAGGCCACGTTCGTTATCGAGACGCGTCCACGTGAGTCCATCGGCCGATTCGGCGTAGCCAATGCGATATCTCTGCCCTCTGATCGCGTACCACATCCGATAGCGTCCGTTGTCGTAGCACACGTACGGTCGCGCGAACGCGTACTCCTCGTCGGACGCGTAGTCCAGGCAGACAAGGCCCGAGCGCGTCCAATGAACGCCGTCTTTCGATTCGGCGTACTTGATGTGGTACGAGTGGCGCGGGGTGCCGTTCACGAGAGCCCACGTTGAACCGGACACGTACCACATTCGCCACAGGACGTTGTCGATCATGACGAAAGGCGATGCCGTCAGAAACGGATCGGACTCGTTTCTCTCGAGCAGGGGAGCCTGTGACCGCCGGTGGAACGTCGCCCCTCCATCGTCGGAAATCGCCAGGCCTGCAGCCAGGTAGAACGGAACGGTGACACCGAGCATCCACCCCGTGTAGTAGAGATACTGGCGACCCTGTGCCGAGACGATCGCGGACATCGTGACCCCGCGATCGTCGAAGGTCCCCAGGCTGCCGAGGTCCAGCACAGGGCTCGTCTCGACGTCCTCGATCGTCGGTGTCGGCTCGAGACGCAACCGGCCACGCGCGATCCGCGCACGTCCGTCTCCGTCTCGAGTGCTGAGGTACACGTCCCATTGACCATCGCCTCGGGACGAAAGCGCTGGCAGGGCCGAGTGAGAGACGGCCCATGGGGCAGCGCCAGCCGCTGACCCGATCAGGCCGAGGCGACGCCAATATCCGGACATCTATGCCTTCGTGCGACTCGTGCGGTGCGACGGAGCGATGGTTCGAAGGTGCGACAGTACGGTGCGAGTGTGCGAAGGTGCGGCGCAGCACACTGCGTTCGGACCGTCGGCCCCTCGCGCCGGCCCGTCGGACCTTCGAAGTGCACCGTCGGACTGTCGCAGTGGACCGTCGCACCGCCGCACCGTCGCACCATCGCACCGAACGTGAGTCTCTTTAAAGCTCAATTTCGTCACTGCTCTTGGAGAAGCGCTCGGCGCGTTGCGGCAGATATACGCCTTTTTCCCGCGTGTTCTTCATGATGACGGCGCCTGCGCCAACCAGTGTGGCGGGGGCAATTTCAATCGAGTTCCGGATAGTGGCGTTGACACCGATGAAGCAGTAGGGCCGCACACGGACGTTCCCCGACACGACCACGTGGGATGTGAGGAAACAGTGATCCTCGATCACCGAATCGTGGCCGATATGATTTCCGCTCCAGAGCGTGACGTCGTTCCCGATCCTGACAAACGGCTGGATCGTGTTGTCCTCGAGGATGAAGCAGTTGTCCCCCGGTGGGTGATCGGACAGATACGAGCAGCGCGAGCTGACGTAGCTCACCAGGCGGTAGCCGGCACTCTTCATCTGCTCGTACTTGGCGGCCCGGATCTGGTTCATCCTGGCGTAACTGATGGCCACGAACATCTCGTGCTCGCCAGGTGGAAACCTCGACACGACTTCACTGGAGTCGACGAGCGGAAGCCCTTCGAACGAGTCGCCGCGGCGGTACTCGGCATCGACCGTGAAGGCGACGACCTCGTGCGGGCTGTCGCGAGTGAAGTAGAAGTTCGCCAGCCGGGCGATATCACCGGTTCCGAAAATGACCAGACGTGCCATGTCCTCACGTCACCTGAGCCGCACGAGCAGCGTGAACTCGTAGAGCGGCGTATCGTGAAGCAGTGAAACGAATCGGGAGATCCGCCGCGTGCAATGATCGAACAGCTCGAGCGGATCGGCGTAGTACAAGTCGGGCCGCCGTTTCTCTGGATCCGAATACAGTGACAGCGCGTTGAACGCGAACCCGCGTTGGCTGACTCTGGAGAGATCCTCGATCGTGTCGAGAACGTACGCTTTCCACTGCTCGCCGGATGTGGCCTGCTTCACGTTGAAGATGCCGCTTGCCAGAGTATAGTCAACGCGCTCGAGGGCGTCCCGGTCCGCGACGAACCGAGCGTCTTCGTCGGCACTGCCGGCGCGGGCGGCATCGATCATTCGCTGACTGATGTCGAAGCCGATGTAGGGCCCGCGGTGCCCGCGTTCCCTGAGGTACGTTCTGAGCGCGCCATATCCACACCCGTAATCGAGGACGCTGGCACCGGGATCGTCCTCGATCAACCGCGCGAGCTCGCGAAAGCGCAGACGCTGTGATTCCTCGGAGTTCCAGTCGACGCCACGCGCCGTGGGCCCATGCTCGGCGAGTTTACCGTCGTAGTACTGCCGCGTCTGCTGCAGGAGTTCCAGCGTGCTCATCGACCTCCGGTGTGCCGTATTCAGCGCGAATCACGGTGTAGGGCCGGTTCTTGGTTTCCGTAAACACCTTCGCGAGATAGACGCCAACGATGCCCACGCTGAACAGCGTCAGCCCGCCAAGGAACCAGATTGAGATGATCAGCGAGGCATAGCCAGCCACACCGATATGGCCAGTCAACGCTCGGACGACCAGCACGGACGCGGCGATCAACGAGATCGTGACGACAATTGCGCCCATGTAGAAGATGTAGATCAGCGGCCGGTTGCTGAACGAGGTGACGGCGTTCACCAGCGCAGATGCCCGAGCTCTCAGGCTGTAGCTGCTGCCGGGCCGGCTGCCCTTCACGACTTCGAGCGCTCGCTGATCGAATCCCGTAATCACCCAAAGTCCGGCGAGGCAGATCTCGCGATCCATGTGCTGGACGAGCGCGCGGACGTACCGCCGGGTCATCAGCCGCACCGTGACCACGTTGCGTGGGATCTGATCGGTGAGCAAGCGGTTCACCACGGTGTAGAACAAATGGCCGCTCACCCGTTCCAGAAGGCCGCCCTTACGCTGCGACTGGACCCCGTAGACGACGTCGGCACCGGTGCGTCGAAGAACTTCGTGGAACCGCAACAACCATTCCGGCTCTTCTTCGAGGTCGCAGTCGATCAGGAAGATCAGTTCACCCCGTGCCATTGTCAAACCGGTCATCAGTGCCCTGTGGTGACCGAAATTCCGGGACAGATCGATGATTCGCACCCGCGCGTCGCGCTCACGGAGGCGCAGCGCGACAGCGAGAGAGTCGTCCGGCGATCCATCGTTGACAAAGACGATCTCGTAGGAAGAGGAGATCGCTGAGATGGCCTTGACTGTCCGCGCGTAGAACTCCTCGAGGAAGGGCGATGACCGGAACATCGAGGTGACAACGGACACGCGAACGTCGTTCGGCATTCAGTCCTTAGAGCGCTTTCAGGTAGTGCGGGGCGTCAGGTCCGACTGAGAACAGCAGGTCCAGTACGCTCACATGATGCTCGAATGGCGGCCAGGGCTGAGGGTATTCCCGATAGCCACTGTAGTCGGCGAATTGTACCTGAATTCCCGCGGCGGCAAACTGCGCGTCGTCGAGATATCCCCGCGCGTTCGGGCCCGAGAGGTAGTCGGTTGCGCCCGCCTTTCGACACAGCTCGATGAGACGTTCGTTCTTGCCTGCGGGGGCGCCGTAATCGGTCGACCACTTGATCGGCGTCGTGATGGCGAGCAGCGCGCAGATCGTCGAAATGAATCGGAGGTTCACATCGCTGAGCCGCTCCTCGTCGCCACGAGCTTCGTAGAGCGCCGCGATCCGCTCTTCGTACTCACGAAAGAACGGGGCGCGCCCGTAGCTGGCGCGCAACGTGGCCCAGTGTGCTTCGCCCCATCGCGTGTCGGAGACGTACGCATCCTGAATCAGTTGCGTGTAGAGCCCTTTGGTCCGGACCGGAATCGTCAGCCACGCCGGCCCATGCTGTGTCTTGATCCGATTGCGGCTGCGCCAGTCACGCTTCGTGAACTGCACATCGTCGAGGAGGATGAACTCGTCCGCTGCTCGGATCAGGTCGAAGTAGCCCTTCCACGGAATGTAGCTGGATTGAACTATCGCGACGCGTTTACGGCTCATTGACTGATCAGGGCAACGATTCAACAATCAAAAATCAATAATCGATAATGTATTCACGCGACTGTATCCTATGTGGGGGCTTCGAGCGCCTGTTTCCGGGGATCACCATTTGTGACGACGACATCGAGCTACGGAGTCATCGAACAAGCGTCGGCGCGCACCGATTGCGATGGCCACGCCGAGCGCATTCGGCTCGAGGGATTCACGATCGTTCCCGGTGGATACGACGCGAACGAACTCGCGTACCTTGCCGAACGCATCGACGCCCTGCTGGCCGAGCAGGCCGAGAGGGCCGGGGGCGTGAACGCGCTGGCTGAAATCGGGGAGCACGAAACGCTTCGCTGCTGTCTCGCGCACGACGACGCGTTCGTACGGCTCGCGACGAACGAACAGGTCCTCGCCGTCTGTCGTCGGTTGCTGGGCGACTACATCGTCCTCACCCAGCAGAACGGTATCGCCAATTCACCCGGGCGGGTGCACCATCAGACCGCGTGCCATCGCGATCTGCCCTATCAACACTTCGTATCGTCGCGGCCGCTCGCGATCAGTGCTCTCTTCTGCGTCGATCCTTTCACCCGGGAAAATGGCGCCACGGTCGTGCTGCCCGGGACCCACCGGATCGAGCACTTCCCATCTGACGACCTGGCAAAGGAGATCGAGCGCTCTCTGGAGGCGCCCGCTGGCTCGTTCCTCGTGTTCGACTCGATGTTGTTTCACCGCGCCGGTCACAACCGGTCGGCCGCAATGCGCCGTGCGGTCAATCACGTCTACGCGCTGCCATTCATTGGGCAGCAGATTTCGATGCCCGACGTCTTGCAAGGCCGATACGCCGACGACCCGGCTCTCCGGCGACTCTTTGGGTACGAGACGAAACCGGTGGCGTCGGTGGACGACTGGTGGGCACGCCGGAGGGCCCGACGCTGATTATTCCTGATGCGAAGGCCTCGGCCCCCGAGGTTTACACCAAGATTCCGTTCAACCGCCCTTACGTGACCGGGGCGGAATTCGCCTACGTCCAGCGGGCCATCGAGGCGATGCACCTGTCGGGCGACGGGGCCTTCACGAAGCGCGCGCACCAACTGCTGCAGACGATGACCCAGTCGCCGGCGTCGCTGCTGACGACGTCATGCACGCATGCGCTCGAGATGATGGCGCTGTTGCTCGACCTGGAGCCCGGTGACGAAGTCATCGTTCCATCGTTCACTTTCGTGTCGACGGCCAACGCGTTTGTGCTTCGGGGCTGTCGTCCGGTCTTCAGTGACATTCGCGCCGACACGCTCAACCTCGACGAATCCCGATTGACGTCGCTGATCACGCCCAGAACGCGAGCGATTGTCGTCGTGCATTACGCCGGCGTGGGCTGTGAGATGGATTCGATTCTGTCGCTGGCGGCGGCACACGGCATTCCGGTTCTGGAGGACAACGCGCACGGACTGCTCGGGAGGTATCGCGGCAAGGCCCTGGGGAGCTTTGGAGCGATGGCAAGCCAGAGCTTTCACGAGACGAAGAATTTCAGTTGCGGCGAGGGAGGAGCGCTCATCATCAACGATGAGCAGTACGTGCCCCGCGCCGAGATCGTCCGCGAAAAGGGGACCAACCGGTCGCAGTTCTTTCGAGGCGAGATCGACAAGTACACCTGGGTCGACGTGGGCTCGAGTTACTTGCCATCCGAGGTTCTGGCTGCTTTTCTGGTCGCACAGTTGGAAGCGGCGGAGCAGATTCAATCAAAGCGCCGGCACCTGTGGGAGCGGTACGCAGCGGGCCTCACCGACTGGTGCCGTTCGGTCGGGGCGATGATGCCCTGTGTCCCGACGCATTGCGAGCAGCCGTTCCACATGTTCTTCGTGCGAATGCCATCGCTCGAAGCGCGTACAGCGCTGACGGCCGCACTCCGGACCAAAAACATTCAGCCGGCCTTTCACTACGTTCCGCTTCACACGTCTGAGATGGGCCGTCGCTTCGGCGGAACCGCCGGGCAGTGTCCGGTGGCCGAACACGCCGCAGACTGCCTGCTCAGGCTTCCTTTCTACACCGCCATGACGAGCCTCGATCAGGAGCGGGTCATCGAGGCTGTCCGCGATTTCCGGTAGGTCGCGCCATCATGCGTCTGACCATTCTGGCCCTGACCCTAAATGAGATCGACGGTGTGAAGGCCATCCTGCCCAGCATCGAGCGAGCCTGGTACGACCAGCTCATCGTCGTCGACGGGGGATCGACGGACGGCACAATTGAATGGTGCCGGGATCATAACTACCAAGTACATGTTCAGCGGCAGCACGGAATTCGCTTCGCCTATCTGGAAGTGCTGGACAAGATCGCCGGCGACGTCGTGCTGACGCTGAGCCCGGACGGCAACTGTGATCCGCAATGGATTCCAGCCCTGGCGAACCGAATCGATCAAGGCTTTGACCTTGTGATCGGCAGCCGCTACAAGGGCGAGGCCAGGAGCGATGATGATGACATCGCAACTGCGTTCGGGAATTGGCTGTTCACCAGGACGGTGAATCTGCTTCATGGAGGGTCTTACACCGATTGCATGGTGATCTACCGGGCGTTTCGCCGGGAATTGATTTATCAGCTGGATCTCAACTTGGAGGAGTCGTACAGACTTCCGGAACGTCTGTTTCGAACGATCATCAGCTGGGAGCCGCTGATGTCTGTTCGCGCCGCCAGGCGAAAGATGCGCATTGACGAGATCGGCGTCGGTGAGCCACGGCGCATTGGAGGCAAGCGCAAACTTCAGATGTTCCGCTGGGGCGCGGCCTATTACTTCCAGTTCTGGCACGAAGCGCTCTATGGTCGAGAATCCGTGTCGGTACGAGCGCAGCTCCCGAGAGATGTCAAAGGCTTCCAATCCCGCGACTGAGTCTGTCATCGGGAGCTCACGACCACTGCCCTCGAACGCCTCGACACGTCGTGTCGTCGCGGCGGGCCTCGTGGTTACGCTGGCGCCGCTCGTCCTCCTGATTGCCAACCGCGATTGGTTCTTCACGCCGGAAGGCTTTCTCGATCCCTGGCAATACGTGGGCTTCTTTCGGCTCTACGAGGATCTCGACTACTCGCCTGAAGAGTACAAACTGGCTCGCCTGCCATGGATTCTGGTTGGTCATGCCATCACACGATTCATGTCGTCCATGTCGGCCGCGTACGTGCTGCACGCGATATTTCTCTGTGCGTTGCCGCTCACGTTCTTTGGCGTGACTTACGTCCTCCTCCGCCGTACCAGCCTCAGCGCCGTCGTGGCCTTGTGCCTCGGGTTCTATACGCATATGCATGGTCCGGGCGGCTGGGATTACAACAACACACCGTCAGGTCCGCTTTTCCTGGCCACTCTCTGGATCCTGATTCTCCCATCGTCACTCCGTGGCGGCGCTGTTGCACTGACATTCGCCGGGGTCATGGCGGCGTTGACTGCGCACGCGAATCTCCTCATGGTCAACCTGTTCCCCGCCGGGCTCTACATACACCTCGCGGCATCACGAGCCGAGAGCGGCCGGTGGCCGAGTGGCCGGATGGTGGTCCGTCGTTTCGGCTGGACTCTCCTCGGAGCGCTCCTGATCACGGTTGCCCTTGGCGTGATCAACTGGTCGGTCGGGAGGGACTTTGTGTTTTTCTCGGGACTGGTTCGCAAAGTGATGCGCTTTCTGACGGGTTCGGGCGAAATCGTCGGCCGCCCATTGTCAGATCTGGGTTGGGTCCTGACCTCGAGGTATCTGGCACCACTGGTCGCGGTCTTCGTTTCTGGCATCGTCTTCTTCGTCCGCGGAAGACGTGGCTCAGCAGACCATCGACTGGTGCCCCGCGCGTTGACCGTCCAGTTCCTGGGCTCGGGGATATTGGCGATCGTGTGGCAGGCCCTCGGCCAGCCGGTCCTCGACTGGGGGGACAACCTCGTGTATGCGCTGAATCTCAGCGCGTTCCTTGCTCTTGCCGGCCTGCTCTCGATTGGCTGGCCCGAATCACTCGAGCGACGCTGGGCGCTGACGACCGCGGCGGCTGCAGTGCTGATGGCGATTTGCCTTGTCGAAAGCGTACCTGCCTTGTCGAGAATCGCAGCGTGGATGACGCCGACTGTCCTACTGGCGGGGGGCATCGTCTTTTGCGCGCCTCTCGTCATGTACCTCTGGCGCCCCTCGGTCGCGACCGCGTGGCTGTTCGTAATCGTCTTCGCGATAGGGAACCGGCTTGTCGCTGATGTACCTCAGTCGTATGCGGCCGATGATCCGTGCAAAGTCCAGCCAGCGGTGTATCGCGCTATTGTCGAAGCAGCCTCACGGCTGGTCTCGATCGATCCGCTCTATAACCGAGTCGCAATCTGGTTCAGCCAGGACGAAAGGATCAGCCCGTTGCCGGGCTGCCCGGTGAGACTCGACTGGATGGGATATTCGATCAGAACGATGACGTCGATGAACTACTTGGGCAAGCCTCCGATGCCCGACGTGGAGGAGATGCCGGAGCAGGTGATTCGCGCTATTCAGGATACAGACACCATTCTCGCGATTGTCTCGGACCGGTCGGAATCCTTGCGAAAATGGGAGCGTCGACTTGCGTCTCTGGGGCTGCAGTACCGGGAACTCGATCGTTTTCGCATTCCGATGATGGAATCGGGATTTGACATCCACGCGTGGGTGGTGACCTCGGCGCCCTGATGTTCATCGCAACAATGTTCATGTTCGTCGTCAGCCCGGTAAGGTCATGAATTACGTCGACCGGGTTCGACTGTCCCCGCTTCCGTTCGTATGGGCGCTGGGCTGGGTCATCGCCTTGGGAGGTGCCTTCTACGCGATTCCCTGGTTCGTCGTTGCCTATGATTCATTGAGCGAAGCCAACCACTTCGACTGGCCCGAGACCATCGCTAACGCGTTTGGACCCGACGTCGAGTATCGGCCACTGTTCCATCTCGCCCTGAAGGCGTCATACCAGATGTTCGGTCTGCACCTGTGGCCGTACCAGACGCTGGTGTTGCTGCAGTTCGCCTGCGTGCTCGCACTCGTGATCTGGCTATGTCGGCCCGCGGGCATGCACCGCGCTGCCGCGGCGTGTATCGCTCTCAGCTGCATCGCCGGTCTGCATACGTCCCGCATCCTGTTTGGGTTCTGGCCGGTAAACGCTGGATCCTTCGTGCTGATGCTTCTCCTGCTCGCCATTGCGATCGGCGTTGATGCGAGAGCGCGGTCGATACGCTGGATCTATTTCCCGATCGTGCTTATCGCACTGCTGTCGCTTGAATGGGGGGTGATGGTTGTCGCGGTGCTCCCGGTGTTGTGGTTCATGAAGGCGCCCGCAGTGGACCGTCGGGCGCTGGCGTGGGCCTTCGCGGGAGTGGCGGCCTACGCCGCGATTCGTCTGGTATTTGGCCTGGTGGTCGCTCCTCCGTCCTTCCATACGGAGTCCGGTTTCGGCTTTTCCCAGTTGAGTCCGGTGCAGTTGCAAGCTCGCTTTGGGGACACACCGTGGCTGTTTCGCTTGTACAACGTCGGCGCGACGTTCCTCACCGTGGTCGCGTCTGAACCTCGCGACGGGATCTTCGGCTTCACTGCGGCGTTGCTCGACGGCAACGTGCCGTACTGGCGCTGGGTGCACGTCGCGTCGTCGTTGCTGACGACGGCCGTGGTCGCAACAGGGCTGGTCTTCTTTCGGCACATGTCGCCAAGGGATCGCCTGTTGTGCGCGGCGGGCCTGGCGTTGCTGATTTTCGGCAGCGCCTTCGGTGTGCCGTATACACGTGACCGTGTTGGCATGATGGCTGGCGTAGGCTACGGTCTGCTGGTGTATGTCGCACTGGTTGCCCTGCTTGCGCGACTGCCGCAGCGCGGGTGGCGACGATGGGCGACAGTCAGTTGCGTTGCCGTGATTGGCATCGCCTGGACCGTGCGCAACGCCGAGGCCTATTTACAACTGCGAGATACGGCGTGGGATTTCCGGCAGGAATGGGTACAACGGGCGGCCGAGTCAGACGCCGAGACTCCGCATGATGCGATCTGGACCGGGCTGCAGACCGCTGCCCTCAACAGCGCACCAGGCGACCCGCATCAGGACCCACTATGGACCTTCGTCCTTTTCGAAAGACGGTTTCCCATCGCGGCGGCGAAGCCGTTGTCGGCGCGGTTTGACGTTCGCTGGAAGCCCGAGGTGACCGACGGCATCCGGCAGGAATTGGAGAATGAACTGGGATTGACCAACGCACAACGTGTGCAGCGAGACCCGCGGCAACGGACCTGGGAATATCGCCTCCGCCGGCCGACGCACAATCGGGTCCGCGCGGTGCTGCAAATCGCCGCAGTCGAAGACACGGCCCGCATCGACCCCGAACGGCTTGAGATCGTCGACTAGACATGCTCGTCGGTCGGAGCCGGAGCCTCGCTCGTCTTACCTCATTCGATCTTCGACTTCTTTCACGCCCTCGACGGACGAGGCGATTTTCACGATCCGTTCACGCTCTTCTCGATTGGTTTGATCGCTCGATAGCCTGATGAGGCCCCCCTGGGCCTCTACATCAATCGGAATCTTGCCAACCACGGCATCCTGGCCGAGCGCGTCTTTCACTTTGTCGGCGAGGGAGCGGTTGTTCAACCACATGTCGTTGACCACCAACTTGACGCCCTTGGCTTCTTTTGCGAGCGCCATCGCCTGCTGCTGCTCGGTCGGCGTGCCGGTCTTGCCTGACAGGTAGACGACTTGACGTTTCACCTCGATCGACAGCGCCAACGGGGCAATGGTCTGATTGGTGTCGAATCGCGTGCGCACGTCGCGCTTGATGTCTTCTTCCGACGGGCCGCAGGCGACACAGAGAGCGGCGACCAGGCACCCTAGTGCCAGCTTTGGCACGACGTCGCGCGGTGTTGACACACTTACCTCCACGTATTCGTTATTCCAGCACATCTCTCTCGTCAAGCGCGACGTTGTCAATTCCCAACTCCCAAGATCCAACTCCCAAACCCGGTGCTTTGGGAGTTGGGAGTTGGAATTTGGGCGTTGACGTGTTTTCCAGGGTCCTGCGGTTGCGCACATAGGTTGCGCTGCTCTCTCCAGGCTTGTGGCGTGCGTGGTACGATTCGCGGCGAGACATGGCCGCTGAAAAGACCGAGCGCGAAAAGGCAGAACGCAACCTCGCGGACAATCGCAAGGCCCTCCACGACTATCACATCCTCGAGACGTGGGAAGCGGGTCTCGTCCTGCTCGGGACGGAAGTGAAAGCGATTCGCGAAGGGTCGGTCAACCTGCGCGACAGCTACGCACGCATCGACAGGGGCGAGATATGGCTGCTGAACGTGCACATCAGCCCCTACAGCCACACCGGCTATGCTCGCCACGAGGAACGGCGCGATCGCAAGCTCCTCCTCCACCGCCACGAGATCCAGAAACTGACTGGCCGCGTGGTGGAGAAGGGACTGACGTTGGTTCCACTGCGGATGTACATGAAGAAAGGCCGCGTCAAGGTCGCCCTGGCTCTGGTGAAAGGCAAACAGGCGCACGACAAGCGCGAGACGATCCGCCGCCGCGAGATCGACCGCGAGACACGCGCCGCGGTGAAGGCGCGCAGCCGCTAACGGGCGCGAACCGGGAAAGGGAGATACTAGTCCTCATGTTTCAGGGGTTGCGGGCGCGACTGGCGCAATGGCGACAACCGACGACGTCGCCGCTGACGATCGCCAAGCGCATTCACCGCATCGAGAAAGATTTGAGCTCACTGCGGGAACAGCACGAGGAAGTGTTCCGTCAGCTCCGTCTCCTGCAGGCCGGCGTTGATGGACTCGTCAGGGCCGCATACGTCGATGCTCGCAGCCTTCCCTATCCCGAGCGGCTCACCGCCAGTCGGTTTCGACTCGCGTCCCAGAACCAGGAGGACGGTATTCTCCTGGCCCTGTTCGAGCAGGTCGGTGTCACGAACAGGCGATTCGTGGAGCTCGGAAGCGGCGCATCAGGCGGCAATGCGGCGATGCTCGCCGGAGAGTTCGGCTGGTGCGGGCTCCTGGTCGAAGGCGACAAGGGGAAAGTGGAGTACGCCGGGCGGCGCTTCCCGCGCACGACGGCTGTGGCGGCCTGGATCACACCCGAAACGGTCAACGCGTTGCTCGAACAACACGGCTACGCCGGTGAAGTGGATCTACTGAGCGTCGACGTCGATGGAAACGACTACTGGATTTGGAAGGCCATCACCGTCTGCACTCCGCGCGTGCTCATGCTGGAATACAACTCGATGTTCGGCCCGGAGCGCGCCGTCACCGTTCCGTACGATCCGAAGTTCAGTCGGCGCGACCATCGCTTCTGTTACTACGGCGCCTCGCTTGCGGCGATGACGCGGCTCTCGGAGAGCAAAGGCTACCGCCTCGTGGCGGTGGAACCGACCGGTGTCAACGCCTTCTTCCTTCGCAACGATGTCGGGCCCGAGATTCCGGCCTGCGAACCGGCCCGCGTCTATCGCATCCCCGACAAATACAACCAGATGATCCGGGATAAGCAATTGGATGTGTTCAAGTGGGTCGAAGAGTCTGGCCGGCGGCTCATCGACGTTGAATGAGGCTGCCGCGAGTCGCTTTTATCCTTGTCTTCTGGCTGGGCGCCCTGACGGTATCCGTCTCGACCTACAACATCATCAACGATCACTTCGACCGGATCTCGCGGGCGAGACAGATCGCGCGCTACGGTGAGCTGCCCTTTCGAGACTTCTTTGATCCGGGTTATTTCATGACGGAGTTCAGCTCCGCCGGCCTCCAGCTGCTGCTCGGCGACAGCCTGCTGGGCGAGATGCTGCTCAACACCGTGATCATTGCGACCGGTGCCACGCTCGTGTTCGTTCTCGCGCGCCGTGTCTCGGACTCCGACCTGGGCGGGCTTGCGCCGGCTCTTCTCGCGCTGTTCGCGATGCCGCGAGCCTACGACTTCGACAAGGTGTTGTTCTACCCGCTCGGCATCTTCCTGTGCTGGCGGTACGTCGATCGTCCTGGAGCCCGTCGAGCGCTGGAATTGGCTGCGGGCATCACGATCGGCGCGTTGTTTCGATATGACACCGGCATCTATACCGGCCTTGCCGCCGTGGTCACGATGCTCGTGCTGCACTGGCGCGAGCCCAAAGTATGTGCCCGGCGCATCGGGCTCTGCGGGTTCACGGCAGCTCTCGCCGGGCTGGTGGTCCTCGTTCCGATCGTCGGCTTCGGCGGCGTTCCCGATGCGATCGACCAGGTCGTGACGTACGCAGTCAGGGAAAAGGCCAGGACTCAAGTCGGCCGAGCACCTCGTTTCTCGATCGGCAATTTCGTGGGGCGAGCGTCGCTCTCGTCGCCGGCGGCCTCCGTGACGGTGAGATGGACGCCGATCGTGAGCGACATCGGCCGTCACGAGGCCGAGTCGAGATACGGGCTGAACGAAGGGATCCGTGGAGACAATCCGGGTGACAGAACGTATCGATACACGATGCGCGCTCCATCCGCGACGACGATCAGGGAACTCATCAAGGATCCGCGCGTCGACGACACAGCGGGCATCGATCGCGGTCGGCAATCGTTTCCTGAAGAACCCCTGTGGATTCGCGCTCAACGCCGTTTCCCGCCGCTGCAGTTGCGCGTCCTCCCGCATGCGTGGAACCGAGACAACGCTACCGCATACATCTACTACTTTTTCTGGGTCTTTCCGTTCGTGGCGGTGATCGCTATCGCGATTGCGTGGCGCGCTCCATGGAACACGACCCAGGAACTCGCGCGGCTGGGAGGCGGCCGCAAGGGTGCGCTGATGTTATACTCGCGCTTCGCTGGCACGGACTCTAATGCACCAGAGGCGCAGCTGCTCGATGCAGCGATCAAGCAGATTTGCCGCGACGCCGGCTTCGAAAAGATCTCCACAGGCAGCACGTACACCGGCGACGATTGGAAAGAGAAGCTTGCGCTGATTAACAGCGGCGATGGTGCGGTTGACCACGCTGATGAATCGCCGATCGATACCGATCTCGTTCGCGTATTTCCAATCAGAACGCGATTGTCACGATTCCTGACGGACGATTCCGATTGCGTCGTAACGGTCCGGCGACCGTTCGATGGGCGATCGAATCCCTTGTCCAAGGAAACGGCTGATTCAATCAAGGAAACAATTCCGAAGCTCAAGCTGGGCCGCAAGAAACGCGTGCTGTTGCAAATATCGAGCACAACAGCCGGCCAGCCGGTGTTGGAGAGGTTCGTATCGCGCAGCGGCAACGCGCCATCGGAAGCAGACCACTTCGC
>Ga0105249_10001189_pt1 | contig 22992 bp, 23 predicted proteins | sample KBSS44metaG_FD_81522 | JGI IMG/M metagenome (GOLD analysis project Ga0105249, IMG submission 81522) | Switchgrass rhizosphere microbial communities from Kellogg Biological Station, Michigan, USA - KBS S4-4 metaG | ecosystem: Host-associated > Plants > Roots > Rhizosphere > Soil | place...
CCGAATCGATGAGCAACGCCCCGTTCCTCCTGAAAGGGGCCCGGTGGGGCTATCGCATGGGAAATGCGGAAGTGATCGACTCGATGCTGGCTGAAGGAGTCACCTGTGCCATCAAGGGCTGTCACATGGGAAACACTGCCGAAGAGATCGTCAGGCGGTACCACGTGAGCCGCGAGGATCAGGACGCCTTCGCCGCCGACAGCCAGCAACGCGCCGAACGAGCAGTTGCCTCTGGCGCGTTCGATCGCGAGATCGTCGCCGTCGAGGTTCCGCAGCGGAAAGGCGCATCGCTCCGCGTAACCCGAGACGAATACCCCCGCGCCGGGACGACGGCGGAGAAGCTGGCGGCTCTCAAGCCGGCGTTTGCGAAAGACGGCACTGTGACGGCGGGGAACTCGTCGGGGATCAACGACGGGGCGTCGGCGCTGGTGATTGCGACCGAGAAGAAGGCCCGCGATCTCGGCCACGCGCCGCTCGCGCGAATTCTGTCGTACTGCACGACGGGCGTCGATCCCATGATCATGGGAATGGGACCGGTCGACGCCATCCGAAAGGCGCTTGATAGAGCGAAGCTGACGATCGCCGATCTCGATCTCATCGAGCTGAACGAAGCATTCGCCGCGCAATCCCTCGCGGTCGTCCGCCAATTGAATCTCGATCCCGCCAAGGTCAACGTCCATGGCGGCGCCATCGCGCTCGGACATCCGATCGGGGCGAGCGGCGCACGCGTGCTCACCACGCTGGCCCACGCGCTCCACGCCCGAGGATCAGGCCGTGGCGTCGCATCGCTGTGCGTCGGGGGCGGCATGGGAACGGCGATGGTTATCGAGGCGTGGCGCTGAAGATCGCGGTGCGCGTGCTCGATGGATTGATTACGCACGCGCGTGATGAAGCGCCGCTCGAATGTTGTGGATTACTCGCAGGGCACGGCGATGTGATCGACGAATATGTGCGAACCACCAACACCAGAGCGAGTGAGGTCGCCTACGAAATCGACCCGCGCGAGCACATCGCGATCATGAAGGACCTTCGCATACGCGGCCGCTCGGTCCTCGGCGCCTACCATTCCCATCCAAGAACGGCAGCCTTCCCATCAGCGACCGATGTCGCTGAAGCACACTATGAGAGGGATTTCGTTTACGTGATTGTCTCGCTCGAGCGCGAACCGCCGGATGTCCGCGCGTATCGGCTCGAGCGTGACCGGCTCATCGAAGTGCCGTTCGAAGCAGAAGTGTGAGCTCTTCGTCTACCGATCAATCAAGCCGCCATCCCGGATCCCTGGGCGAATCTTGACGTCGGTGGATCCCCGTCCAACAATCTTGTCTTTCTGCTTCAGGCGGAACTCGACGCGATAATCACCCGCCGTATTGAACGTGTGATCGATCGAGAAGTGACGTTTGATTTCGCTCTTGCCCGCCTCGTAGGGTTCGCAGTCCGTTTTCGACTCCGACCGCGTATCGTCGCCCCAGTCCCACTCGATCGTCGCGCAGTAGAACTCTTCGTAGTCGTTGGCGCCGCCCTTGAGGTCGGCAGTCAGGACCATTCGCGCCGGGGAAAACCCGGTCATCGGCGAGACTTTCACGCTGATGCTTGGTTTGTCCTTCTTATCCGGACCGGCTGCCTGCGCGGACACAGCAAGAGCCAGCGCACACAAAATCGCCGGCAACAGCCGGCGCAGGGGGCTCACGTGCATGTCAACCTCCGAGAGAAAGTCGCGGAGCGCTGAAGCCTGGCGATGGAACGCGAAGCGGTCGGCGCGTGGTTGGCTTCGGTCGCCACGTACGATCCTACCATGCGCGGCTGCGGCTGCGGTCCGGCAAACCGGTAAATCACTCTATAATCAAGCATGCCCTCGACCGTCTCGTTGCCCGCGATTGCCCTGAGTGCCGCGTCGCCCGCCGACATCGACACCGAGTTGCTCGCGGTCCCAGTTTTTGAAGCAGACAACGAGTCGGCGGACCTTCACTCGCTGGACGCTGCTACCGGCGGCGCGCTCCATCGAGCCCTGCGCTCACAAGAGCTCACCGGAAAACTGTACGAAGTGTTCGTGACGCCCGTCACCAACGGGTGGCGAGCCGGCCGCATCGGGTTCATCGGCGCCGGCAAACGATCGGATTTCAACCTGGAGCGGGTGAGGCGTGTGGCGGCTGCGGCATCTCTCAGTGCTCGCACCCGACGAGTTCAGCGTTTTGGCTGGCTCAACCGTGGTGATCTGCCGATCCTCAAAGCCGTCCAGGCGGCGACCGAGGGCATCGTCCTGTCGGCGTACAGTTCGGATCGGTACAAGAGCGGCGAACGCGGCGCACCTCCGATCGATCAGGCGTTGATTGCGGCATCCGGGGCGGACCGAAGCGATCTTGAAGCGGCGATCAATCGAGGACGTGTTTTCGGCGAGTCGTCGAACATCGCGCGTGAGTTGAGCAACGAGCCATCAAATGTGCTCACGCCGACGACATTTGCCGAGCGGGCCACGGAAATCTGTGAGCCGGCTGGAATCGGCGTCGATGTCCTCGAGGCTCGCGACATCGAAGCGCTCGGCATGGGATTGCTGCTCGGCGTCGCCCGCGGCAGCGCCGAACCGCCGCGCGTCATCGTCATGCGCCACCGCCCGGCCGGTGCTCCGCAGGCACCGGTTCTCGGGCTCGTCGGCAAGGGCATCACGTTCGATACCGGCGGCATCTCGATCAAGCCGGCTGACGGGATGGAACGGATGAAAGACGACATGGCTGGCGGCGCGGCAGTCGTCTGTGCCATGCGCGCGATCGGACTGCTGAAGGCGCCAATCAACGTCGTCGGCGTCGTGCCGACGACCGAAAATATGCCGGGCGGACGCGCGATGAAGCCCGGCGACGTCCTCACATCAGCGTCCGGCAAGACCGTCGAAGTCATCAACACCGACGCCGAAGGACGGCTGATACTTGGCGATGGGTTGTGGTACGCGCAAAAGCTCGGTGCGACTCACCTCGTCGACGTCGCAACTCTCACCGGCGCCGCCGTCGTCGCGCTGGGCAAGGTGACTTCCGCAATTTTCGGTCAACCGGATCCGTGGGTCGACCTCGTGCGCCGAACGGTCGAAGAGGGAGGCGATCGTTGCTGGCCGATGCCGCTGTACGACGAGTACGCGGAGCAGCTGCGCAGCGAGATCGCCGATATGCTCAATACGGGCGGACGCCCGGCGGGTGCCTGCACCGCGGCGATGTTCCTGAAAGAGTTTGCCGGCGGCTTGCCCTGGGCGCACCTCGACGTCGCTGGCACCGCATGGTTCGATGACCCCAAGCCATGGATGATCAAGGGTGCGAGCGGTGTCGCCGTCCGAGGTCTCGCTGAGCTCGCCTTCACGAGCGCCAAATGGAAATGATGATTCAGCAGCAGCCGATCATTGTCCACGTCGTTCAGCCGGCAACCGAGTCGACAACTGTCTCTGATGTGTTGATCGGCGCGTTCGGCCTGACGGGCCTTCTGGTGCTTCTGGCAATCCTGCTCGGTCTGGTGCTGGGAGGAATCCTAATCGGGATCAAAGTCGTGCGGCGACGGATGAACATCGAGCCGCCGCCGGATGCCGGGATCATCCATATCTTCTGAATTCTCCGAGAGACGTTTTCCGGAATCCGGGATCCGACGCTATCTGGCGCCCAGACCAATGACAGCTGCCTTCGGCTTCTTCAAACCTTCCTGATACTTGATCACGGCTTCGAAGAGCGCTTCCGCAATCTGCTGCCGATAGGCGGTGCTCTTGAGCAGCGTGCCTTCCTGATGGTGGGTCACAAACGAGATCTCGGCGAGCACGCTGGGCATTGATGCGCCGATCAGCACGACGAACGGTGCCTGCTTCACACCAAGATCGCGTAACTGCTTATTTCTGGTTGCCAGTTTGCGAATCATCGAGCGCTGCACGAGTTCGGCGAAGTCTCGCGACTCGTCGAGCTTGTTGTTCAGGGCGATCGCTTTCACGATGTCGGGAAGGCTATGCATGGCGCGGCCAGAGCTCGCATTCTCGCGCGCGGCGACGGCTTCGGCCTCCGGGTTGTTCGCAAAATTGAGGAAGTAGGTTTCGACGCCGCGGGCCTTCGGGTTACGGCTGGCGTTTGCGTGGATCGAAAGGAACAGGTCGGCGCCTTCGCGATTGGCAATGGCGGTGCGTTCCTCGAGTGGCACGAACACGTCGTTGTCGCGCGTCATCACCACTTCAACGCCGGGCTGCTTCAGCAGCAGAATGCTCAGCCTGGTCGCGACGTCAAGGGTCAACTCCGCTTCGTTGACGCCGTTGGCCTGCGCTCCCGGATCATGCCCGCCGTGGCCTGCATCGATGACCACGCGCGCCACTCCAAGTCCCAGCTCGCGAGCCAACGAGAACTTTCCATCGAGATTTGCAACAGGGGAGCCCGCAGTCGACGTTGCTGCCGCAGGTGTCGGCGTCGATGCCGGAGGCGGCGGGATGCGGGCGCCAGTGGGCCTCACCGGGGGTTTCGGCATCGCTTCCCATCGAAATTTCGCCAGAGCGGACGCCGACAGCGGGACGGTTGGCAGAGACGGCAGGGGCGGCAGTGGCGTCTGCAGCGGCACGATCACCGGGTTCACGGTGAGCTCTTTCAAGGCTTCCTTTTCGAGGCTCGTTGGTCGCTTCAGCGGTGGGGAAGGCTCCCTTCGCGCCGGGTGTGTGCCGGACGTCCCCTGCCCGACGACGGGGAGTGCCGGCTTCTGAGCGGTCGCTGCGACGCCGGTCGCCTGGGGCTTGAAGTCGATGACCAGGCGATACGGACTGTACAACGTGAACACGCTGTAGCTGTCGACCCCTGCCATGTCGAACACAATCCGCGTCGTCGAATTCGGATGCCTCCCGAGGCGGATTTCGCGGACGATTTCGTCGCTGTATCGAATGGTGGCATCGAGAAGAGCCGGCACAGGCCGGGTGCCCTTCAGGTCGAAGAACACGCGCGGCGGACCATCCAGGCGTTCGGCTCGATAGCTGGTCTCGGCATCCATCTCGACCGTGACGCGCATGCCTTCGGGGATGATGCTGCGCTTGATATCACGGATCAGGATTGTGGTCGGCGCTTGAGCGTCGCCCTGAACATCGGCCCCACTCGCGGTCGTTCCGACGGCTTTGTCGTCAGGCGTTTCACGTGAGGTCAACGCGACGGGCGCGACTTTCTCGACGCTTGATGGCGCTGTTGGTGCGCTTGCAGCGCGCAGAACATCATCGGCACCCGAACGAAGCGAGCTGCTTGGGTACTCGCGTTTCAACCGGGTGAGATACCGGATCGCCATGTCTCGATCCTGCGACTCGCCGAACCGCTGAAAAGCGAGCCAGGCCAGGTTTCCCGCCTGCCACATGGCGTTATCGGCGTAGCCGCTCGCGGGAAAACGCTGGACGACGAGATCGTACGCGCTGATGACGCGGCGAAACTCGGCGCGGGTTGTCGCCGCTTCATCGGCGCTTCGCACGGCTCGTTCCCGACTCATGGCGCGCTCGTAGAGCGTGCGCGCCGAACTGTCGCCGCTGGCCGCCGCCGGCGCCGTCAGCGTGCACGCAAGCATGAGAATTGTCGCGGGATATCTGAGCGTCATGGCTACCTCAGTTGCGCGTCCACTTCATCGAAGTAATCGGGCTTGACCAGAACCTCGCGCGACTTTCCGCCGGCGGCGCCGGAAATCGGCGAGACCAGTCCTTCCGCTTCCATCATGTCGACCAGCCGCGCCGCGCGACTGAATCCAATCCGCAGCCGGCGCTGCAGGTACGACACCGAGGCCTGGCCGCTCGACACGACGATTCGCGCCGCCTCGTCGTAGAGGTCGTCTTTCTCGAAGTCGAGATCGGCCGACGTCTTCTTGTCGTCGTCGGTGATCGTGGTGTCGTAGGTTGGTTTCCCCTGCTTGCGCAGGAAGCTCGCCAACCGGGCGCTTTCCTGCTCGGAGATGTAAGGTCCGTGCAACCGCACATACCGCGAAGAGGCCGGAGGCAGGTACAGCATGTCCCCTCTGCCGAGCAACTGCTCGGCACCATTGCCGTCGAGGATCGTCCGTGAGTCGATCTTCGACGACACACGGAACGAGATGCGGGCGGGGAGATTCGCCTTGATCAGCCCGGTAATGACGTCTACCGACGGCCTCTGCGTCGCTAGAATGAGGTGAATGCCGACCGCGCGAGCCATCTGCGCGAGACGGCAGATGGATTCTTCGACCTCGTTGCTCGCCACCATCATCAGATCTGCGAGCTCGTCGATCAGCACGACGATGAATGGCAGCGCGCGAATTTCATTGCCCTTCGGATCGAGGACCGGCCCGCCCTTCGTTTCCGCCTGGGCGAGCTTGAAGTTCCGGTTGTACTGCTCGATGTTGCGCACGCCAACGGCGGCCAGTGTCTTGTAGCGTTCCTCCATCTCGCGCACCGCCCAGCGCAGCGCGTTGGCCGCCAGTTTGGGATCGACGACCACCGGTGTGAGCAGGTGAGGGATTTCCTCGTACATACCCAGCTCGAGACGTTTCGGATCGATCATGATCAATCGCACGTCGTCGGGCGTGGCACGAAAGAGAATGCTCGACAGCATCGCATTCACGCTGACGGACTTGCCGGTTCCCGTCGATCCGGCGATGAGCAGATGCGGCATCGTCGCGAGATCGCTGACGAACGGCTCGCCGTGGATCGTCTTGCCCAACGCCAGCGTCAGTTTCGACGCGGAGCGCTTGTAGGCATCGGCCTCGAGCAGCTCGCGCATGGAGATCAGCTCGCGGTTTGGATTCGGAATCTGGATACCAACTGTCGACTTGCCCGGAATACGGTCGATCAAAACGGATTCAGCCTGCATCGCGAGGCACAGGTCGTCGGCAAGGCCGGTGATCTTGCTGTACTTGACGCCGGCGTCGGGCTTGAACTCGTAGGTGGTCACCACCGGACCGGGGTGGATCTGGACGACAGAGCCTTCGACCGAGAACTCGCGGCACTTCTCTTCAAGCAAGCGCGCGCCGTCCATCAGTTCACGCTCGTCGATCTTTCGTTCGCTTCGGGGCGCATCGAGCAGGGCAAGCGGAGGCAGCGTGTAGGCACCTTTCTTCCGTTCCGCCGGTAACTTCTCCGGTTCCGGCAGCGGCAGTGGCGGGGCAACCGAGGGTGGTGGACGCTTGATCGCGGCCGGCGGAGTTGGGCGTGACGACGCGGCTTTCAGCGCGGCCGCCGCCGCTTCCATCATCGCGGCGGTGCGTGATGGCTTTCTCGGCACGTCCTCCGGCGCTTTGGGTTTCATTGCCGCGGATGCGGCGTCGGGCGAGAGGCGCGGTGGCGGCGGAAGTTCGGCGGTGTTTCGTCCCGCGATCTTCGGCCTGGCTGCCTCGGTGTCCTTTGTCTTCTCGAGGTGCTTCCGCAGTACCTCCTGTCGCTGCTTGCTGCGCCTCTGGTCCTCGCGCCAGGAGCGGTAGGCCGCAAATAGCGCCGCCACGCGATCGCGGAGGATCTGACCGATGACCCCAAACAGCCGCCCCAACGAGAACTGTGTCGAAAGGATGATGCCGAGAAAGAGGAGCGTGAGGATCAGAATGATCGACCCGGTTCGATTCAGGTAGGTCGCCAGAAGCGCCGCCAAACGATCGCCGATGAATCCACCAGCGCGAAAGGTCTTGCCTGAAATCTCGGTCGTGCCAAAGGCGAGCGACATGAACGACGACACGCAGCCGAACAGCAAGCCGGCACCAACCAGCTTCGTGTATGCCGCGTCGAGCGTCCGGCACCAGAAGTAATGCCAGCCGAGCACGACCAGGACGATTGGCACCAGGTACGACGAATAGCCGAGCACCTGATACGACAGCTCGGCAAGGAACGCCCCAACCTGTCCGGCGAAGTTCGACGGCAGCGTCGTCGATCCAGTATTGAAAAACCACACCGGATCGGACGCGTTATAGCTGGCAAGCGCGACCAACCAGATCAGCGCGAGAGCGAAGAACGCCACGCCGACGAATTCACTCACACGCCGCGAGATGAACGACTTAGGCACTCAGATCTCCATCACGACCGGCAGCACCAGCGGCCGCAGGCCGGAACGCTTTCTGAAGAACCGCTGCAGATCCACGCGAATCTTCTCTTTAATCAACCCGGGATCGGTCCGCTCTTCGACACTGGCCGAGTCCAGTGTCGTCGCCAGCAGCGACGGAATCTCCTTCAGCAACGCTTCTGTCCGCGCGTCGATGACGAACCCACGCGTGATCACGTCGGGCGTTTCCTCGAGGACGCCGGATTGCTTCCCGATCGTCACCACCGGAACCACCAGCCCGTCTCCCGCAAGATGACGGCGATCGCGCAGCACCTCATCACCAACCTCTCCGCTTCGCGTCCCATCGATCAAGATGCGACCGGCCGGAACCTTGCCGGCGATCCGCGCCCCCTCGTCGTCGAACCGAATCACATCGCCGTTCTCAGCCAATAAAACCCTGGTCGACCGCGACACCCGGGTAGCCACGCGGGCGTGGCGGGCGAGCTGCCGGTATTCCCCATGTATCGGCACGAAATGGCGAGGTCTGACCAGTGAAAGCATGAGCTTCAGCTCTTCCTCGCTTCCATGCCCGGATACGTGAATGTGCTTGTTTCCCTCGCTGATGACCTCGGCGTCTCGTCGCGCGATGTGATTCATCACCCGGCCGATGGCCTTCTCGTTCCCCGGAATTTCGCGCGCGGAGAACACGACCACGTCCCCGGCCGCCAGCTTCACGTGGCGGTGATCGTCGATGGCGATGCGCGGCAGTGCCGCCTGTGGTTCCCCCTGCGATCCGGTGCAAATGCACACCACGTCCTGTGACGGAAAGTTGCGTACGTCGCTGTCCCGCGCGAGCACTCCCGCCGGCACCCGCAGATAGCCGAGGCGCTGTGCAATCTCCGAATTCTCAATCGCCCCCCGACCGACGAACGCGACCCGCCGGTCGAACTGCGCCGCGAGATCCACGACGATCTGCATGCGGTAGATGCTGGAGGCAAACATCGCCACCACAATCTTTCCCTCGGCGCTCGTGAAGATCTCTTCGAAGCCATCGGTGACATCCACTTCAGAGCCGGTGAACCCGCGGCGATCGATGTTCGTGCTGTCCGCGAGGAGGGCCAGCACGCCGGCCGCTCCCAGCTCGGCGAAGCGGTGAACATCCAGATGCTCGCCATCGATCGGCGTCTGATCGATCTTGAAGTCGCCGGTATGAACGATGACCCCACGCGGCGTTTCAATCGCGACCGCGACGCAGTCGGGCATGCTGTGCGTCACTCGAATGAACTCGACCGTGAACGATCCGACCTGGACACGTTCACGCGGGCGCACCCGCCGCAGGCGCGTCCGGCTCGCCTGATCGTCCTCCGCGAACTTCGTTTCCACGAGCGCCAGCGTCAGCGCCGTTCCATAGACCGGACCGTCGACATACGGCAGCACGTGCGGAACGGCCCCGATGTGATCCTCGTGCCCATGCGTGAGCACGAGCGCCGACAGCTTGTAGTGCTGCAGCTGCCGGAGATCGGGAATGATCAAATCCACCCCGAGCAGCTCCGGTTCGGGGAACATGACGCCGGCATCGATCAGGATGGCCGTGTCGCCACAGGCGACAACCATCATGTTCATGCCGAATTCGCCGAGCCCGCCGAGCGGGATCAGTTCGAGGGGTGGCGCATCACTGGAAATGGACCATGCTCCTGACCCGTGATCGAATCTGTTTAGAACCTGGAAGAACCCAGTCGAACCTAGAAGAACCCGATCCGCGATCGGTCATTGGACAGACCACGCTGCGAGAGCCGTCCGGGCGGACGGAACACAACGCGGGAGCGGCGGGGGTGCCGCGACCATTGCCCACCGGTCTGACGCTGGGACATCAGACAGGGACCGCTTGAAAATGCGTCCAAACTATAGCACAGCCACTGGCTCAGTTCGAAGCGAAATAGTCCGCAAGCCGCGTCAACTCTGTGAGTTGCAGCGTCTCTGGTCGGCGGCGCGGGTCGATACCCGCTGAGGCGAGGGCCGCACCGGCGCTGGCGCCTCGAGACGTCGCGTAGGGACGGAGCGCGTTCAGGAGCGTCTTGCGTCGCTGCGTAAACATCGAACGCACCATCGCCTCGAAAACACGCTCGTCGGCGACCGCAGCGGCCGGTGGACGAAACCGGCAGTGAACGACTGCCGAATGCACCGTCGGCGCAGGCCGGAATGCGCCTGGAGGCAGCGCGAGCACCCGGCGAACGTCGCACTGCATTTGAACAAAGATCGAGAGCACGCCGTATTCGCCGGTTCCCGGCGCCGCGGTGAGCCGCTCAGCCACTTCCCGTTGCAGCATCAGCGTCGCATCGACCAGTAGACCGGCGCGTCGATGAGTCTCGAGCAGTCTGAACAGAATCGGCGACGACACATTGTAGGGAAGGTTACCTGCCACTCGGACGCGGTGCCCCTCGGCGATTGCCCCCAGATCGACTTCAAGGAAGTCTCCATGAATCAGGGTGACGTTGGCAGGAAGGTCCGGCGCGAGCGACGCCACCATGTCGCGATCGACTTCAATGGCGGTGAGATGCGACACGCGCGGTGCCAATCGTCGCGTGAGCACGCCGGGTCCCGAACCGATCTCGATGAATTGATCGTCTGGTTGCGGATCGATGACGGTGACGAGCTTGTCGGCCCACGCATCTTGCAGGAAGTGCTGGCCGAAACGTTTCTTGGCGCGCGGAGACCTAGACGTCGTCGAGCGATTCCCCACGCCAATACTTTTCTTCAATCTCTTCGATCTGGTCTTCATCCATGCCGAAGTAGTGACCGAATTCGTGAATGACGGTCTCGGCCACGCAGTCGCGAATCTCGTCGTCGTCGTCGCACGCGTCCTCGATGGGCCCCTGATAGATCGAGATGCGATCCGGCAGCGTATTCCCGTAACTCCAACTGCGTTCCGGCAGGGGAGTGCCCTGATACAGACCGAACAGCGAGTCAGGCGGCTCGATTTCCATCTCCTGAAGGATGTGCGGCGGTGGCTCGTCCTCGACGATGACCGCCACGTTTTTCATCGCGGCGCGGAAGCGTCGCGGGATTCCGTCGAGCGCTTCAGACACGAGCTGCTGAAACCGTTCCCGAGTCACGATTTCCGTGGCCTGGAGGCCGGCCGCGCGCCGCTGCGGCGCTTGACGTCTGCTCGCGGGGCGCTCTTTCGTGCCGCGCGCTTAGCGACAGCGAGAATCACGTTCCGATAGTAGTCACAAACATCGCGCACGGCGCACTCGTCGCAGAGCGGACGCGGCCGGCAGATGCGGCGGCCATGAAGAATCAGCGTATCGGACGTTCGGGTCCACTCAGGCGGCGGCATTGCGCCGCACAGTTGCTGCTCGACGGCCTCTGGATCTTCCGAGTTGGCGATGCCAATCCGGTTCGACACGCGCAGAACATGTCGATCGACCGGCAGTCCGGGGACGCCGAGCGCGTGACCGAGAACCACGTTGGCCGTCTTGCGGCCGACGCCGGGCAGCTGCACGAGATCGTCCATCGTCTTGGGCACATCGCCGCCATAGCGTCCGACGACTTCCGTGGCCATGCCGAGAAGCGAACGCGACTTGCTGCGGAAGAACCCGGTTGATTGAATCTGCGGCTCGAGCTCGTCGGTCGTCGCCTTCGCCAGCGTACTTGGATCCGGATACCGTTTGAAGAGAGCAGGCGTAACCTGATTGACGCGTTCGTCAGTGCACTGGGCCGACAGAATCGTCGCGACCAGCAGCTCGTATGGATTGGAGTAGTTCAGCTCGGTATCAGCATTCGGATGTTGCGCGCCGAGTTTGGCCATGATGCGGCGCGTCTCGGCGGACGATTTGGACAGGCGAGGGGAACGGGCCGCAGCCTTCGGCATGCACCCGATTGTAGCCACGGATGAACACGGATTCTAGCCACGGAACAACACGGATGAATACGGGGTTTTGGCCACGGATGAACACGGATGAACACGGGTTTAGCCACGGAAGAACACGGATGAACACGGGTTTAGCCACGGATGAACACGGATGAACACGGGTTTAGCCACGGATGAACACGGAAGAACACGGATTCTAGCCACGGAACAACACGGATGAACACGGATGAACACGGGTTTAGCCACGGAAGAACACGGAAGAACACGGATCTAGTCACGGAACAACACGGATGAACACGGAAGCCGCGTCAATGAGATGAAACACCCGGGAGTCACCGGGTGGCGGTGGCCGGCTTGATCGATGCGACGGCGGTCAGCAATGCGATTAGGGCCTTGTCACCCTGCAGCCTGGAGGTGCCGACGACGACCGTCTCGCCGATGTCCATGGTGAAGTTCGTTTCGATCAGCGCGCGGTGCCGGCCGGCCATGGTGGTCATGCGGTAGCGCTTCAGGTTGTCTTCAGCCCGAACCATTGATGCTTGCCGCGCGAGCGTGTCGATCTGCTGCTTGACTTGCTGAACCTCCGGGTGGTTGTCGTTGTAGCGCTCCTTGAGCGACTTCAGTTTCGTTTCCAGTTCGGCCCGCTGTGCAGCCAAATGCGCCGCCCTGTCGACGGTCGCTGCGTTGGTGCTGGCCACGCCGCCACGACCAACCGCAAGCACAGCTTCGCGCAGACTAAACCTGACGTTCCATTTCCCGCTGATTTCTGATCCCCTCGGATCGAGCTCGAGCTCGTAGTCCTGGTCGTCGACCCCGCGCAAGCGTGTCGCGATGGTCGATTGTCCACAGCAGAGCGTCCACTGCGAATCGAGCAGCCGGTACGACTTGTAGGGGAGAAAATCCTTCATGTCGACGAGTGCTTTGCGAGCCGCGGGAGGCACGTTTTCCGCCGCGCCCGTTCCCTGCATCTCGCCAAGCACCAGGACGACGCTGAATCCCTGCGGTCGCGGCAGGTTCGCTCGTTCCGCCGGCGTCAACCGGCCTCGTTGTTGTTCTTGTGGTGCTCTTGACGATTTCGCGGTCTCCTGCTGGGCCGCGATGCTCACCGGCCAGAGAAGCGCCGTCATTACCAACACACGCCTTGCGATCGAAAGATTCGTCATCGGAGCGTTGCCTTGAGATCCAGTTCAGAGTTGAAGACCCAAATGATTCGCGTGCCGCCGGCCGTCATGAATTGCAGTTGACGATTCGAGGGGGTCGTCGCCGCACCAGTGGCCTCAATCGGTGGAGCCTGATTCGCAAGCGGTGTTGTCGAGGGTTGCTGCGATCGATTCACCAGATCCAGGCGAAGTCCCATGACAACACCGACTGAAATGATCGCGACAATCGTGGCGGCAACGAGCGCGGGACGTCGCATCCAGCGTGACGCCGCCGCCCGCTCGCGCGCGTCGTCGACGACCGCCGCCAGGACGACGCGACGCATCGCCTGCGCCTCGTCGGCCGACAGATGATCCTGCTCGTCGCGTTCCCCAGCTTCGCGCATCGCGCCTCGCCAGTTACTCATCACGTGCCTCTCCGAGCGACCGTGCCATTTCACGCCTGCCGATCGACAGGTGCCACCGCACCGTCACGGCGTTGATTCCGAGCAGCCGCGCAATGGTCGGAATCGAGGTACCTTCCAGCTCATACATCAGCAAAATCGCCCGCCGTCGCGGCGGCAGTGTCTCGAGCGCCTGACGAACCAGTGACTGCGCAATCAGGTGCGGCTCGGGGTTGTACGCCGGATCGGCGGCAACCGTTCCGTTGAGTCTTGCTCGCTTCCGCACCGCATTCTGCCGCCACCGATCGCGACAGAGGTTGATGAGGACACGCACGAGCCAGGCTTCCTCGTGCGGTGCGCCGACCGGGATCGACGCAGGGGCCCGCGCGGCGCGCAAAAACGTGTCCTGCACCAGGTCGCGCGCATCCTCGGACGATCCGGCTAACCGCCGCGCGAGCCGGAACAGCCGCTGATGATGCACGTCGAACAGCGCGCCGACACGGGCGGCGACATCCGCGTGCGGCTGGTCCACAGCCACCGGCATCGCTATCGCCTGCCCGTCCATCATCCTGCTAGACGTGTAATGCTCCGGTTATGTTGGTGAAGGTGTTAAAGTTTGCTGCATGAACGAAAGAAAGCAGATCAATTTCACGATCGTGCCTGACGACACCGCCGACCTGCCTCGAACCTACGCGAATTTCTGCGCGATCTCGCACACCCCGTTTGACTTCACGCTGGCATTCTGCGAGGTCTTGCCCCTCTCGGAGAAGGATATCCAGGCTGCCGAGGCGCAGCACGTCGTGCGGGCGCCGGTGCGCTCGAAGATTGTAGTGCCGCTTCAGGTCGTGCCGAACCTGATCGCAGCGTTACAGGAACATATGCGGGTTTATTCGGAATCAACCGGCCAGACGTGGGATACGAAAGGGCCCGTGCACTAATACCTTCTCATCACTCCGACGACGACCCCCTGGACCTGCACCTGGTCGGGATTGGCGAGGATCGGTTGCATGGCCGGGTTGGCCGGCTGCAGGCGAATCCGGCCGCTTTCGCGATAGAGTTTTTTGAGCGTGACGTCCGACCCGTGGAGAAGCGCGATGACCATTTCGCCGTTCTCCGCGGTGCGGCGATCCTCCACGATGACGAAGTCTCCGTCGCGGATTTGTTCGTCGATCATGGAGTCCCCCTTGACGCGCAACACGTACGTGTCGCGTTTTCCGACAAGGTCTTCCGGGACGGCGATGGTTTCGCTGCCGACCACTGCCTCGATGGGTGAGCCGGCTGCCACATATCCGAGCATGGGAAGTTCGACCGCGCGGCTCGCCAGACGAGCGGGCACGACTTCAACGGAGCGGCTGCGATTCCATGCGCGCTTGATAAACCCCTTCTCCTGCAGGTTCGTGAGATGTTTGTGTACCGTCGCAAGCGACGAGAGGCCGAAGCGGCGGCCGATTTCTTCCAGGCTCGGCGCGTACCCGTGTTGCTGGATGAAGTCGTTCAAGAAGTCCAGAATCTCGCGCTGGCGTTTGGTGAGTGGCAGCATGCGCCGCCACTATACGCAAAGGAAAAGCGAAAGTCAACGGATGAGATGATTCGCTTTACTTTGAGCCTCTTGCGGCAGTCTAAATGACAGGTGAGCACCGACCGCACACTCGATCGGCCCTGGCCGGGACTCAGGCCGCGGCACTGGCGGGTGACCGTGACCCGAGACCGCACTAACAGCGCGGCGCGGCCCGACGCCCGGCAGCTGGCCGACGATCGCGCGCTCGTTGAAGCCTCCCTCGAGGGGAACCGCGAGGCGTTCGACGTCATCGTCGAGCGACATCAGCGTCAGATCTATCAGTTGTGCTATCGCTTCGCAGGCAACCACGAGGATGCGAGCGATCTCGCGCAGGACGTGTTCATTCGCGCGTATCGGGGCCTGCACAGTTTCAAAGGGCAGGCGGCGTTCAGCACATGGCTGTACCGGATCGCTGTCAATGTGTGCCTCAACCGGGTCGGCGCACGCGCCCAGAAGTGGACCACTCTCGCCGCGGCCGATCAGCCTGACCTCCGCGAGGAACGCGCTGATACAAAAATCCTTCGCGGGGAACGTGCGGCCGCGGTACGCGCCGCCATCGCCCGGTTACCGAAGAAGCAGCGCGCGGCGTTGATTCTTCGCGTCTATCACGACTTGCCGCACGATGAGATCGCGGCGATCGTCGGAACGTCGGTCGGCGCCGTCAAAGCGAATTTCTTTCACGCGCTTGCGAATCTGAAGAAGCTATTGAGTACGACGTCATGAAACATCTGAGCCGCGCGGAGTTCGTCGATCTGATCGAATCGTCCGCGGCCTTGTCGGCGGCGCGGACACTGCATGTCGAGCAGTGCGCGCAATGCCGCGAGCGTGCAGAGGCACTGCGTGCCGTTCGATCGATGGCCAGAGCCGACGAGATGCCGGAACCCTCGCCATTGTTCTGGGATCATTTCTCCGCGCGAGTCGCCGCCGAACTGCGCAATGAACCTGCTCCCGTTGCGCCCGGCCGTTGGACTCCAGTCCCGTTTGCCACGTGGGCCGTCGCAGGCGCCGTGATCGTGTTGCTCGTCTCCACCGTGGTGTGGCGGACGACGCTTCATGCGCCTTCACCAGAGGCCCCGGCACGGGTGAGCGTGCCGGTCGATCTCGCCGTGAGCGATCCGATTGTTGACGATCTGGATAACGATGAAGCCTGGGCTGTCGTTCGTGCCGCGACCGCCGATCTGGTGTGGGAAGATGCGCACGACGCCGGAATCAGCGCACACCCGGGTGCGGTCGAGAATGCGGCGCTCGAACTCAATGCCGCGGAGCGCATCGAACTCGAGCGGCTCCTCGATGAAGATATGAAGCGGAACGGAGCATAAGGATGATTGGATCGCTCCTCGTCGTCCTCCTGTCGGCAGGGCTCGGGGTCGCGGAACCAGCCTCGGTTCACCAGGCAGCGGCTGTTCCCGACGCGCGCCCGAACCGCGCCCAGGGCGAGTTGTCGCCGGCCGAGGTCGTCGGCATGTTGGACGCCTACGCGCTGGTGCAGGCGCAGAACGCGCTGCAGCTCAACGATTCTCAATACGGCGCGTTCGTCGGGCGGTTGAAGGCGCTGCAGGAAACGCGTCGAAAAAACCAGCGCGCGCGGAACCAGGTCGTGCAGGAACTGCGACGGCTCACCGGCCAACAAGCGGCAACCCTCGATGAGGCGGCCGTTCGGGATCGACTCAAGGCGTTGCGCGAGCTCGACGAGCGCTCCGCGGCCGACCTCAGGCGTGCGTACGATGCCCTGGACGAAGTGCTCGACATCCGCCAGCAGGCACGGTTCAGGATTTTCGAGGAGAACCTCGAACGCCGGAAGATGGATTTGCTTCTGCGGGCGCGGCAGCGTGCCGCGGGACGGAGAGATTCGGGGCAATAGGCTACAATCGATCCATGAGCCGGCGTTCTGCTGTCTGGCTGATCGGAACTCTTCTCGCCGCCGCACCGCTTGTGGCGCAAGGCCGTCTGTCTAAGGAAGAGGCCGACCGCTTCCAGTCCAAGCTCACCAAGATCGTCGCATTCGGGAATGCCCCGGCCGCAGCGGCGAAGACCACCCAAAGCCACAACACGCCGGTGACCGATCTCGAGGTGAACTCGTATTTGAAGTATCGCGCCGGCGATCAGGTACCAACCGGCATCGTCGATCCCGAGTTATCCGCTCTCGGAAGCGGCCGGGTCGCCGGGAAAGCTGTGGTCGACCTCGACGCGGTGCGCACGCAGAAAAAGCGCGGGTGGCTCGACCCGCTCGGCTACCTGACCGGCAGGCTCCCGGTTACGGCATCAGGCGTGTTGACCACCAAAGACGGCAAAGGGCAGTTCCAGCTCCAGTCTGCCGAGATCTCCGGGGTGACAATTCCGAAGTCCGTGCTGCAAGAACTCCTGTCCCACTATTCGAAGAGTCCAGAAAACCCCGAAGGGATCAACATGGACGCTCCGTTCGAGTTGCCGGCGAAGATTCGCGAGATCCGCGTCGGTACCGGAACGTCGACCGTGGTGCAGTAGTCGACAGTGATCGCCCTCGACACGCCGCTTCAATACTTGAAGGGCGTCGGACCCAGGCGCGCAGCCGATCTCCAGCGCGTCGGTCTGTCAACGGTTGAGGATCTGCTCGACCGATTTCCCATTCGCTACGAAGACCGCGGATCGTTTCAGACGATCGCTGCCCTGCGCCCTGGCATGTCGGCATCCATCGCCGGCGAAGTGATCTCGTCGGGGATCCGGCCGACGCGCCGCCCGCGTTTCAAAATCTTTGAAATGCTCGTGCGGGATCACACGGGTGCGCTGCGCGCGGTGTTCTTCAACCAGCCTTTTCTCAACGATATCTTCCACCCGCATCAGCGCGTGATTCTGTTTGGGCGGCTCGAGCTCACGTCGCACGGCCTGCAGATGCAGAATCCGCAGTACGAAATCCTCAAGGCGGAGAGCGAGGGGGACTCGGCGGGCGAGTCCGATGACGAGACGCTGCATACCGGGCGTATCGTGCCGATTTACGAGAAGACGGGGACGCTGACGACCAAAATGCAGCGCGTGATCGTGCATCAAGCCTTGAGTGCGCTGCCTGCCGCCGTCACCGATCCTCTGCCCGAGGACGTGCGCGCGCGGCAGCAGCTTATCGATCGACGAACCGCGCTGCTCGATGTGCACTTCCCGCCGGCAGGCACGCCGATCGACACGCTGAACGCCTTTCGATCGCCGGCACAGCGGCGCCTGATTTTTGAGGAGTTCTTCCTGTTCCAGCTCGGGCTCGTCCTGCGGCGGCGACAATTCGCCGCTGAACGGAAGCCGCGATCCGTCGTCGTCAACGACGAGATCCGAGAATCGGCGCGGCGCGTCCTGCCGTTCAAACTGACTGGCGATCAGAAGAAGGTGATCGCTGAAATCGTCGACGACATGAAACGGCCGCAGCCGATGAACCGGCTGCTGCAGGGAGACGTGGGATCGGGAAAGACGATCGTCGCCCTGATGGCCGCGCTCGTTGCCATGGAGAACGGGTTTCAGGTCGCGTTCATGGCGCCAACCGAGATCCTGGCGGAGCAGCACTTCATCACGATCCGGCGGCTGCTCGAGTCCTCGAAATTCCGCATCGCACTGTTAACGGGCGCCACGCCGGCAAAAAGGCGGCGCGAGATTCAGGCGGAGCTGACGGGTGGCTCGATTCATCTCGCCGTAGGCACACACGCGTTGGTTGAAGATCCGGTTGGATTCCATGAGCTCGGACTGGTCATCATCGACGAACAACATCGCTTCGGCGTTCTTCAGCGCGCCACGCTGCGGAGCAAAGGGCTGCGACCCGACGTGTTGGTCATGACCGCAACGCCCATCCCGCGCACGCTTGCGCTGACGACCTACGGCGACCTCGACGTGTCGGTTATGCGCGAGATGCCGCCAGGACGGCATCCGATCAAGACGATTGCAAAGCCGGAGTCGCGGCGCGACGAAATCTACGATTTTGTTGGCAAACAGATCGAGAGCGGCCGACAGGTCTACGTGATCTACCCGCTGGTCGAGGAGTCCGAGAAGGTCGACCTGAAGGCGGCCACCGAAATGGCCGATCACCTGTCGACTGATGTGTTCCCGCAATATCGCGTCGCCTTGCTTCATGGCCGGATGAAGCCGGATGCGAAAGAACGAATCATGGGAGCGTTTTCCAGGGGGGAGTTCGATCTCCTCGTGTCGACGACCGTCGTCGAGGTCGGTGTGGACGTGGCAAATGCCTCGGTCATGCTGGTCGAGCACGCCGAACGATTCGGCCTGTCGCAGCTGCACCAATTGCGCGGCCGGGTTGGGCGCGGCCCGCATCAGTCGTATTGCGTCCTGCTTTACCAGTCGCCATTGACCGATCAGGGACGCGCACGGCTGAAGGCGCTGACCGAGACAACTGATGGCTTCGAGATCGCTGAACGCGATCTCGAACTACGCGGGCCGGGTGATTTCTTCGGCACCCGCCAATCCGGGATGCCCACGCTTCGCGTCGGCGACCTGGTTCGCGACCACCAGATCATGGAAGCGGCACGCCGCGAAGCGTCCGCGGCGCTCGACGATCCCCACCAGGCCGCAACGCTCATGACCTTCGTGCGCACCAACTGGGAACGAAGGTTCGGGTTGGTCGGGGTCGGGTAGTGCGCATCGTTGCCGGCACGCTCAAGGGCCGCCGCATTGATGCTCCGACGTGGGATGGCCTCCGGCCGACGTCGGACAAGTTGCGCGAGACGCTCTTCAACGTCCTGGCACCGAGAATCGAAGGTGCCCGGGTGCTGGATGGGTTCGCCGGAACGGGCGCGGTGGGCATTGAAGCGCTGAGTCGCGGAGCGGCGCACGTGACCTTTGTCGAACGCGATCCGCGCGCCATCGCGCTCATCCAATCCAATCTCGAGCGGTGCGGCATCACCGACCGCTATGCTATTATCCGCGCTAGGTTTGCCGGCACGGCGCGACCACCCGACGGAGGATCGTTCGACATCATTTTTCTCGATCCTCCGTACGGCGCGCGCGAATTGACCGAGGCACTCGAGGCCGCGGCACCGCTCGTTCAACCACAGACGCTGCTCGTGATCGAACATGCCCGGCGCGATTCGGCGCCTGACTCCGCGGGGATGCTGGATCGTTTGCGAGTACTGACCTCTGGTGACAGCGCGCTCGCGTTTTATCGGCTCCGTTCCGAAACCTGAGAAACGAATGCAGAATGTCGTCGCGATCTATCCCGGGTCGTTCGATCCATTGACCAACGGTCATGTCGACATCATCCGACGTGGCGCGCGGCTGTTCGATCGCATCGTCGTCGCTGTCTTAATCAACCTCGAGAAGGCGCCGCTTTTTACCGTTCCTGAACGAGTAGAGATTGCGCGCGAAGCCTTCGCCGGCCAACCCAATGTCGAGGTGGATACATTCGATGGCTTGCTCGTCGATTACGCTCGCAAGCGGGGCGCCGGCGTCATCGTCAAAGGACTGCGCGCCGTTTCGGATTTCGAGTTCGAAATGCAGATGGCGCTCATGAATCGCAAGCTGAATCCCGAAGTCGAGACCGTGTTCATGATGCCGACGCAGCCGTACACGTACGTGAGTTCGCGGCTGGTCAAAGAAGTTGTGGCGCTCGGTGGATCGGTCCACGGACTCGTCCCCGAAAGCGTCGAGAAGCGGCTGCGCGAGAAGAAGCTCGCGCGCGAAACCTTGAGGGCCTGAACGTATGCTCGCAGAACGGACCAAGTACATCGGTGTGTCGCCAACCATGAAGGTGGCAGCGGAGGCGTTGAAGCTGAAGGCACAGGGCGTCGACGTCATCGACTTCGGCGCCGGAGAGCCTGATTTCCCGACGCCGAAACACATCGGCGCAGCGGCGCACGCCGCGATCGACGCGAATTTCACGAAATACACCACCAACTCGGGGACCGACGACCTGAAACGCGCCGTTTGCGCACGTTACAAAACCGACTACGGCGTGGAATACTCGCCTGCCGAGACGATCATCGCCGCCGGCGGCAAGCAGGCGCTGTACAACGCCGTCATGTGTTTGTTTGGACCCGGCGACGAGGTCATCACGCACATGCCCGGATGGCCAACGCTGGTCGAGCAGGTGAAGCTGGCCGAGGCAAAGCCGGTCATCGTCCACACGCATGCCGAGGACGGTTTTACCGTCCGCGCCGAACCGATCCTGGCCGCGATCACTCCGCGCACGCGCGGCATCATCATCAACTCGCCGGGTAATCCGACGGGTGCGCTGATTTCGGAACAGGACATGACCGCGATCGCCGACGAAGCGGCGAAGCGCGGGATCTGGATCGTGCTGGACTTGTGCTACGAAAAGCTCATTTACGATCCAACACCACACAACCTGCCGCGCATCGTGTTCGAGCGGCTGCGCGATCGCACGGTTCTCTGCGGTTCGGCCTCGAAAACCTACGCGATGACCGGTTGGCGCTGCGGCTGGGCGGTTGGACCGACCGCATTAATCGGCGCGTGCAACGCGCTTCAGAGTCACTCCACGTCGAACGTGAATTCCATCACGCAGAAAGCGGTGACCGCTGCGTTGAACGGGCCGCAGGAGTGCGTGACCGAGATGCTGAAAGAGTATCGGGACCGCCGCGACCAGCTGTGCGAATGGCTCGCCGCAGAACCGCGTATCCGGCTGGTCAAACCGGCCGGCGCTTTCTACCTGTTTCCGGACGTATCCGAGTTCCTCTCGCCCGATGGCATTCGCACGACCATGGAACTCGCGCAGGCGCTGCTCGACGAGGCGCGCGTGGCGGTCACGCCCGGTGAGGCGTTCGATGCTCCGGGGTTCCTGCGCATCTCGTACGCGACGTCCCTTCAGGAATTGAAGCGCGGCACCGAGCGGCTCCTCACCTTCGTGCGCTCCCTCGAGAGCCGGAAAGCCGTGGCGGGGTGATCGCTCCGAACCTCGTCGAAGCGCTGGCCGACGCGCTGACGGCGCGACTCGGCACTGCGCACGTCAAAACCGACGAGGCCTCACGCACCATCTACGGGACGGACGCGCTCAAACGAGGCCGTCCCGCCGACATTGTCGTTTTCCCAGGCACGACCGAAGACGTCGCGGCGGTGGTCCGGCTGTGCGCGGAACAGCGAATCCCCCTCGTTCCCCGCGGCGGCGGCACGGGCTACACCGGCGGCTCGGTTCCTTCGCACGGCGGTGTCGTCGTCTCGCTCGAGCGGATGAATCGCATCCTCGAGATCGATGAAGCCAATCTGCTCGCGGTCGTCCAGCCGAACGTCGTCACCGGGGATCTTCAGGACGCGGTCGAAAAGGTCGGCTTGTTCTACCCGCCGGATCCGGCATCGCTTCGACAGTCGGTGATCGGCGGTAACGTTGCCGAGTGTGCCGGCGGTCCCCGCGCCTTCAAGTACGGGACGACCAAGCGCTACGTGCTCGGTTTGGAGGTGGTGCTTCCGACCGGAGAAATCATCGAGACCGGCGGCAAGGTTGTGAAGAACGTCGTCGGCTACGATCTCACGCAGCTGCTGGTCGGCTCTGAAGGCACGCTCGCCATCATCACGAAGATCATCCTTCGGCTGGTCCCCAAGCCCCCCGTGCAGCAGACCCTGCGCGCGACGTTCCGGGACGTGGAGTCTGCCGCTGCCGCGGTCGTCAACATCACTCGCGAGCGCGTCGTTCCCGCCGCGCTCGAGCTCATCGACGGCGATTCGCTCGAAGCCGTCGCGCGACATCTGAACGTCCGATCGCTCGCGCCGGCAGGCACCGACGCGCTGTTGTTGGTCGAGGTGGATGGCACGCCAGCGGCGGTCGCAGAAGAGGCCGTCCGCGTCGAGGAAGCCTGCCGCGCCGCAGGAGCCACCGAAGTCCTTCGCGCGCGCGACGAAGCCGAGCGCCAGGAACTGTGGCGCGTCCGCCGTGAGTTGTCGATGTCGCTGAAAATGATCGCGTCGTTGAAGTTGAATCACGACGTGGTCGTGCCAAAAGGGCGAATCCCGGAGCTGTTCGCGTTGGTGCGCGGCATTCGCGAGCGCTTTCAGCTTCGCATCCCCTGTTTCGGGCATGCGGGCGACGGAAACATCCACGTCAACATCATGGTCGACAAGGACAACGTGGCAGACGTCGCTCGCGCGC
>Ga0105249_10001191_pt1 | contig 22944 bp, 20 predicted proteins | sample KBSS44metaG_FD_81522 | JGI IMG/M metagenome (GOLD analysis project Ga0105249, IMG submission 81522) | Switchgrass rhizosphere microbial communities from Kellogg Biological Station, Michigan, USA - KBS S4-4 metaG | ecosystem: Host-associated > Plants > Roots > Rhizosphere > Soil | place...
CCGCCGGCAAGGCTGTCGGCCGGAAGCGTCATGTAGTAGGCGACGCGCTCCTCATCGGTTCGACCGTTGAACACGGCACCGAGCTCGGCGGCCCGATCGATGAACTGATCCGGCTCGGGCAGGCGCTCGTTCGCCTTGAAGAACATGTGCTCGTACATGTGCGCCAGGCCCGCATACTCCGGTGTCTGCGTGAACGAGCCGTTCTTCACGTCGATCTCGACCGTCGCGAGCGGGACACCGTGATTCTCGACCACGATGACTTCGAGACCGTTGGCGAGAACGCGTCGCTTGATGATCTTCTCGAGCTCCGCACGTTGCCCGTACACGGGCGCGGCAGTCAGAGCCAGAGCGAGCGCCACCGCGTGCAGCCACTGCCCGCGGGGTCCGTTCGATCGAAGAATGCGCAGAATGGGACTATCCTCTCGGGCAGCGCTCGCTGGCGCCCCTGGCTGAGCGGTTCAACAATGTCTCCCGGTTGCTGGCGAGATCACATCGCCACGGATTTCTTTCTACTTCCATGCCTTTCACTCAATCCGCCGATGCCGCAACTCGCCTCGGCGACCGGATAGACCTGGCGCGACTCAAGCGGAGCGAACCGCTAGCGCCATACACCACCTTCCGTATCGGGGGTCCGGCCGACCTCTTCTACGATGCCACCTCGGCCGATGATCTGGCAAACGCGGTCATCGCCGCGCGTGAAACCGGCATCTCGTACTTCGTCCTCGGCCTCGGCGCCAACATCCTGATTGGCGACGGGGGCTTTCGCGGCCTCGTTATTCGGAACGCTGCTCGACACGTTCGTTTTGACGAAGAGGGCAGGGTGTGGTGCGAGAGTGGCGTCATCATGCGCGACCTGATCTTGGAATCCGTCCGACGCGGTTGGTCCGGCCTTGAACATTACGTCGGCATCCCGAGCACCGTCGGGGGCGCCGTCTGGCAGAATCTGCACTTTCTCTCGCCAGCGCCCGAACGTGAGCGAACCATGTTCATCGAAGAAGTGTTCGAGTCCGCCGACTTTCTCGACGAGCGCGGCGGCCGACATCTGGTCGACAAGGCGTACATGCAGTTCGGGTACGACACCAGCGTGCTCCATCAAGGGCACGACGTTGCCCTGTCGGTGACGTTCCGGCTCACACGCGGTGACACCGGCACGATGCATCGCATCATGCAGGAGAACCTGAGCTGGCGCGGGGCGCGTCACCCCTGGCTCGAAATTCATCCGAGTGCGGGTTCGATCTTCAAGAAGATCGAAGGCGTCGGGGCAGGCCGCCTGATCGACCAGTGCGGCCTCAAAGGCTTTCGCATGGGCGACGCGCAGATCTCCCACATTCACGCGAACATCATGGTGAACCTCGGCTGCGCTACCGCGCGTGACGTGCGAGCACTCATCGCACATGCGCAGCGGTGCGTCGAGCAGAAGTTCAACCAGCGACTGGAGCCCGAGATCGGTTTCATCGGGGAGTTCTAAGCCGTCATCACGCCGGGCACTTCAGAGGATCTGTCCGAGACCCGCGATGAATTTCCACGATTGATGTCGATCGGTCGCGCGCGCGACCCCAATGCTGACGGCGCCACCGAAAAATCGAAGTCGAAAATCCACGCTTGTCTTGATGCCGTCGGTAGGCCGCGACACCGGCATTCCCGGAATGCCGGTCGGGAATCCCAGCACGGGAGTACCGACCGTTCCCAGACGCGCGATGGCGGATCGAGCAGCGTCATTGGTGGCGTCCGCCCAGCCGCTCTGGGCTCCGAACGAGATTGTTGGTGCGATTCCCGGAAGAACCAGACGGCCCAGGCGTAGTGGCGCCCGCCAGAGTGGGAACGGATACATCGCCAGCCCGCGAAGTATCACTGCCTGGTTGCCCGCAAATTCCTTGTAGCCGTATCCCGGCAGATTCTGGTTTTCGCCGAGCTCGAACAGTTGCTGAGGTGGCATCGAGTCGCCCGTGAGGGCGCCCGCGTCCAGCTGCGCTGCGTAGAGAAATGGACCGAACGCGCGACGACCCACCAGGCGGAGCTCCGCGCGCTGCCACGCGAGGTCCCCTGACGCCGCCTGTCCCTGCAGCACGACGCCAATACCCGGTCGGACGAACGCCCCGTTCACTTCGGGATGGAGTTCGATCTTGATCGTCGCCGTGCGATATCGGCCGGCATCGACGCCTCTGTTGAACCGAAATCCGGAGTCGCCGGCCGCCAGTGGTCCGCGCGTTTCGTGAACGAACGCGTATCGGTCGGAGCCCACACCCGCTTCGAGTCGAACGCGAGCGTCTCGCCGCCGAGTGAGGAACCATGTGAAGCCGGCGACGGCCAGGTGACGATCGACGTAGTCGTAGTCGTCGATCGAGAAGAGCGCCCCCAGCGTCGATCCGCTGTCGAACGGCTCACGAAAGTCGTTGGTCAGGTCGAGCGAGTGGCTGACGCGAGCGATCGGCCACAGCCGCCCCGTCTGTCGTTCGACGGATGCGCGGCCGCGCGTCGTTCGCTCTGCCCATGCCCAGCCCAGGTTGCCGCGGACGACAATGCCCGGCGCCGCATCACGCAGCTTCGCCTCGACGCCGAGACCGGTGAACGCGCCTTCGATGCGATTGTAATGGGCGAGATCGGATGCCTCCTGAAAGCGCAGGCGGACGAGCGGGCGGCCGGTGGCGCGCCACACGTCGGGGGCCACATCGATGAAGTCATCCGCTTGCGCGGTCCCCGTCAGCTCACCGAGATCGCGCGTCCAGCCGGCGAAACGATCGATGCTGTCGGCCGGCGCAAACGTTAGGCGATGGGGCATCAGGCGAAGCGTGTCGTACCCGGCTCCACCTCGGGCATCTGCCGCGACCGAGTCGCCACCTAACGATGCCTGTCGGGTGGCCGAGTCGGCTGGCTGTGTTCGTACCGTCATCTGCCGGAATCGCGACACGACGCGGAACACGGCACGCTGGTCGCCGAGCAGCGAGATCGCCGCATGTGCTTCGACCCGCTGCGACGTCGGCAGCCAGTACCGCTGCTCGAACTCGCCGTTCTCGATCTCCACGTATGCGATCGCTTCCACCTGCGACGCGAGCAGACGCGTTCGAGTCCTGCGCCTCGGCCCGAGCGTCACGAAGGAGCCGCGCATGCGAACGATCTGCGCGCGTTGTTCGTCCATCTCGACATCGCCGCGAAAGACCGCGGTCCGTTGCGTCAGCTGCTCGTTCGACGGTTCCACGTGGATGCGAACAATCGGGATGTCACGTCCTCCAGGACGGATCGTCGCGACGGTGTCACCGCCCGAGAACCGGTAGACGCGTTCCCGGTCTTCTGAGAACGGATGCACGGCAAACGTCGTGTCACCGCGCCGCCGGCGTTGTGCTCGGCGACGGGCCGAGCTGTCTGGCTGTCCGAACAACAGCGTGATGCGATTCCCGTAAAGCACCGGGATGGTCCACGCCTGGCGGAACATACCGACGGCCGACACGGTGAAGCCGACGGATTGCGATCGATACCCAATGACGCGCTGCTCGTAGCGCCCGCTTCGGTCCCACTGCACTGCGCTCTCGACTTGCTCGATCGTGAACGTCTGTTCGGAGCCGTCGGGCTGCCGCGCGATGAACGCCATCTCGCTCTCGACGCGTGCCTGGTAGGCGAGCAGCGAATCCGGAACGCGTCGGTTCGCCGTGACCGCTCGCAGGACGAGTGCGCGCACGGCGGGACTGGCGTAGGTGGAATCCTGCGACGGCGCGCCGATCTGTACGAGCGCTGCAACCAGAAGCGCGACCATGGTAACCCTGTTACCCCGTCTGTTCGGCCGATCTTTCTTCGCGCCGCGTGACGATGACGGACGCCGCAATACCGGCCCCCAGAATGAACGCGACGATTCCGAGCAGGTAGAAGTTGAAGCTCGGTCCGACCACCTCTTTGAGCCATTCCGCCGCCAGCATTTTCACGCCGACTAGTCCGAGAATCGCTGCGAGCGAGACCTTGAGGTACCGGAACTTCGCGATGGCGCCGGCAAGGGCGAAATACAGAGACCGAAGACCGAGAATCGCGAAAACGTTGCTCGTGAAGACGATGAACGAATCGGTCGTGATCGCGAAGATCGCCGGAATGGAGTCGACGGCGAAGATGAGATCTGTCGTCTCAACCAGTACGAGGGCCACGGCAAGCGGTGTCAACATCAGGCGGCCACCATCGCGGATCATGAAGTGCGATTCACGATAATCGTTGCACACCGGAAATAGCCGACGCAGCAGACGCATCACCACGGCCTCGTCGGGATCAGCCGCTTCATCCGTCTTCGACCACAGCATCTTCAACGCGGTGTAGACGAGGAAGACGCCGAACACATAGAGAATCCAGTGGTAGCGCGACACGAGCTGCGCGCCGAGACCGATCATGGTGCCCCGCATCACGAGCGCGCCGAGAATACCCCAGAACAGGACGCGATGCTGGTACTTCGGTGGGACGCGCAGGTGCTCGAAGATCATCGCGATCACGAACACGTTGTCGGCGCTCAGCGAGACTTCGATGATGTACCCGGTGAAGAACTTCACCGCGGCGAGACGCCCATCGTTGATCACGCCGTCGACGCGATCGACGTGCTGGCCGAGCCCGAGCCAGTGATTCTCGTACGCGAAGTACACGAACACGTCGAACAGCACCGCCAGCCCCAGCACGGCGACGGTAAAGGTCAACGCCTCCTTCACCGAGACGACGCGGGCCTTCCGGTTCAGAACGCCCAGGTCGAGCGCAAGCACGAGGAGGATGAAGACGAGAAACCCTCCCCAGATCCAGATCACCGAGTCGATCGGCCACCTCCTATCGTGGAACGCGCCAGCGCACGCTCCGGGTTATCGAGTGCCGGCGTCCTGGAAACCCACGCACCGCGTCAAGCGTCTGCCGCCGAACGTATGAGGTCAGGCCGACGAAATGATGCCCGTGTCGGCTGCGGTGGAGACACCCCACGAATCCCTTGCAACGTGTCGGACGCGCCACGACTCGGTCGACCAATGGCGCCGGCTGCGACGCCTACTTGCGCGGGTGGATCGCTGACCCCTCTGACACCGCCAGCGTCTCCGCACGCTCCGTCGCATCGGTCCATGCTTCTAATGCGTGCTCCAGCGCCGCCTTGGCCTCGTCAAGCTCGGCGCCCAGACGATTAGCAGACGCCGCGCCAGCGCCAGTCGTATAGAGCTCCGGATCTGCGAGCGCCGACGTCAGCGACGCGATCGTCTGCTCGAGCTGCGCGATCCGCCGTTCCGCGTCCTCCGCGTCACGTTGCGCCTTCTTGAGCGCATCACGCTGGCCCCGCGTGTTCGTGTCCCGTCGCTGCACGGTCTGCCGCTCACGCATGCGGTGCACTGCCGCTTCCTCCGCCGCCTTCACTTGCGCCGCATGCGCACGTTCGGCGCTCACCACCTCCCACTCGCTGAAGCTTCCGTCGAACGACGTGATATGTGTGTCATGAAGCACCCACACTCGATCCGCGAGCGCACGGAGCAGCGCACGGTCATGGCTCACGATGATGACGGTGCCTTCGTAGCGTTCGATCGCATCCTCCAACGCCTCGATGGATTCGACGTCGAGGTGGTTCGTGGGCTCGTCGAGAATGAGCAGATTCGCGCGGGCGAGCATCATCATCGCGAGCGCAACGCGAGCACGCTCGCCCCCTGACAACGAATCGGCGCGACGTAGCACCTCGTCGCCCGAGAATCCGAATCGGCCGAGGTGTCCCTGGATCTGACCACGCTCCCACGTGGGGCGGAGGTCGAGAATGATGTCGTAGAGGATCCGGTCGATCGGGACCTGCGTCAGGTCCTGCCGGTAATAGGCGACCGTGATCGAGTTTCCGAGGCGGACCGTACCTACGGCGGGCTCGAGCTCACCCAGCATCGTGCGCAGCAAGGTGGACTTGCCCGAGCCGTTGGGACCGATGAGGCCAAGCCGGTCCCCCCGGCGTACGCTGGCGGTGAGCTTGTCGATCAGCACGCGACTCCCGATCGCGATCCGTGCGTTTTCGGCCACGGCTACGAGATCGCCGCCGCGAGCGGCAGCGTCGAACCGAATCGCCATGATGGCGCCACCCACTTCGTCGGGCGGCGGGCTCAGCCGAGGCAACCGCTCGAGCCGCTTGCGCCGACCCTTTGCCTGCTTGGTGTTCTGACCAGCGATGTTGCGCCGGATATAATCCTGTTCGCCCGCGATCTGGCGCTGCTGCTTGTCGAACGCGCGCTGCTGCGTGAGGCGTCGCTCCACCCGCTGGTGCACGAAGGCCTCGTAGCCGCCGACGTACGTCACCGTCGTGCAATTCTCGACGTGCAACGTGTGATCGATGACGTTCGCGAGGAACGCACGGTCGTGGCTAATGAGGAGCACCGTCGCACTCGTACCGCGAAGGTAGCTCTCGAGCCAATCGGTCGTTTCGAGGTCGAGGTGGTTCGTAGGCTCGTCGAGCAGCAGCACGTCGGCTGGCGCGACGAGCTGACGCGCGAGGCCGACGCGACCGCGCTCGCCCCCGCTCAGGGTTTCGAGCCGTTTCGATCGCGCATCGGTCGGATCGAAGCCCAGGCCGTGCAGGACCGCGTCGACCCGCGCAGTGACCTCGTACCCGCCCTCGCGCTCGAAGCGCTCCAGATCGTGAGCGTACCTGTCAAGCATCTGCGGCGTCGCTGCCTCTCCGAGCTCACCGATACGCGTAGACTGGTCGCTGAGCGACTGCTCGAGGTCCAGCAGGTGGTCAAACGCCCCCGCAACGGCTTGCCATACCGTTGTCGCACTACCGAAGTCGCGATGCTGTTCCAGTAGTGTGATGCGAGTGCCAGGTGAGCGAATGACGGCCCCACGCGTGGGCTCCAGCATACCCGTGACCAGATTGAAGAGCGTGGTCTTCCCGGTCCCGTTCCGTCCGACGATGCCCCACTTTTCACCAGCGGTCACGGTAAACGTCACGTCCCGCAAAATGGTCGTGTCGCCGAACTCCACCGCGACGCCTGACATGGCGATCTGTGTCATCCGCTGATCACCCCTGCAGCCAGGTTCGCCACTCCGACTCGGCGAGACCAATCGTGAGTCGGTGTGCGAATCGCGTGAGTGGGATGCGCAGCAGCAGTGGGTCGTCGGCAAGCTTCTCGAGCCACCGTTCTTCACTGTACTGTGCGTGCCCGTATCCCGACTCATGGTACCGCTTGGAGTTTCGATCGACGAGCGCACTCACACCGAACTTCTGCGCGAATCGCTTCAGCTCACCCGGGGACGCGGCGCGCTCCGTGAGATCCACGAAATGCGTCTTCACGCGTCGCTCGGCAAAGAACCGAAGTGCTTTGCGGGTGTCCGCATTTCTTTTCACGCCGAAGATTTGAACGTGGACTTCCACAATCGCTTGGGACGCCGAGAATAATGGGACTGCAAAACCGGCGAGCGAGGTCGTCGGCGTGACGGGAAATCTACCGCGATGGTGAGGCATACCTACTCCGCGGCCTGGTGGCTCCCCGGACCCCACGCCAGGACGATCTGGGGGCGCTTCTTCAGGCGCACGCCACTGCTGAACACGCGCGTCGAGCGCTGGGACACCGACGATGGTGACTTCCTCGACATCGTGCGGCTCGACGCAGAACCCGGACGGCCACACCTGCTGATGCTCCACGGGCTCGAGGGCGCACCGCGATCGCACTATGTACGCGGACTGTTTCTCGAGGCCGCGCGGCGTGGCTGGGCTGCTGACCTTCTGATCTTTCGCGGGTGCGGTGGCGAGCTCAATCGAGCCGCGCGGTTCTATCACTCGGGCGATACCGGTGACATCGGCGTGGTCGCGAGGCGTCTACTGGCCACGGATCCGAATGCACCCTTCGTCTTCGCCGGCGTTTCGCTTGGCGGAAATGTGCTGCTCAAATGGCTGGGAGAGCTTGGGGAGTCAGTACCTGAACGCGTCGTTGCGGCGGCGGCCGTCTCTGTGCCATTCGATCTGGCGCGCGCGTCTCGCCACATCGACCGCGGTTTTTCGCGCGTGTATCAGCACCACTTTCTGCGGTCGCTCCGACGGAAGGCGCTCGCGAAGCTCGAACAGCACCCCGATTTGATGTCGCGGCAGCGTCTTCACAGCGCCCGAACCATTTACGATTTCGATGATGCCGTGACCGCGCCCGTTCATGGTTTCGCGGATGCCTCTGATTATTACCAGCGTTCGAGTTCGATTCGCTTTCTCTCCAGTATTCGAGTACCGACGCTGCTCCTGAGCGCCGTCGACGATCCCTTCCTGCCGGGCGAGGTGCTCGACGAAGTTCGTGCGATCGCCGAGGCCAATGACCTGATCTCCGTTGAGTTTCCCACCCGCGGCGGCCACGTTGGATTCGTCTCCGGTCAAAATCCGTTGCGTCCGTTTTACTATGCCGAGTGGCGAGTCGCAGAATTCCTGGAAAGTGCCGCCGCGGCTTACCGTCCTCCGGTCGGCACATTACGATCAGGCGCGGTCACCGCCGGCTAGCCTGCGGTCTGCCGCTTGCCGTGGCGATCCACTCTTCCACACACGATTGGAATGCAGCTCTTCTATCTCGCGACGTTCCTCGCCGGATTGCTGCTTGTCGTCTATTTCATGATTCGTGGAGTCGAGCGGATCGGCATGCGTGGCCGCTCGCTCGAGCTCGACGCCCTCGGACGTCCTCTTGGCACGTCTCGCTTGGCGCTGACGGCACCGACGGTGGGTGCATTCGCTACGCTGCTCGGTATTACCGGGTATTTGTTGTGGCGGTACACGACGTTGACGACGGGCTTACAGCTTGCGGTCGGCTTCGGAACCGCGCTGCTCGGTACCGTGCTGGCGACGCGTGCGGTGTCGCACTGGGCCCGCCAGGCCGCCACGGATGACGTCGTCGACGAGCGCTACCTGCTGCAGGGCCATCCCGCGCAGGTCGTGAGCACCATAGGACCCGCACAACGCGGTGAGATCGCCTACGTCGTCGGCGGGAAGCGGTACGCCACTCCTGCCCAGAGCCTGGACGGCACGGCTGTCGCTGCTGGGACGGAAGTAGTCATCGACCGCCTCGAGGAAGGGGTCGCGTACGTCGAGCCGTGGGTGCAGGTCGAGCAACGGCTATAGCGGGAGCCGGCGGTAGCGATACCACGTCCGGAAATCGGCGTTCCTCGCCGATTGGTAGAAGGAGGTGCGTCATGTCCGATACGGCGATTTTCGCGACGGTGTTCGTGTCGATCTTCGTGTTGCGAATCATCGCCGCCACGTTTGTCTTCTATTGGATCCTCCCGCAGAGCGATCGTTGTCCCAACTGTAACGCCGTCACGATCAGGCTCCAGTCGCGCGGCCTCGCCCGATGGATGCCCTGGTTCAGATCGAGCTGGTGCCTCACGTGCGGCTGGCGCGGGATGCTTCGGCCGGGCCCGGTCTCTCCCACCCCCGCTGCGGCCGAGACGACGTTGACGCGGCGCCAATGATCCGGTGTTCCGTGTGACCAGCATCGGTGTGACTTACCGGCTGTCGACAAAGAGTCGCAGCCATGCTGGCCAGTTGCCACTCAGCTCGAAATAGTCGTCGAAGTACACGAGCCCCGTCTCTTCGAGCTCATCGAACAGATCGCGCAGGCCAGCATCGTCCGGAAGCGGGCCGATCATGACGAGTGCCCCTTCGACCCTGAATTCGTCAGGCGTGAGGTTCAGCCGCTGATCGATCGCGGCCCGCGTTAGGCCGACTCGCTCATAGGCGTCACGCTTGATGAACAGCATCGCCTGTCCTGACGGAATTTCTTGCGCCATGATTTGGTGTGAGCCGCCCTCGATGAGTGGTTCGGGTGTCGAGCGCGCGAGGTTGCTCCCTCGCTCCGAGTCGCGACAGTAGCTTTGGGCATGCCGTTCGTCGACCCCGCCAGGATGCTTGAGGAAGCATTCGATGTCATCGTGGTCGGTGCCGGGCACGCTGGTACCGAGGCTGCCGTTGCTGCCGCCCGCCTCGGCGCTCGTGTCGGGCTCGTGACGAGCGCGCTCGAGAGTATTGGGCAGATGTCGTGTAATCCCGCCATTGGCGGCGTCGCGAAAGGCACCGTGGTCCGCGAAGTCGACGCGCTCGGCGGGATCATGGGTCGTGCGACGGACCTCGCGACACTGCAGTTCCGCATGCTCAACCGCGGCAAGGGCGCGGCGGTGTGGGCGCCACGAGCGCAGTGTGATCGCGGCATGTATCGCCGCGCTGTCCGCTCGCTGTTGGAGCAGCATCGATCCCTGCGGTGCATTCAGGGCACGGTCGCCCGTCTCCTTCTCGATGACCAGTCCTCCACGGTGCTCGGCATCGAGACGCTTGAAGGCCGTCGTTTCGGCGCGAACGCTGTCGTCATCACGACCGGCACCTTCCTGCGCGGCCGAATTCACATCGGCACGGGAACCAGGATTTCTGGCGGTCGCGCCGGTGAAGCGTCATCGATCCATCTCGCCGAGCAGCTGGAGAACGTGGGCCTGACCATCGCTCGGTTTAAGACGGGAACGCCACCGCGCATTGATGGCCGCTCGGTCGATTTCTCGAATCTCGAGCGTCAGGACAGCGAGCTCGACTCGTTCGTCTACGCATGGTCGCACTTCTGGTCATTCGGAGATGTCGGCAGAGACGCGACCGCCAGCTACGACGGAGCTCGACTCTCCGCCAGACCTCCTCCGTTACCGCAGCAGCCGTGCTGGATAACGTTCCTGAACGGGGATGGAAAACGCGTGATTTCCGACAATCTGTCGGCATCTGCGATGTATGGTGGCGCTATTGAGTCGCGTGGACCTCGCTATTGCCCGTCGGTAGAAGACAAAGTCGTGAAGTTCCCGCATGCTGACCGGCATCAAATTTTCCTCGAGCCGGAGGGACTCGACACTTCCGAGCTCTACGTGAATGGCCTGTCGACCTCGCTGCCAGCACCGGTTCAGCTCGAAGTTCTGCGGACGATTCCTGGACTTTCCGACGTCAGGATGACGCGCGCGGGTTACGCGATCGAGTACGATTTCTTTCCGCCGACCCAGTTGGACGCCTCGTTCCAGGTGAAGGCGCTCCGCGGGCTGTTCTTCGCCGGCCAGATCAACGGAACGACCGGATACGAGGAAGCGGCTGGGCAGGGAGTCATCGCCGGTCTCAACGCCGGTCTCATGTCGCTGGACCGCGCTCCGGTGTTTCTCGGACGGGAGACGTCTTATATCGGTGTGCTTGCCGACGATCTCGTCACTCGTGGCGTCGACGAGCCCTACCGTTTGTTCACATCGCGCTCCGAATTCCGATTGACGGTCCGACAGGACAATGCGCTGCGACGTCTCGCGCCCGTCGGTCTCGAGCTCGGCCTCTATTCAGAGGGCGAGAAGGTCCGGATCGCTGAGCGTCTCGCATCGGAAGACGAGGCGATGGTACTCGCGCGATCGACAAGCGTGCGTCCCGAGGCCGTTGCCTCGTTGCTCAGTTCGGCCGGCAGCACACCGCTGCCTCACGCCATGCGCATCGCCGAGGTCGTGAAACGGCAGGGGGTCACTCTGCGCGAGCTCTTTGGCGCCGCCGGAGTGGGCGACGGAATCGCCCCCGAAGCCCTCATCACGACGGAGCTCGAGATCAAGTACGATGGTTACTTCGAGCGCGAGCGTTCGCAGGCCGACAAGATCAAGCGTATGGGCGAGTTCTCGCTCGACGACGCGCTTCCATATTCCGAAATGCGGTCGTTGTCGACGGAGGCCCGACAGAAGCTGGCGACCATCCGCCCGCGAACCCTCGCGCAGGCATCTCGAATCTCGGGAATCAGCGCGAGCGATCTGCAGAACCTCGTGATCGAAGTGGAGCGCCGGCGCCGAGTTGCCGCACGAAACTCAGGGGCGTCCTAGCTCTAGTCGATCTCCCTGTCCGACAACCGCACCGGCTGTCGGTCGAGCCTCTCGCTCGGCGGTCGCGGCTCCCGGTCCGGTTTCGCGCGTGACCAGCCACGATTCCACAGCAAGCTCGCGGTCTCCCACACGGTGGTGGGCGGTCGCATTCGCCGTTCTCGGAACGGTGTGCGGCTTTCTTCCGCTCGTAAACTGGTTGCCCGGTGGCCATTCGGCTCCGTGGTACTCCGCCTTCGTCTCCGAGTGGGGCAGCGGCTCTGCGATTGTCCTCGGCGTTGCGGTCGTGTTGGCGGTTGTGTCCCGACGAGCGGGCGGACTCTGGCGCGACGGGCTAGGGAAGTCGCTGTCGGATTGGTCGCACGATCACGCAATCCTGTTCGGCGTTGTCGCAGCGACCATTGCGCTGATCATCTACGGCGTCGTTGCGTCCGCCGTGTTCTCGCGTGTCCCGATCTCGATCGATGAGCTCGTACAGCTCGTCCAGGCGCGAACGTTCGCGAGTGGTCGCCTCTGGCAGGCAGCATCCCCGTCGCCGGAGTTTTACAGCGTCCTGAACATGGTCGACCTGAACGGGCGCTACTACAGCCAGTTCCCGCCAGGCGGCCCGGCAATGCTCGCGGTCGGTGTCCTGCTCGGTGCGCCGTGGCTGATTGGTCCCCTGTGCGGCGCTGTCGCCGTCGCGGCGTTCTGGTCGTATCTACGCGTCGTCGAACCGCGGTCGGGGGTGGCGGTGGGAGCGGTCGTGCTCTTTGCGCTCGCGCCGTTTGCCGTGTTCATGGCCGGCTCGCACATGAACCACATGCCGACGCTCATGTGGCTCGTGCTGGCCATGGCTGCCATGGCCCGCGTCATGACCGCGGCGCGCCCCGCGCCGGTGTTCGCGTTCGCGAACGGTCTCGCGTTAGGCTGTGCGGCAACGATCCGCCCGGTCGATGCGGTCGCGTTCGCGGTCCCGGCCGGCGCGTGGTATCTTGCAATGGCGTTAGGCAGCCGGGCGCGGTGGCGAGACGTCGCCGCCGCCGGGGTTGGCGTCGCCGTCCCGTGTGCTGCCATGCTGTGGGTGAATGCGCATACCACTGGCGAGCCGCTGCTCTTTGGTTATCAGGTGCTCTGGGGCCGAAGCCACGACCTGGGGTTTCATCGCGCACCGTGGGGTCTTGCGCACACCCCCAGCCGCGGGCTCGAGCTGATCAACCTGTATTTCCTTCGCCTCCAGACCTACCTGTACGAGTCGTCGATGCCATCGCTCGTACCGGTCTTGGGTGCACTCTACCTGACGCCGAAGGTCGATCGCTTCGATCGCTATCTCCTGACGAGCGTCTCGCTGGTGCTGGGGTTGTACTTCGCCTATTGGCACGACGGCTTCATTTTCGGGCCGCGCTTCGTATTCGCGATGCTGCCCATGCTCGCGCTTTGGACCGCGCGATTTCCCGGCCTCGTGCGGGACCGGTTTGGTGACGGACTGGGATACAGGGCCACCTGGTTCGGCTTTGGCGTCGCAGCGCTCCTCGCGGTATTCGTATCCGTGCCCATGCGAGTGCGCGAGTATTCGCGCTCCTTCATTCCGATGCGGCTGGACTACGTCGGCGCTGCTCGTCGCGCCAAGGTGGAGAACGCGCTGATCTTCGTTCGCGAAAGTTGGGGGACGCAGCTCATGGCCCGAATGTGGGCACTCGGAATTTCGCGGAGTGAAACGGAGCTCCTCTACGGAAAGGTCGATGCCTGCACACTGGAACTGCGCATTGGCGCCGTCGAGCGTGCGGGCGCACGTGATAGCGCAGCGTTTCGCGCGCTCGCGCCTCTGCTAGCCGATTCGTCTCGCACGGTAAGGAGTCCACTCTCGCCGGACGTCACCGAGCGTTACCTGGAGGGCGTTCGCTACGCTCCGGTATGCGTTCAGCGTATCACGGAAGATCGACTCGGGTTCACACTGCTCGCGCCGATCCTGTATCGGGATTGGGGCTCCAATGTCTACGCCCGTGACATGCACGAGCGGAACCTCGCGCTCGTGCGTCGCTATCCCGATCGCCCCGTGTACCTCCTCCGACCGCGGGACAACGACACGGGGTCTCCACCGGAGCTGTTTCTCCTTCGTCAGGATTCGCTGATGACAGCGTGGGGCGGCACGGAGTGACGACTCGTTAGGCACCCGCGGGTGCTGCGGGTGCGCCGCGGTTTTGCGCGATGCGCATGCTGAACGTGGGGCAGAAGGGCCTCATTGATCGAAGTCGCAGTGGCGTGGCTGGCATGCGCGAATCACCGTCCCCTAACGTCTCCCTGCGTAGCATGTGGGCGCGGCATGCCTGGTCAGCCCGCGGTGCTGGTCGAATGCATTAGTGCCTTTCTGCGACTAATTACGCTGCACCAGCCGTATTTTCGGGGACCTGTACCCATGCTCCAGTTCGCCTTAGCAACGCGCCATCTGCGGCATAGCCGGCGTCGCCAACACACGGGCACTAGAGCAGTGCAGGGTTCATTGGGGGGAAGGCTCGGACCGTGGGTCGGGCCGGCCGCCGCTCGTGCCGGCAATGCTCGGTCCCAGCTGAAACGCGACGGTCGGCGTCTTCTTAACTGCGTTCTCGCGTGAGATCCTATGCTCGCGAGCAGCACCAGGCCGGTGAGTGTGGGGCCCCAATCTCAACCACCCACGCAGCGTCAATCGAAGAGCTTGTCAGTCTTCGATCTGACGAGCCGGAGTCAGCTCGTGACAGTCGTGACGGTCGTGACGGTCGTGACGGTCGTGACGGTCGTGACGGTCTTCATGATAATGTCGATAATGTCGAGACCAAGACGCTCGCCGAACGCTGTCAGTCGCCTGGGGTCAGTGATCGGAGCTTGTTAAGGTCATCGACGTTTTTCAGGTCCATTATCGAGAGCGCGGGTCTCGGGCGCTCGGTACTGCACGGACAGATGGGCAACGTCCCCAATGATCCGGGCAGCTTCTCAGCTGAACCTTGGTGGGGCTCGATCCAATGCGCTTCAGTGGCTGCGCTCGCCTCCATTCGGGCGCAACCCAGTCCCGCTTTGAGTTTCGTTCCCCGTGCGGTCTGTCAGGCTTATACGGGGCGAACTTGAGATTCAGCGAGCTTCGGGCTTGAGATGTTTCACGTGGAACAATTGCTGTCATGTTTCACGTGAAACGTTCTGGCAGGGCACCCAGGGCGTTTCTATATTTCGCCCCCCGCGGACCAGCCGACCCGTACCAATCGATGCAGTGGCCAAAGTCGTAGCAATCGCCAATCAGAAAGGTGGAGTAGGAAAGACCACAACCGCCGTCAACCTCGCTGCAAGTCTCGCCGTGGCAGAGCAACGCACCTTGCTCATCGACGGCGACCCCCAAGGGAACGCGTCGAGCGGCGTAGGCCTCAGTCGAGAGACGCTCGGACGTACTGTATACGAGGTGCTGATCGGAGCGGCGTCACTCGGTGACATCATCCAGCGCGCAGTGCAGTTCAAACACCTCGACGTCGCGCCCGCGACGGCGGATCTCGCTGCTGCCGAAGTCGAGTTGGTGGACCAGCCACACCGCGACCGAGCAATGCGGAATGCGCTGGCACCGATACGGGATGAGTACGACTACGTTCTGATCGACTGTCCGCCATCCCTCGGCATTATCACGGTCAACATGCTCGTGGCGGCCGATTCTCTCCTGATCCCCGTCCAGTGCGAGTATTACGCGCTGGAGGGCCTATCCCAGCTCCTGAACACCGTGCACCTCGTACAGCGCAGTCTGAACGAGAGCCTGGCGTTGGAAGGAGTGCTTCTGACCATGTACGACGCGCGGCTGAATCTCTCTCGGCAGGTAGCGGCTGAAGCGCGAGAGTATTTCGCCGATCAGGTATTCGAAACGATTATTCCGAGAAACATCCGGCTGGCTGAAGCGCCTAGCTTCGGAAAACCCATAGTGTTGTACGACGTGGCCTCCATCGGCGCGCAGTCGTACATGAGTGTCGCACGAGAGCTCTTGGCGCGGAACGCGTCGGGAGTCGAGACCCTACCAACCGAGCCCGCAAACCATCAAGCACCGGTAACACTGCTTTCCGACGCTCTCCCGGTCCATCTCAGCGACCGCGATTGACGACGGCCACCCAATGCGCGCCTGGACCTGCCGCCATGCCGGACAAACCTCGACGACTGGGACGCGGGCTCGAAGCCCTGATTAGCGCTGCCGCACAACCTGGCAGCCAACCGTCGACCTCGAGCCAGGGCGATGTGCTCGCATTGGCTCCGCCTGAATCACCATTCCGCCAAATCGACCTGAAGCTCATTCGGCCGAACCCGTTTCAGCCTCGCAAAGAGTTCAGGGACGAAGATCTGACGCAATTGCAGGCTAGCATTGCGGCGACCGGCTTGCTGCAGCCGGTGACGGTTCGCGCTGTCGGTGATCATTTCGAGCTTATCGCCGGAGAGCGACGCGTACGTGCCGCAACCCGGCTTGGTTGGACTGATATTCCAGCGATCGTGAAGGACTACGACGACCGAGCGCTGCTCACGCTCGCTCTCGTCGAGAACCTCCAGCGAGCCGACTTGAACCCTATCGAGGAAGCGGAGGGATACAGCCGGCTGGTCGCCGAGTTCTCGTTGACGCAACAGGAAGTGGCGAACGTCGTCGGCAAAGACCGGTCGACCGTTGCTAACTCGTTGCGGCTTCTTAACTTACCACAAGTCGTTCGTCGTATGCTCCAGGACGGACAGCTCACCGTGGGACATGCGCGGGCGCTGTTAACGCTCCCGAGCGAACGTGTAATCACCGACCTCGCGCGTGAGATCGTCGCCAAGAACCTTTCCGTCCGCGACGTCGAACGCCGTGTGAAACAGGCAGCCCCACCCACGCGTCAACCCAATGCGGCGATGGCCAGTCCGAATGGCGCGGCGCGCATGGCCGAAATTCGTCGCTTGACCGATCGCCTCCGGCGACGCCTGCAAACGGACGTGACTGTCCAGATCGACGAGAAGGATCGAGGCCAGCTCCGAATCACGTTCTATTCGGCGGACGACCTCAATCGGTTGATCGAGATCATTACGGGACACACCACCGAGGACTTGTAATGCCCTTCGGATTCATGAACCGGCTGCGGAACGGATACGGCAACATCTACACGCCACACGCCGGTTCCATGATCATCCAGGTGCAACGCGAGACCGGGCTGGCAAACCGCACCATCATCATCAGCGAACGACAGGTGGCACTGGTGCGCGTGCTCGGCTCGCGCATCGGAGCTATCGCGGCAACCGTGTTTCTGGTGACGTGGCTGTTGTTCGCCATACAAAGTGTACGGGTCCCAGGACTGTCCGGACGCATTGCGGAGCTCGAGCGTGACAATCGCCGCATCGATTCGTTGCAAATAGCGCTTTCACGCATGCACGGGCGGTACGAGCAGGTGCGGCAGATGCTCGCCGCCTCCGGCGGTGTATTCGTGAAAGCCGATACACCAATCGCCAAGGCGGCGCTGCCTAACGCCGATGTACACGAGCCACGCGATGCGAGCACGCCCACCGCACCACCCGCGCCGCGAGACACGTCAGGAACCGGCGTTCGCTAGTTTTGCCGTCACGCATCATCCTTCGCTTGCCTGAAACCACCGTAGGTACCCGCAATGTCGATCTTCACCAAGCCGACCACTGAGAAAGCCCCTATGCGTAATGATTCGCAAGCACCGGACGCTGGTCTCTCCGTCATCGCACCGGGCATGAAGATCATCGGCGACATCGAGAGCACCGGTGTCGTGAAGATCGAGGGAACCGTTGAGGGCGCAATTCGAGGTGCGCGCCAGCTGCTGTTGGGCCGACAGGGCACTGTGCACGGCGACATTCGGGCACACGAGGTCGTGATTGGTGGAACGGTCGTTGGGACGATCATTGCGGAGGAACGCGTCGAGATTCAGGGAACCTCGAAGGTCGAGGGTGACATTCATACGAAGTCGATTGTAGTGCTCGAAGGCGGTGTCATTAACGGAACCGTCCGAATGGGCGAGACGGCCGCACAGGACAGCGCCCGCGATCGCCGAGAGCCCGCGACTGATACAGCACTCCGACCGGGGCTAGCCTTGAGTCAGTAGTTCAATCAGCTTCCGAGTCTGGGCGGACGACGTCCGGACTGTGGCGATTGCGCAAACAATTGATCGACACAGGCCTGCAAAGCATTCTCGGAATTCGGGTTATGAACGTGAGAGGTTCGCGGCGTCGGCATGCGGTTCGAGCAGCATTCGCCGTCGCCCTTGTGGGACTGCTCGCCTGCGATACAGGGCCGGCATCGAAGAAAACGGCCGCCCAACCAGACTCCGGACGCGCGGGGAAAGCATTTCGCGTTGCGTTGCTGACGCCAGGCCCCATTTCCGACAGATCGTGGAATGGCGGCGCCTACGACGGGTTGATGGCGATTCGCGACTCGCTGGGCGCACAGGTGAGTCACGTCCAGACGAAGACGCCTGCAGAGTTCGAGGAGAATTTTCGCCAATACGGTGCGCAGGGTTATGACCTCGTCATCGGGCATGGGTTCGAGTTCCAGGACGCAGCGATCCGCGTAGCGCCCGAATTTCCAAAAACGCTGTACGTCACCACATCCGGTAACACCGTTCGGCCAAACGTCGCCGGAATACAGTTCGCGTTCGAGGAAGCTTCGTATCTCGCCGGGATTCTTGCTGCGGGGATGACGAAGTCCGAAGCCATCGGTGCCATCGGCGGCACCGAGTTGCCGCCGGTCAAACGCAGCTTCGAGGCGTACCGCGCAGGCGCCAGGTCGGTGAACCCCCGGATAGGCGTCGTGATCTCGTACGTTGGCAACTGGGACGACGTGAGCGCCGGGAAAGAGCAGGCGCTCGCGCAAATCGGCCGTCGTACCGACGTCATTTTTCAGAACGCGGATGCAGCCGGCTTGGGCGTGTTCCAGGCCGCACGCGAATCGCGATCCGCTTACGTGATCGGCGCGAACGCTGACCAGAATGCCGTAGCGCCTGAAGTCACGCTCGGGAGTGTCGTTATCGACCTGCGACACGCCTTCCTGCTCGTGGCCCGCGAAGTCAAGGAGCAGACGTTCACGCCACGCGTCGTCTCCCTGGGCGTACGCGAGAATGTCGTTAGGCTCGTGATCAATCCAACGCTGGACGCGCGCATCCCCCAGGCGACACGTGCGGCGATCGACTCAGTCCAGAAGCGTTTGTTCGCAGGATCCCTCCGGCTGGTAGACTCCACAGGCGTATTTGTGAGTCAATGACCGACCTGGCGACGATCGCCGGTCACCTGGATGCGTTGCTCGGTACCGCTACGATTCCGGACTATCCAGGCGCGGTGAACGGCGTTCAGCTGGCGAACCGGGGTGCGATCCGCCGCATTGCCGCGTCGGTCGACATCTCGAAGCGGGTTATCGGCAGCGCGATAACGGCTGGGGCGAACCTGCTGATTGTACACCACGGCATGTTCTGGGGAGGCGTGCAACCGATAATCGGCCCCGCATACGAGCGCATCCGCATGCTCGTTGCGCATGACATTGCCGTGTATTCGTCGCACCTGCCGCTCGACGCGCATCCGTCGTTAGGTAACAACGTGTTGCTCGCTCACACGCTTGGACTCGAACCGGCCGGCGGGTTCGCGCGATACAAGACGATCGACGTGGGAGTCCGCGGAGAAACGGATCTCGAGACGACAGAGCTCTGCAATCGCGCCGAGGCGTTCGCTCGACGCCACGGGGGTGGCGTCCGGGCTACCACGATTCCTTCAGGACATCGAACGCGGCGTTGGGGCATCTGCACCGGCGCCGGAGCATCGACTGAAACGCTGCTCGAAGCGCAGACGCTTGCCCTCGACACTCTGGTCGTCGGCGAAGGCCCGCATCACACCGCGGTCGCGGCCGACGAGGCGGGTCTTGTGGTCATATACGCCGGCCACTACGCAACTGAGACTCTGGGAGTGAGCGCCGTCGCGGAGCATCTCACGGTCACGTTCGGGATTCCGTCGACGTTCATCGCCGCCCCAACGGGATTGTGACCAGCACCACGCCGGTGCTCGCACTGGAGGGCATTGGCAAGCGGTTCGACGACGTCGTGGCACTCACGGATGCCTCCCTCGTCGTGCGACCAGGATCCGTCCATGCGCTGCTCGGCGAGAATGGTGCGGGAAAGACGACGCTTATGCGTGTTGCCTATGGGATGGTTTCTCCGGACCGCGGTGCCCTCAGAATCGCGGGCCGGACTGTTCGGCTGACGTCTCCAGCGGAAGCGATCGGCCATGGGATCGGGATGGTGCACCAGCACTTCACGCTGGTGCCGGCCATGACGGTGGCCGAGAACGTCGCGCTAGGTGGCCGGGGCCGTTTCGCGGCGAGCGAGGTAGCAGAACAGGTCCGGGTGCTTGCGACCGCGACCGGGCTTGCGATCGAACCCGATGCCCGCGTACGGGACCTGTCCGTGAGCGCGCAGCAACGCCTCGAGCTACTCAAGGCGTTATCGCGCGACGCGCAGCTGCTCATTCTCGATGAGCCGACCGCAGTCCTCGCTCCGGCCGAAGCGGACGATTTGCTGAGCCGCATCCGTCAACTGGCAGACGGGGGACGGTCCGTCGTGCTCATCACGCACAAGCTGCGGGAAGCAATGCAGGTCGCTGATGACATCACGGTGCTCCGGCGGGGAACGACGACACTTGCCTTGCCCCGTGCCGAGATCGACGATGATCGACTGATCACGGCAATGCTCGGGCAGCGAGACTATCTCCCGCCAACCGCGACGACGCCGTCCGTCACGGGGCCCGCAGTCATATCCGCCCAAGGCGTGTCGGTCGCGGATGCACGTGGAACCACGCGTGTGCGCGAGGCCAGCTTCGATGTCCGCGGCGGGGAGATTGTCGGTGTTGCGGCCGTCGAAGGTGCGGGACACCGCGAGTTGCTGAGAGCTGTCGCGCGTCGTTCGCGGATCATTTCCGGGACGTTGCATGTCCCACCGGTTATCGGGTTCGTACCCGACGACCGACATCGCCATGGCTTGGTATTGGAGATGTCACTGACCGAGAACCAGGCGCTGAACGGCGCAGGGGCTCGGCGCGGTACGATCCACTGGGAGGACGCTGCACGGATCACCCGTGAGATTCTCGATCGATTCGACGTTCGGGCTCCGAGCGAGCACGTGCACGCAGGTGCCTTGTCCGGGGGGAATCAGCAGAAGTTCATCCTCGGACGTGAGCTTCACGGCCGGCCACCTGCGATAGTTATCGAAAATCCAACTCGCGGGCTCGATATCCGCGCTGCCGCCTACGTTTCGGAGCAAGTGCTCGAAGCGAGATCCTATGGTGTCGCTGTAATGCTCTACTCGACGGACCTCGACGAAGTCCTTGCGCTAGCAGATCGAATGCTGGTTGTTTTTGGCGGTCGGGTGCGAGAGGTTCCGGTGGACGGGCAGAGTGTCGGTCGTGCCATGCTCGGCGTCTCGTGAACCGGCAGCCTGGTCAGCGTGGCGCCGTGTTCCAATTGGCGGCGCTGTCGGCGGCAACGATCCTCGGGATGACGCCGTGGTTCAGCGCAACGGTCGCGGCACCGGGGATGATGGCTGAGTGGGGAACAGGCCCCGCCACAGCAGCCTGGCTGACGATTGCGGTACAGCTCGGATTTGTGGCGGGTACATGTCTGAGCGCTGGACTGATGCTGAGCGACAGATTCAGCGCTCGGAAGCTCGCCGCAGGATGCGCTCTCTGCGCTGGCGTCGCGACACTGTTGTTGGTACGTCGTGATACTGGGCCGAATCAAGCCATTGTACTCCGGGCGATCACTGGTATCGCGCTCGCAGGTGTCTATCCACCCGGGATCAAGATTGCCGCCGGGTGGTGGCGGGAGCGACGCGGAACTGCGATTGGCATTCTGGTCGGCGCGCTGACGATTGGCTCGGCCGCGCCCAACCTCCTTCGTTTGGGCATCGACGTGTCGCAGTGGCGAACCATCGTGGTCGCGGCTGCAGTCGGGGCGATGATATCCGCGGCAGTTTTCGCGTTGGTCGTCCGCGAAGGCCCATTTCAGGCTCCATCCGCCCCGTTCAATCCACGGGCGTTGCGAGCCGTCCTTCAGGATCGCGGCGTGTTGTTGGCGACGGCCGGCTACCTCGGTCACATGTGGGAGCTGTACGCCATGTGGAGCTCGATCGGCGCGTTCTGGATGTACGTGGCCGCCCAACGCTCCATCGCGCCTTCCGTCGCCGCCGTGTTTGCGTTTGCGACCATCGCTGCCGGGACGCTCGGTTGCGTGATCGCGGGAATCGCCGGAGACCGGGTTGGGAGACCGCTCGTGACGATTGTCGCGATGGCGCTCAGCGGAACCTGCGCCATTCTGATCGGTACGCTCGTATCGGCGCCGCTCGTTCTGCTGATTGCGGTAGCAATTATCTGGGGTGTGTCCATCGTCGCGGATTCCGCGCAGTTCTCCGCGTCGGTGACCGAGCTCGCTCCCAGTCGGTACGTGGGAACCGCGATCACAATGCAGACGTGCGTGGGATTCCTACTCACGATCGTGACGATACGCCTTGTTCCGGTTTGGGCGGATCTGTGGGGGTGGGAGCGCGCTTACGTACCGCTTGCAATCGGTCCGGCCCTTGGGATTGTCGCAATGTGGCGACTGCAGCGCTCGACCAGAGCGCACGCGCTGGGTATTCCGCTGGAGCAGTTGACGCGCGGGCCGAACACACACGATCAGTGAACTGGCATCACCTTCGGTTGCCCGCTTTGGAGGCACCTCGTTATTCATCGCCATGCGTCGACGCAGCCCGTCCGATTTCAATGCCCCGAACACTTCACCGCCTTCGGCACGGCGGTCGCGCTGGCGCCCGTGGTTGCTGCTGCTGGCGTTCAGCGTTGCCTGGAAGGTCATTGTGCTCACCCTCGGAGCTGCCGTCCCGCGCTGGGTAATTGACGACAGCGTGGATCACATTCCCCTGTCCATGCAGCCGTACGCAAACCAGGCCCGGGCGACTGCGCTGGCGCTCTGGGATGGTCCCATCGAGCGGCGAACGCTCGTCCGCTTGGTCAGGGTCGTGAGCGTCGACAGTGCACGTAGTCAGGCGGCCGAAGAGTGCGGCGGAAAGAGTGCCCGCGTCCGTGCCTACACGTTCTTCGCCATTCCATACTCCGATGTTCGCACCGTATGCGGCAATGGCATCGTCGAGTATC
>Ga0105249_10001195_pt1 | contig 22902 bp, 44 predicted proteins | sample KBSS44metaG_FD_81522 | JGI IMG/M metagenome (GOLD analysis project Ga0105249, IMG submission 81522) | Switchgrass rhizosphere microbial communities from Kellogg Biological Station, Michigan, USA - KBS S4-4 metaG | ecosystem: Host-associated > Plants > Roots > Rhizosphere > Soil | place...
AGCCATTGCAAGAGCTTCATCGTTTTAGTTCCTCCTGTGGAATTCATAAGTTTTGCGCCCTCGTACCGCGGGCCAGCAACGACCGCGAGGTGCTTGAAACGCCCGTCAGTAACTTCCTTGTCGTATGCGACTTGGTTCAACGTGCCGGCAGGCCCCCAGGGCGGGAGCGCAGTGTACTCGCATGAAACAGCCTGGCTGAGCAGGTTCTTTCTTGTGTCCTCGTCCCAGACAAGCGCCTCGCAACAGAACCAGGCTTCCTTGGGATCCCACCACGCGCGCGTCACCACGCCGTCGGCTTTACCGTTCTTGTAGTCGTCGGGCGAGACATCGCGGTGTGCGAGATTGATGACGGGTTTTCCGACGATGCTTTTCTCGGGGTCCGAGAGCATTTTGTCGATGGCGTTCTTGGTGACCAGCACCCGCGCGCCGTCGCCGTCGTTCATGTATTCGTATTCGACCAGGCCCGGCATTAAGAATTTGATCGGCGGTGAGGCCTTGGGAAAGCCGTCGCGCGTGACCAGCTTCTGCATGTCGGCGTTGGAGAGCAGCCCATGCTCGACGGCGTTTTCCAGCGCGTGCTTGATCGCCGGCTCCTCCATCGATTTCTTGAGGCCTTCCTTCTCGTCCTCGGGGACCTCGTTTTCGATGTCCGTGTCCTCGATGCCTGTTTTCGTTCCGCGCCGCCCAGCGATGGTGTAGCGCGGATTTTGATCGTCGCTGGAATCGATCTCGGTGATAGACCACGTCTCACCGAGCACACGCACCTTATCGCCGACGTTTCTTTTTGCCATATGCTGATCCGCCTATTTCAGGATCTTCGATAGCAGCCAATGCGCCAGAGAGAATCCAACCCCGAACGAAAACCCAAACACGACCTGTCTCAGACATTCAGCGAAGCTCATACACCCTCCCTTGAAATGCCCGATAAAAAAGGCGGGACCGCTGCCATCTTTCGATGACGTCGATCCCGCCTAGTTATCGGGTGTTTGCCGTAGCGTTAGACGCTTAAAGCGGGAGCAACCCCGCACCGGATAAAATGTTTACGGCTTGGCGACTGCTAAGACCTTCTTGCCCTCCACCTTGAATACCACGTCTGCCACGGGTTTGCGAATGCGCACGGCCTCGCGCATACGCTCCGTGAACGTCACGCCGCCCTCTTTCATGGCCCGGCGCTTAATCGTTTGGACGTAAGACCCCTTCATCGCGCCTCCTGCAATTCCCGGCGGTATTCCTGCCGCGCCGAGGATTTGTCAGCGAGGATTGGGATCGCCACGCACCGGCAGTTATAGTCCTGTCCGGGGTTTGCCTTGCGACTCGTCGCTGGGTCTACCACCGGCGGATTGGCAAACGAAAAGACTCGTCCATCGAGCACGCGGTGGTTATCGGATCCGTGAGTGCCAGGTGCCGGACGTACGCGTATGTCATGCGACGTTGACCAGATGTATTCCGTGACGCCGGCTTCGGCGTAACGCTGCTCGTGGTACTTCGACATAAAGATCGACGTCTCGTTGCGCGCCAGGAACTTGGCTTTGCGGACGGTGACGCCGTAGCGCTTCTTGATCGATGGGATGAGCTTGTCAAAGCGGTAACCCTCCTTCGCGTTTTCTTCGACGGCATCTCGCAGCGACATGACCTCTTTATCGGCGAATTTCTGGATATAGAGTTTCATGTTCTCGGAGTATTCCTCGGCCATTGTGCGGCGGGAGGCGGCATTGAGCTCGGGCGAGACCTCGATCTTCTCGGCCACCGATTTAAAGCCGTCCTCGAAGGCGTCCACGGTTTTATCGGCATCCATCGGCCGCACGTTGATGTCGTGCTGGATGGTGCGCTGGATCTCGTTTAAGCGGCGATTGAGCACGTCGTGGATCTCGCGGGCCTTCAGCTGGTAGGCGGCCGCCTCGGCCTTCATCCAATTCGGGACCATATTGGGGTCAATGCGGAACGATCGGCTGCGCTCGTCAAAGGTGGCGCCCAGCCGGCGCAGGGAGCTCGTAATCCCCGCGGAGAATTGCCCGGTAAACACCCCGAGCGTGTATTGGACGCGCCCCGAGCGGAGCGCCGTGATCAGCGGGTCTTCCTTGGCGTTTAAGATCAAGGCATTGATCTTAGACCCTTGTTCAATCGATTTGATCGTATGGACGAGGGGTTTAAAGAGCAGGTCCCGCAGGGTATCGATGATTTGCGCCTCGATATCCCGCCAGTAGCTGGGCTTAAGCCGTAATGGAGCGAGCGTTTTCATTAGGTCAGTTTGTGAATTCCGTTTCCGTTCCCGTTGGGGAGCGAGGCTGCTTTAATGATTGGGCTGTGCTCATAGGCCATGATGACCTTGATGGCCTCGAGCAAAATGGCGATCGAGAAATTCTTGCGTTGCTGGCTGCTCATATCCGCGCTGACCATCACCTGGGTCTGCTCGTTGTTGTGGTCAAACGCGATCGTAATCGTGCCCTTCATGCGGCCTCCTCTTTGGGTTCTTTATCGTCGGTGGTTTCGTCGCTGCCATTTTCCTCAAACATGGGCTCAGGCTCTGCGCCCTGCGATACCTCAGACTCGATGGGGATCAGGCCGTCCTTCTGCTGCATGTCCATGTATTCCTGCGGGTTCAAATAACCGCTGTTGGCGTCGTCCTTCCAGCGGGCGTGCTTGGAGGTTTTAACGGTTTCCTCCTCGACGGCCGTCATGGTGCGCATGGGGTAAAACTTAAACATCAGGTCGAACGTGTCGCCAAAGAGCGAGAGGCATTTGAGCTGCAGGAGCTCGTACAGCAGGGGCTTAGCCTCTTCGCGAACCTGCGACTCCACCATGCCGTTGTAATTCTCGATATCGTCCTCGCCCGAGCTCAGGCCGGCCGCCGAGATGCCGAAGAGCTTGGTCATCGGGATCCGCAGGTTGCAGGAGAGCCCGATCCGGTTCTCTTTCCAGATTTCGGCCAGGCCCGACCAGCTGAGTTGCTTCTGCTCGTATTCGTCCTCCACGTCCATCACCAGGGCGTTGTTGGTCGACTTGGCCCGGTTCGAGGTATTGAGGCGCTGCAGCATCTGCTGGGTGCCCTTCTGGGACGACAGCTGGGCGGCGAATCCTTTGAACCGATAAATGTCGACCTTGGCCTCTTTCAAAATGTCATAGACGACGTTTTGGGTGCGCAGGAAAATGTTCAAGGGCTGCACGATGTGCTCCACCTCAGACATGCCCCAGCCCTGCAGGATCATATTGATGGGGTACGGCGCCTCTTTGCCGGAGAGGGTCTTCACGCGCGAGGCGTGGACCTTCTGCCCATAGAACGTGTAAAAGCCGTCGGGCGGGAAGCGCAACGGGCTCGTGAGTTCCCAGCGGTGGCAAGGAATGAATTCCACGGGACGGTTCCGCGCGCCTTGCAGCGACAGGGGTTTCTGGGGGTTCTCGCCGTTCTGGATGATGATGGCGCCGCCTCCGAAGAGCCGGGCCCAATTCATCGCCGTCTTAAAGGTTTTGAAAAACGAGGTTTTATCGAGGTCGTCGGCCAGTATTTTGAGGTCGTCTTTATCCATCATGCTCGTGTGGGAGAGGAGCTCCAGCCCACCGCGGAACCCGTCCTGCACCGGCATGTCGATGGCGGCCTGCACAATCCCCTCGCTCTTATAGAGATAGGCCAGCGCCATGTACTGGATGGTGACAACGTTATAGCCCGTGTTGTAAATGATCGAGTCGAAATTATTGATCTCGGCGGTGGCGCCGAAGCTTTGCACCAGCGCGTCGAAGGAGTTCGACATCTTGGATTCCATCGTATTGACCTGGTTACGCAGGCCCACGGCCTCCCGGTTTAACGCGCCCAGCTCGCGCTGCAGCCGGCGCACCTTGGCGGTCTGAGGGATGCGCTGGTTCATTTTGGTTTGCCTACCCAATCCCACGCCGGGTGTTCCTTGTGGTGGGTATAGACGGCGTAGCGTTTGGCGTCCATTAAATGATCCATGAATTTAACGGGTTCTTCGAGCACGATGCCGTTTTTATCCTGCCGCCATTTATAGACGGAGCGCTCTTTGTTAAGGTTGACGTTCGCCGGGATGGTGTAGAACTTGATGCGCTTACAGAAGTCGATCCCGATGTTGACCTCTTTATCAGCTGGATAGATGTTGAACCCCGCGTTGGAAAATTCTTCGATGCGGTCAGGCTCTGCGCAGTCGGCGTATATCGGGCGGTGCCTGAGCTCCTCGGGGATGACCTCTTTGACCTTTTCAATGAGCTGGCTGTTGGTGAGATGGGTTTCGTAAAGCAGCTCGCGGAGGTTGCATTCCTGTTTATCTTTGATGCCGATTTCAAGGAGAGCGGATGGGTTGTTATATCCGAAGTCGAGACCATAGATAACGTCGGAGTTCTCGTCGGTGGCGGCGAATTCCTGAACCAATTCATAGGGCCGGTAAATAATGTTGGTGAGCGCGCCCCACTCACCCTTGGCATAAACCTGATAGGCGTTTGGGTCTTGGTCCTTGAGATCCTCCAGAATAGCGATGTAATCCGCGCCCAGGAACGGGTTGTCCTGATAATTGGAGTGGATGATTTCAAGCTTCTCGGCAAACGTTTTTGTGAGCATGAGACGCTGGTTGATCCAGCTTTGCTCGTCGGACGGGTTAAGGCTGAAATAGATCCGATTGGGATGGTCCGGGGGAGCAGCCGAGCGGAGGCGGGTTTGAATGACGATCCAATCCTCCCAGGTAAATTCGCTGGCTTCTTCCAGCCAGATGTCGTTCCACTCAGTGGACTTAATTTTTTCAGGGTCGTCGATAGAGAGAAAGGCGATGAAGGCGCCGTTGGCGGGATTGGTGATAACGTGGTTGGCCCGGTCATGACGAACACGGCCATACACGCCATAGTCGGACAGGAGGCCAACCACGAGTTTATACGCCGTGAGACGGAGCGCGGGAAACGTTTTGCGGCAGATAGCAATCTTTCGATTCGGTAGTGTAAAGAGCTTCTGGACGCAAATCTGGGCGAGCGAGTGGCTCTTGCTCGAGCCGGCTCCGCCGACGTTGACGATGTACTGAGCCTTTGATCGGACGTTTCGGTCATAGACCCTTGTCGTCTGAACTTGGACTATTTTTGGCTCGTTCATAATTGGCCGGCATAAATTGTATGACGACGGGCGCTCCATTGCCGTCGGCGATCTCGTTGCGCTCCGTAAACATCTTGAGGTGCTTACCCAAGAGCTCCAGCGCCCGGACCTTATCCCAAAATTTGACCTTCTTGATGGACCCGTCTTTATCGTCAGACTCGATGGAGGCGATGGTGGCGGCGACGTCGGCGGGGATGTTGTGAATGCCCAGCAGCGTGCCGTCTTTATCAAAGAGCATCCGCGGGTCAATCTCGGCGACTTTCAAAAGAGCGTTCAACACCCGTTCCTGCGTAAGGCCGGCCTTCTCTTGGATCTTGGCGAGCTCAGCATCCACGGCCTCGCGCACACTAAGTTTCGCTAAGAGCTGCGCGGCCTGCTCATTGGCGGTTTTCTTTGAATAACCCGCGCGAATCGCCGCCTGCGTGCCGTTTTGGTCTTTTAAATATTCAGCCACGAACCTGCGGATCTTCGGCGACAGGCCGTGGCTCACAAATCGTGAGCGGAGTTTTCGGTATCGCGGTCTTGGACAGTCACGCCCTTCGACCCGTCGCGCGATAACGAAACCTCCGCTACTTCTCCCGTAAGGGGGACGGCATAACGACGCCCGCCTTTTAAATCGTTCTTGAGATTGGACATGCCGATGGCGAGCTCGCTGGCGATGCGCGGCCAGCAGTCTTTGGGAATGATGGGGCGCACGATGTGCGTAAAGAAGACCAAGGCGCTTTCGAGCCCTGAGAATTCCTGATTTTCAAATTGTTTTTTTGCGTGCGCGAAGGCGCGGCAGAATGACGCATCCTTGCGGAGCCAATCATGCACGGCGTCTCTTGAAATGCGGGTGCGTTTAGCGGCGGATCGGATGGAGCCGAGGAGGGCGTACGCTTTTAAAAATGGAAATTTGCGGTGTTCCTTGCGGGAGCGGGAAGGGTGCATTTCGTCTTTGAGGATAGACGATATGACACAAACGCGCTATTAATGATTCCCTACAATTGATTGGCTTGCTTTAGCGGTCTGACGATCTTCTGCGGTGGGCCGGCGCGCTGAGGGTGACGGAGGGAATACGTTTCTATGTACGTCATGCGCACCAGCTGGTGCCGAATGATAATTTTCTGGACGCATTGCCATGTGACGTTCATCATGGCAGCGACCTCCTTGGGCGCCATCCCGGCCCGTAAATGCCGGATTACGGATGCGACCGTGTCTTTGGTTGTCTCTCGCAGGCGACTTCCCCCCTCCAGGGTACTTCCCGAGTGCAAACCATTATGCCCGCAAAGCGCAAATTTGGCAACTATTCGGCTGGACATTCTCCGTCAATGGTGGCATAATGTCACCGTCCTTTGCGGGCCTCTGCGCCGGGTGAAACCGGCGCTGCGCACCCACGGGTCCAGCGGCCGGTGATGACCACATGGTCCCCGCAGTTCAATAGGGGCTTTGAAATCCGGCAGCCCAGCGAAGGATGCCGTTCTTGTCTCCCCATTGCGAGAGGGTCATTCCCTTTCTATAGAGACTGTGCCTACAAAGTGGGCTAGTGTAATGGCACCCTAAGTGCGTAAAGAGATGATGAGTCATGAGAAAGCCGGGAGACTAATGTCCCACGAGTTGTGGCTGAGCATGCTGGCTACCGCGGTTCGTGGCGATCGCACAGACTGTGTTGAGGGTACGCATTACAGCCGCAAGGCATAGTGCGGAGAGTAGATACCGAGGCTTGACGCCCCGGAGAGACGGGGATCTTTTTAGCATCACGACCAATTCGGTGACGTCACCACAATGGTTCGGGAGTACGAGGGCTTAATGGAAAAACAAAAGCGAGTTGCCATTTATGCCCGAGTTTCCACGGCTGACCAAACATCCGATAACCAGCTGCTCGATCTGCGGAAATACTGCGCGTCTCGTGGATGGACGGTTGTCGATGAATTTGTTGACAATGCCATATCGGGCTCGAAGAAGGACCGCCCGCGTCTTCGTTCACTTATGGAGTTTGCTTGGCCGGGAGTCGTGGACTGCGTGCTGGTTTGGCGGTTCGACCGATTCGCCCGCAGCCTGTCACATCTGGTGCAGGCGCTCGATACGTTCAGGGAGCGCGGTGTTGATTTTGCCTCCCACCAAGAACGAATTGATACGTCCACCTCACAGGGCAAGCTCATGTTTGGGATCTTCGCTTCCTTTTCCGAATTCGAGCGCAACCTCATTCAAGAAAGAATTTACGCCGGACTGGCCCGCGCTCGCTCCCAAGGTAAGCGATTCGGAGCGCCGCCCCTTCCTGACATTAAGCGCCAGGAGATTCTTGCGCTCCGCGGAACCGCCTCCATCCGATCCATCGCAGCTCGAGTTGGCGTTAGCAAATCGTTAGTCCAAAAAGTGCTGTCCACGAAAGGGGGTCCAATTGTGGCTTCTACCATCGACGGAACCCCTGTGGCTTTCTGAGTGGACATGATTCAGGTGATTTATGGACAGCCCTAAACGTTCTTATAAAGGAGAGCGCGTGGCGCACGACCCCATTTTCGAGGTCGTCATCGATTCGGAGGGCGTCCCTATGTTCAAATTCCTGCGGCCGTTCCTTCTGAACGACATGCTCAAATACAACGAGGACTTCAAGGCCATCGAGCGCATTGCACAGCCTGGGCAGCGATACGTTTTTTATCCGACCTACTTTGACGTTGTTGAACCCCCGGTAAAGGAAGGTGCGCGCCATGACTGAAAACCAAAAGAAGAAGATCGTTGAAATCACCAAGCGCTGGGCCGAAGGCGGCGCTGGGCGTTCGCTGCCACAGGCCATTGAGGACATGGGATTTTTGACCGGAGTGATCTTCGATTTAGAGGAGCAGCTGCGTGCCAAGAACCTACGATCTTAAAATCTGGCCCAAGCATTTCGAGGACGTGCGCGCCGGCACCAAGAAATACGAGGTGCGCCGCAACGACAGGGTCTTCCTGGTTGGCGATGAGATCACGCTGCGCGAGTGGGATCCGCTCCCGGCGACTTATACGGGGCGGGTGTGCTTGGTGCGCATCATCCATGTGACCGATTCAACCTCTTGGGAGTTCATCCCGGTGTGGATTACGATTTTTGGCATTGAGGTTTTGACATGATGCTGATGATCGAAGTCAAAGAGGACCTTTTCAGCGGGCTGGTTCGCGGGGAGATCGTTACCATACCGCTCGGGGACGGGAATACTGTAGGGCTCGCCCTACACGACATCTCATGGGAGCGCATGTACTACCTCATCGAGCGCGCCATCCGCGACCACGAGCACGACCAGGATTCAGCGGCGGCCGCTGGCGATCAACAGCAGCAGCAGAATTATAAAGACGAACGCTCCGCAGGCTAACTCTTCAGGGGTAAGGTCGGACGGCGTGCTGATCAACATGAGTTCTCCATGGAAACACGCTCTTTAAAATAAGCAAGCTGATTATTACGGATGGGGTCGGCAGTGGATACACGGCGCAGGGGCTCACTTTTAAAAAGGTTGAACAGCTCCCGGAGGATTGTCCGCTGGACCGCTATGGTTTCAAAAAGTCTGACGAGTTCTTCGTCGTGGTAACAGCCATTAAAAACGTTCTTCTGGATATCTTCGATTTGCGCTGGCGTCAAGGCCCGGCCGTCATACGGCATTCGGTTAATCCCCCCTTCGGCGCTCGTCCGTATAGGTCCTCTCAAATGCCTCGTGGTCGAGGTTGTGGCGGATGCGTCCCGGCATCTCCACAAGCCATTGACCTTTAAAGCCCTTCACCCATCCGCGCGGTGTCTCGTACAAAAAATCATCATGCTCGATGCGGATGGCCTTTACGTTTTCGCTTTTGCTTCTGAAGATCAGCCACTCGACCTTCTCCCCCATTTTGATGATCATTTAATGGTTCGGGAAACCGCGCAGGTCAAGATGAACGTCACAACGGTCACAATCAGGAAAATAAGAATTTTTTCTGCTACTGAAAATGGACCGCGCACACATTCATGGTAAGCGACTGCGGGGTATTCGACTAACGATTTTTCCCTACATTTAGGACATATCGCGCCAGCGCCGTGCGGCGCTTTCGATTTGCCCGGCCAGTGATCGGAGCGATTGGGCCTGGTTATAAACATCGAGCGGGTATCCCGAGGCAATGAGGCCGGAGCAGCGGTCGCGCAGGTTCGCCAGGTGGGTGTACATCTCGCGCTTCAATAATTCGGTCTTGGGTTCTTCGTCTTTCATAGGCCGCCGGCTATCCGCGCGCGATTCACGATGTCCATCGCATCCGCTAAATCGGCGTAGTCTTTATAGATTCGCAATCCGAGATCGTCACTTCCACCCGCGGGTTCGCCTTGTCCACTTGGTAGGAGTCGGTCAGCTCCACAACCCATTTCTGGGAATCGTTTTTTATCCGGTCCATTTTCACCAAGGTGTCCAGCAGCACCTTCGACCCCGCCCGGATGTTGTCTAAGTCCCTCCGGCGATCCTGCTCCACCCAATGGATGTGGATCCGCACCGGGCCTTTGAATTTCGGAACGCGGCTGTAGAGGATCCACTGCGCGATGTGCCGCTTGATCGATTTCCGCTTCCTGGCTGCGTAGAATCGATAGTATGGATTGCGCTGGTCCCTCTCCGTAGTGTTCAGGCTCTCCAGCCGGCCCGCCATGCTGAACGTGAACGTCATTCATTTCTCTTCTTTAGCTTGGACGATTTTCTCGCGCATGTACTTTTCAAACTCCTCGGCCCTGGCTTCCAGCTGCTTGCAAGACAGGCGAAAGGCCTCGAGGCTTTCCAGCATTTTGATGATCTGCCGTGGGGGTTCCAGGTTATTTCCTCCATTTAGGGATGCGGCTGTTGAGATACGCCGTGCGATCCGCATTCAGTAATTTGATGCCCAGGTCTGTAATGGTGCCGTCGGGCCAAATGAGATAGGCCGCCCGCAGGCGTTCAAAGATGGTCTTCGCGCGCGTCTCGGGGATGGTGGAGAGTTTGCTGAGTTCCGCCATATTGACGGAGGCGTTCGCCCACAAGGTGGCAAGCACGGCCACCGGGTCCGCGGTATCGCGCACGTTGAAATTTTTTACGCTGACGGGCACCACGCGCCAGGCCGAGAGGACCTTCTTCGCCTCTTCGTCCTCCAGCACCAGGTTGACCGACTCGTCTTTAGTCAGTTTTGTTTTGACGTACTCCAGAGCCATCACGTCTCTGTCCACTCAAGCTCAATGAGGATGGGTTTGCCTTTACCGAGGGTGGTTTGAATGAATCGCTGGCCGCATTGGCAGGCGCACAAAATGCCTTTGCACCAGACGGGCCAGGCGCCGGGAGGTAAATTGTCTTTACGATAGCCGGCCTCAACGTTCAGCGCGGTCTGGATTGGCTGGTGTACATGCATCCCGTAAATAAGTCCCCGCCCCCAGATCCCTTTCGTTATACGGCGGCGGACTCCTGCGGCACGGCATCTACAATGGGGATGTCTAAAATTTTTCTCCGCGCGTACTCGGCGCCGGATAGGCGCGCGCGCTTGGCCCGCTGGCTGCACTGCAAAAACTCGGTGCGGTTGACCCTCACCGTAATCCGCAGCGGGCGTTTCAGAAATTGTGTTTTCTTCTTTTTTGTCATCGTGTCCCTCCGTCCTTTATTCACGCTGATTATTCTCCCATGGGGTGGCGTCATTGTGCCACTCATTTTTCCCTACAATTCATCGGTGCTCTTCCAAGATGCCCAGGTGCGTCTGCGGTTCTTGGTCACGATGCACCCAACAATACGCAGCGCACCAGGTAAAAAAGAGATTGATAACGACAGCCCAGATCAGCAGGCTCCGCATCCTATTGGCAGACTCCACCTCCGCAATCAGCGATTCGATCATTTCCTTGATCTGCACCTCGTTTAAGGTGCGCCATTTATCACGGAGTGTTTTGACTTGTTCGGGGGTCAATGCAGAATCTCCACGCGCGGCTCCTTCACTTCAAAATAGGAGGCCCAGCCAAAGAGGTCCCGGCAGAACCGCTTGGCGTCCTCGAATCCATGCTCGGGGTTTTCGCTGGAAATCTGGATGGCGTCCCGCAGGCGCTCTTTCAAGCGCACGAGCGCGGCCGTCACGATCAGGTCGTAAGGTTTAAAGTGGGTCATGCAGCTGCAGGCATAGCGACCGGGTTCCTCCGTGCGCTCCCAATCGCGCGCGATGTATCGGCGGTCCACCACAAACGGCTCGCCGGCGCAGCTGCCGCCACAGGAACGCGTCTCGAGATACGGCCCGCTGATATACGGCTCGGCTTTGGGATCGTAGGGCGGCTCGACCTCTTCGATGCCCTTGGCATTAATGCCCGCAAACGGTTTTCCTAAATCGCGGTAGCGGTGCCCACAGGTGGCGCTGCCATTAAACGCGACCGTCTCCGGCCCGACCTGGGGCTTGCCTTTGCCCAGGGGTCCGGCTAAAAAAATACCCATCTCTTCCGCTTTGGCGATGATGGTCCGCATATCGTCAACGAATTTTTCAAACGCAGAACGGTCCAGCTCTAGAGTTCTATTCCAATAATGTGCATAGGCCATGTGGTGGTGTCTCCCGTCATTCTAGCATGGGTTGTGGCATTATGACACCATATACAGAGATGTAAAGGGAAGGCCTAATTTTCTATGGGCAGGATGCTGATAGGAGAGCGTTGGCGTCCAGCGTGCCGTTGAATTCGCCCGCGGCATTCGGTGTGCGGATCTCGTAAGGGTCGGCGCTCCTGCGCTGCGCGGGCGCCTTCAAAATAACGACGCCCTCCGCATTGGCCGCGCCTGAGATATTGCCCGGCTGAATCTGTACGGCCCCGCCCGGCGCGCAGGACGTGATTAAAAGAATTCCAGAACCCGACGGCGTTGACCCCACGGCCGCCGGCGGTGTTCTGGAATGAATCGGGGGCATGAGCATCAGGATCTGCAGCGCGATCTCGATTGCGGTCATTGAAACTCCCGATAGTGACAATTTTGGCAAACGAGAATAATATCCGAGTTCTCGTCATCGGGATAATAGAGCGCAGTTTTTAAACGCTCTTCGCCACACTTTGGGCAAACAATGGACGTGAAATCGCCGAGCGGAGTTTTCATGTTGGGGTATCCAAGATCGGCTCTATGATGAGATCGGGATTCATGTCGGGGCGCTTGAGAAGATGTTGCCGCGCGCTCCTCGCGCTGTTTTCCAATTCGTAACGCCGAGCATCGTTAAGGTCCTGGGTCCAGCCTCCGGTCGCGCCATATTTCCAATAAAAGTTCATTCCATTTTCGCGCACCATCAGCACGTAATTAAAGGTCTGGCCGTTTACTTTCATGGTCGTCTTCAAACCCCTTTAGCTGTCGTTATACAGCTGCTCGTATTCTGCGGCGTCGGCCCGCAGCATTTGATGGGCCTCTTCGATATCGTCCGTTTGAAATGGGCCCCATGCTTGCCGAACGAACGGCGACTCTGTCGCCTCCTGGATGTCCCGCCGATCAAAATATCTTTTGAGATGCAGCGTTCCGTCTTTGTGCAGGTATCCCCACCATTTAATCATTCAATCCTCCAAACGTGAACTACTCGATGCCGGTTATTTGCCGCGGACCTTCTGGATCGCCTGCCGCGCGGCATCGCAGGTATTATGCGGGCATTCAATAAAGGTTCCGGGCTCGTCCTGGTGATAGGCCTGATGAATTGTCTGCGCCATCCACCGGATGGTCTCTAAAAATTCAGAGGCCGATGAATGCAGCGGACAGATCATGCTCATGTGGCCTTTCGATTCGGGGTCTTCGACGCGCGCGAAATAACACCCGCAGACATAGGTCGAGATCATGACGCGTGCTCGAATTTCCAGCGGTTCACAAACCGATTCCAAAGCCCGGTCGCTACGGGGCGCGTCAGAGCGCCTTGCAGGAAACCGCAGGGCTGACAGCCGACCCAAAAGAGCTCGCGCGAGGCATAAGCAGCCCGCTCTTTCCATGCGTGCGGCACCCGTAAACATTTGGGGCATTTGAGCGCTGTGGCGTTTTCAGTCATCGTCATCATGGCGTTTTTCCCCCTTTAGTTTTTTTCGCGGCAGCCATCGTGGCGGGATGCTGCGCGCCTTCAAAATCAATGTGAAGGATGTTGATCTCGCAGCGGCGGCACCACAATTGCAAACCGCGGCGCGTCCAGCCCGCCTCGATTTTTACCCAATCGCGCGCGGCGATATCGGCGGGTTTATCTTTTAAACAATTCGCGCAGTGCATGAAAAGCCCGATCGAGTTCGTGTTGGGAATTCGGCGCGGCGGTTTAAAGGTGCGCAGCGCGTTGGCGCGCTTGAGCAGCTTGTTATAAAGGCAGATGCTGCAGGTCCCGGCCAGGATTTCCGATTCCCTACACACACACTTCTCCGCTTGCAAAAGGTCATGAAGCGCGTCCGCTAATTCCCGCTGCAGTGTTTTCATTTGGGTTCTCCTTAGCCCCGGTCGCCGCTAAGGACAGAGACCGGAGTAAAGAGAGGTGCTTCCTAAAACTCGTCTGATATGCCGCAGGGCTTGCATTCCGCAAAAGCCCTATACGTGCGCTCGCCATACTCGTCAAAAAACTCGGGCCGGAATGTCATTTTTTTCCCACACTTCGGGCAGTCCGTTTCTTCGGCGCATTCCCGGTCAATGGCAACACCGTCGATAAGTGGCTTCATTTCATTCTCCTTTATAAAAGACCGTCGGACGGCGTGACAGCGACAACTAAAATTTGTATCCTTTCCGCTTTTTTCAAAATCAATCGCCCTGAACACGGCGGCGCGCCTTCGTGGGGTACATGCGTTTACGTGCCGCAATGCCCTCCTTGGTCGTCGCGTGATCCTCATCAGGGAGCAATGAATCCTCGGCGCGGAATTCCCGCCCGTCATACTGGAAGTGGAACACCTCGCCCCAGCGGGCATACGCTGCGCTCGCCCAATTCACCACCGCTTTAAACATCTCCATTTGCCAGCGGGGCATGGCGCGCCCCTCCCATAGCAGCTCGCCCCGCTTATCGGTCCCGGCGGCATACGGCTGGATCCGTTCGATCGGCGTCACGATCTTCATTTCCGGTTTCGGCTGGTTCGCGCTGAATTCTTTTTCGCGGATAGAAAGTTGCGCCATTTTTTGTTTGTAGGTCATGGCTATTTCCCTTCCGCTTTTGCGATGACCGATTCAAGGCCCTGCCACAATTCGGCGTCAGGATGATTGGCGAGAGCGTTCTTGGCGAGTTTCAAAACACGCAGAAGTTCGGGGGCTGCGGCGATGAGGCGGGCATTGGCCTCGTGTTCGGCGCCTACTTTTCCCCACTCGCCTTGCGGACCATGCGCTATGGCAACGGTGATAATTTTTGATTGTGATTCAGTATCGAGACCAGAAGGGCCCGAGCAGATTTCGTTTTCGCTTCCATTGGTTTTATTAATCCACCACGGGCCTTGAGTGTGTTTTGCTTTTACTTTGTCGAATGTCGTGTAGGCCCATCCGTCTTTTTTATTTTTCATATTAGGCCACCTTCTTTTCGTTGAGGCCCGTTAATTCCCGTTCAAGAATTTCGATCTTGTGGCGGGCGGCGGTCATTTCTTCGATGGTGGTTTGAGGGTTTTCTTGAAGGGTTAAAAACTGCTGCAGGGCGTCTCTCAATTCCGTCCAAGCCTGGTTCTGTGTTCTTTCCATGATGGCCTCCTTAGTAGGCGCATGTCTTATTTGCTTCTGATTAAGGTTGCCATAATGACGCCATAATGGCAAGGGGAAAGATCGGAGGTTAAGGGGTGTAAATGGGGGGTCTAAATCGGGCGGGGTTTTAGGGGGTATTTGGAGGGGCTATTTTGCGCCTTTTGGCTGAAATCGATTTAAAGGCCCCAAACTTGGCGTTTTAGCGGGGGGTGGGTATCTGGGGCCATTATGACCCCCTAAAGCCCAAGGACGCCCCAAATGCGGCTACATGGCGGGGTGCCGGGCGGCACTTGCCGGGGCCTATCCCGGCGCGCCCGCTGGCGTGCGGTCTAGATATCGGCGCTTGAGTGATGGGTATTTTTCGTCAGTGACGAGGTACTCCATCTGCCGCTGAAATTCCCGCATAGCGAATCGCTGGCCCACGGCGTGGTCATAGCTCTTGGTGCCCGGCGTGATGAATAGCTCCCAGCAGGCTTGGATTTCATGCAGGGCCCGGACGACGAAAATTTGCCGCAGCGCCTCCTGGTCGTCCGGTTCGCGCCATGCCTTCCGGGCCTTGCCGCGGGCCCAGCCGGGGACCATCGGTTCGACCCAGGCTTTGAATTCCCGCAGCGGATCTGGTGGGCCTTCTACCTGCGCCGTTTTTTCCCGCCGTGGGGATTCTTGCGCAAGCAAAGCCGTATCACTATTCACACGCGCGGTCTGGTGTTTAACGGCAGTATTACTACCTGACGGCTTAGGCTGTAAGCCGTTCTCTCTAACATCTACATCTGGGTTAACCGGTGGGTTAACCGGGGGGTTAACCGGGGGGTTAACCGAATTTTTGATCTTCGGATTGCCGCCCATTTTCCCATTTGCTCTATTTATCAGCCTGATTGATTCGTCTCGCACCATGCGGCGGCAATAGAAAACCCCATCTTTTGTCTGCGAAACGACACCATACCGGAGTAATTCCAGCACCCATTTTGTCACCTTTTCGGCACCCTTTTTGCCGCTCATCTTTGGAATTCGCTGCGCGAGCTCCTTCATGTCGATGGGAATCCCGTTGGTGGCTAGGTGCCCGTAAGGTTCGCCGCGGTGCATGATGCCGAGCATTCGCATCCAGATGGCTTGGGCTTGGAGGGAACAGCGTGATAAGGCGAGGTCGTTGACGTAATCGTCGAAGCTAAATTTAACCCACGGCAGCTTGCTTGAATCCTGTTTGTCTGTGTCCATTTTTAAGTCCCCCCCGCATTTTCCCGAATTGATACGGTACTACCTTATGGCTGCCTGCTTGGCTTGTTCAGCATTTTGTTTTTCCCATATTCTCTGGAAGCAAGAAATCATCTGTGGGATAAGTTTAAAATCAACTTCGATCCCCTTATTGGTCGGGCGTGGACCTTTCTTGGTGATGCGCCAGTAGCGAACATCCACCATCAATTTCCCGTCGATCTCAAACGGAGATAGCTGTATGTTTTCTTTAGTTTCCATAAGACCTCCGAATACTGCGCGCCATTATGCCGCGAATTGACGCAAGGTATTGTGCAACACGTTCCCGAGGAAATCAAATCCTCACCGCCGTTTTGCCGGTGGCTTTCTCCCAACGCATCACGATCACGTCGCAATATTTAGGGTCGAGCTCGACGCCAATGAACCGGCGGTGCGTCTGGTCGCAGCCCATCAGGGTAGAGCCCGAGCCCGAGAATAAATCAAGCACTGTGCCGCCGGGAGGACATGAATTCTGGATGGCATACGCGCTCAGCGCGACGGGCTTTTGCATGGGATGAACGTAGGAGCTATTCGCGTCTTTCGAGAATTCCCAAACGGTCGTGAGCGCGCGGCCGCCGGCCCAGAAATGGTGCTTGCCTTCTTTCCAGCCGTACCAGCAGATCTCATGTTTCCATTGGTAGTCGGCCTGGCCAAGGACGAGCGTATTTTTAACCCACACGATTTGCGATTGCACGTGAATGCCGCCGTCTTTTAGAGCCTTCACGATTTCGTATCCCTGGTCCATCGAGGCGCTCCAGCAGTAAACGGGCGCCGCCTCTTTCACGCCGATCAAAATAGACGCGACCCACGAGGCGCTGAAATTGTAAAGCGTGTCGCCTTGCTTTTCGTCGTTAGCGATCGCGTCCCATTTCTTCGCGCGCGGGTTGTGATTGGCCTCGCCGAATTTGACGCCATAGGGGGGATCGGTAAAGACCATGTCGGCGGCCGCGCCTGCGGCTTTGATTAACCGCTCGATCGTCGTCGGCGCGCAAGAGTCGCCGCAGATCAGCAGGTGGTCGCCCATCGTGATTAAATCGCCCAGCTTAGTCTTGGCGACCTTCGGCGGTTCCGGGGCCTCGTCTTCTTTAATGTCGGAGGTATCGATGAAGCTGTCGAAGAGCTCGCTTAAGCGCAGCTCCTCGAACGCCTCCGGCATGGTACCCTGAATTTCGTTTAAGAGCTCCTGCAGCTCGTCGGTGAATTCCCCGGCGACGTGCGGGTTGTTGAGGGTGATGTTGAGCGCGCGCTCATCCTCCGGGCCCAAATCGACCACCACCACATCGGCCTCTTCCACGCCCTGGTCAAGCATGGCCTCGCGCCGCTGGTGGCCGCCCACGATTTGTTTGGAGCGCTTATTCCATACGATGGGCTGCACCAGCCCAAAGCGGGATAAACTCGCGCTTAAACCGCCCTTGGCCTCTTCCGTGATGGTGCGGGGGTTATAGGGCGCGGGGTCCAGGTCTTCGAGGCGCATTCGCGTGATATCGTGCTGCGGGATGATGCGGCCAGTTTTGACAGGTTTATTGGCGCGCTTACCACCAAGGGGAGGAGGAGGGTTTTTATTTGATTGGTTTGGAGCTCGTTGTTTACGTTGTGCAGGGCGTCTCTTAGCAGCAGGCATTCTTCAATTAACTCCTCGCGCGTAAAATAGCGGTACATCCGTGTGACGTCAGGCCTTGGGCATCGTCGCATTTTTAACCCTCCCGCTCAAGATTTCGTAAGCGCGGCGCGCTTGGGCCGGAACCACTGCGTTGCCCAATCCTCTAAGACGGTCCACCCGCAGGGGTACCCCATCAGCCACTCGACCCACGTTGGGTTCAGCTGACCACCAGTTTCCTTTTTCATCGCCGATCCTAAATCGTCCGATCCGCTTGTTGGCCTGTTCTGACGATTCATGTCTGGGCGCGACATTTGAACGGTCGGTGTCGGCCACTGTTTTACTGCACGGTTTAAATCCAATATGCGGCTGGCCGGCCCGCGGTCGTCGCGCGCTGTCGGCGTGGGCCATGTTTTCGCCATGCGGTCCAATCCCATTTCGTTTTTTCGATCGCCGCCACGGCTGCGGAAGGGATCGGCTGTTGGCGTCGGCCACATCTGCACTGCCTGATCCAGACAGAACTGCGCTTTTTTCCCGCTGGGTCGGATCCAGTGATTTCCTTTGCGGCGCAATATCGACGGTGGGTTGCCGTCCCCGCCCACCGTTGGTGTGGGCCAAAAGCCACCATCGTTCTCGGCGGTGGTTGGCTCCGACATCTGCAGCTGATACAAAACACCATCGCGCGTCATACCCGAGGGCGGTAAGCTCTGCAGTGACTCGCAGCCCTCCCCGAGAAGTGATTGCTGGAACGTTTTCCAAGAACACGAAGGCGGGTCGAATTTCGCCAACGAGCCGAGCGACTTCTGAAAAAAGGCCGCTTCGCTTTCCGTCCAGTCCTTCTCCGCGTCCCGCAACGGATATGTCTTGGCAAGGAAACCCGCCATAGACGATATCGACGGGGAATATGCTTCGGCTATCAAATGTGCGGATATCATCCCATACGGGAGCGATAGGGAGCTCGCCGCTTGACATGCGTGAGAGTAATACGGCGGTTGCATGTCGATCGTTTTCACAGTAGGCGACTGGCGTGCTGTACCCTTCGAGCGCTTTGGTGAGGCCACCGATTCCACTAAATAAGTCCAAGCCATACATTAAGTCCTCCCCTCCCGAAAAAGAGAGGCCAGCGGACGGCTTAACCTCGCCCGCCGGCCTCAAATGTTTTACTTCTCGAACCGGATGTCGTCCAGATAAATCACAAAGCCATCTGGGTTGTCGTCGCGCGAGGCCGACCACGCGAAACCGCCGATGATGTTGCTCAGATTTTTACCCGCCAGATCGATGGTGTATTTTTTCCACTCTTTGCCCAGCGTGACCGGGCCCATCTCAATGGCGTCCGAATCGCCGTGCTCGCCATTGATGCCGCCGACTTTAAACGTGGCAATCTTCTCGCCGCCTTTTTCGCCGCGGGCTCAGAAGGTCAGCTTCGTATAGGCGGTGAGATCGTACCCGCCCACACGCTCGCCCCAATTGTTCGCCGGGGATTGCCAAAACGCCCCGGCCCAGCCTGCGCCCTGTTTGCCCAGCGCGGTGTAGGTCCATTTGATGGCGGTCTTTCCTGCGTGGGGGGTTAAGGTCGCGCCGTCGTCGACTTTGAGGTCGCCGTAGTCGCCCATCCATCCCGAGGGAACGAAGTGGTTGGTGGGTGCGCCTTTATCGCTGTAGATGTAAAACACGTCGGTGGCGGGTGCGGCGATTGCGGATGCGGCGATACAGCCAACAAGCATCATGACTTTGATCATGGCGTAAGTCCTCCTTGTTTTTTGAACGACAAATTTCTAGTCCCCGCCTCCTTTGGGTTCACTGAAATGACGGTCGGGTGCCTCTCGGTTTTTGCCGCTGAATTCGTTAGCGTTCGGGCAGGTTGAAAAATGGCTGACGTAGAGCTTCTCGCCGATCAAATTCGGCGGGACTTTCACGGCGACGTTATCGACCACGCTATACACGACGATGTTGGGGTCGAGCGGAATGCTGAACCCCTTGCTGGATTTGGCCCAGACGATTTCCCGGCCACAGCCTTTACAAATGGCGAGGTTCATTCGGCAACCTCCGCGCGCACCTGGCTTTCATGCGGCACGCGATCCGAGACAAAGGCGCAGTATTCGCAGGCGGGTTTGGGCACGCCCTTCTTACTGATCGTCATCTCCATTGCCGGCGGCTCGGGAAGCTTGAGGCATTCCACGGCGTCATGCACCAGCTTCACCGCGCGCGCGGGATCCGTTTCCATTTTCACGACCGCGGTGTGGAATTTAAACTCGCCGTGCCCGGATACGACGTCGGGCCAATAATAACCGAGGTATCCGTCGCCGTTGCATTTGAGCCCGCAGCCCTGCTCGACCAGGAGGTGGTAGCAGTCCAGCTGCGTGCCGTAATACTCTTCCGACGCGCCTTCCTTCGGCGCCGCCCCGCGCGTCTTGTAATCGTATGGGCTGCAGAGCCCGTCGTCCCAAATGAGCAGCTCGTCCAGCGCGCCCGAGAGCAGCGCAATGCCGTCCACCTCAATGATGAGGTTACGCCAATTGCGCCAGCGCTCAAGCGCCTCACGGTCGTGGTAGGGCTTGGCTCCGGTCAGATGCGCCATTTCGGGCGGCAGCGTCCCCTGGCTCATGTGTTGGTCGAAATACGTTTTCAGCACGCGGTCCACGCCGCCCGGCAGCGAGGGGAATATCCCTCGCGGCTGGACGATCTTGTGGTTCTGTGCAAGCCAAAAGCACCGCGGGCAGTCCTCGTAAACACCCAGCGACGAATTGGAAAACCGGATCAGCTCGCTCATTTGGGACCTCCTACGGTCACGCTGCTGGGCGTGGCGTAACATTGCACGCCGTGCTTGGCGAATTCGGCCATGTTCCCGTTCAGCTTGGCGGCATAGCCCTTGAGTTTCGCGCGCAGGTCGTCGATATCGATCCACTCGTGGTACTCGGGATGCGCCGCAATGTGCTTCAAGAGCGCGCCCAGGTCCTCGATCTCGACCCGATAATCCATTTTCCACGCGGCATTCTCGATCTTGGGCATAGCGATCGTCTTCGGCACGAAGGCCAGCGGTTTACGCGCGACGGATTTCGCCTCTTTCTCTTTACCGAGGTCCATCAGCGTCTGGATGGTTTTCTCTTTTTTCTCTTCGGCTTTTTGAATGTCCTTGGTGGCCTGCTTTTCTTGGAGGAGTTTGATGCGGTTTGATTCGTCGAGGTACCAGCGGTCCATTTTCGTCTTGGCGTCTTTGAATAGCTTCTCGCAGGGGTTGACGTAGGAATTGATCTCGGCGTCGACTTCGCGTTTTAAGGCCAGCAACTTTTTACTGGCCTCGCCCAACATGCCCGATTCAACGGAGCGGATAAAGTCCCGCACCTCGACGCGCCAGGCCGATGCCTTCTGTGCGCCCTCTTCGTTTTTAATTCCAGCGATGATCTTGGGGCCTTCGCGTTCCAGCTTCGCCAGCGTCTTTTTGTAATGTTCCCGTTGCGCTTCCGTGACCGTCATCACGCGCAGCTGCGTGGTGGGCGTTACTTCCATTGTGTCCTGTGACATTTTAAGTCCTCCATTTTTCCCGAGTTAACAGTCTAGTACGACAAGATCTTGGTCAGCTTCTGCGGCGGCTCCGCGCGCCAGCGTTGTACGGTTTTCAGGTTTGATTGCCACACGTAATAGTCGTCCTCGTCGTCGAATTCTTTAACCCTGAATTTCCCGTTTTGCTTGAGCTCCACGCCAATGCGCCGGCGCGTCTTTCGCTGGTCTTTATCCCAGGGATGAATCGCCATGTCGTGGGCGGCCGTCTGGATCGCGGTCCACCAGGGCATCGTCCCCGTTTTAATCTCCACAATGGCCTCGTCGCCCTGCAATATCAGCCCTTCCCCATCGGGCGTAGTGGCATAATGACGCTCTGCATTATATATCGGAACCTCGCGCAAGCGTGGCTTCCATTTCCAGACTTCTTTGAATTCGGCGAAGGCCTCCACAAACCCCAGATAGCGATGGTGGATCTTATTCCAGACCCCGGTATCGCCGTCGTCGATGAGGTGGGTGACGCGGTGGACATAGGACCCCCGGTGCCGGGATTCTTCGGTGTAGTAGGTGGGGTCCACATAGCGGACCTGCAGGAACGTGCCCGATGGACTCCACATGCGCTTTGCACGCAGCAGGTAATCGTGCGGGTCGGAGATGAAATTAAAGGACGGGTCTTTTTTCTCGAAGAACCGCCAGTCGGGGATTCCCTTAAGCGTCTCGGTGAGCAATGTGGTAACGACCCTTGTCCACGCCTTCGCCGATGTAGAGCATGGGCATACCCGTCTGGATGAATTCATTGCATAGCTTACAGGGCGCGTCGAATTTGGCGTTCATCTCCCGCGCGCCTTTTAAGTTGATCTGGGCTCTCGGCGGCTGCGGGGGTTGCTCCTCTTCCTCGCCAGCGGCTGCGGCCGGCGGCGTGGTTGCGGGCTTTTGCATGGACGGCGCAGGCGTGCGATCAGGGATCGGCGGCCGCTTTTCGCTCGTCATGTTCTGGCGCAGCGCAGGGTCCATGTCTTCCAGGTCCTGCTCGAACACATCCGAGGCGGCGGTGCAGGTCAGCGTGGCGTCAATCAGTGCCCGCTTTTTGCACATTTTCAGAATCGTGTTGGCGACGTCGGCGATGTTCACGCGCACCTGCATGGCGGGTTTGCCCTCGTCGTAATACTTGAGGCGGCGCTGGTCTTCGGGCGTGGCGTTGTACTCGGCGAGATACGCTTTTTTCCATTTGTATTTTTCCTCGTCAGAGGAGCATTCGCCGACGCCCCAGCCAATCACCGCTCCCGTGACCTGGTGCGTCATGCGGATGCGGATGCGATAGCGGATCTCGCCAGGAACACGGAGGTCCTCAATCAACGGCTCCGCGCATAGGCGAAAGGTCACCATGATTTTCTCCGCACCCTGTTTGTAAAGCGTGTTTTTCTTGGTGCCCGGAATAATGCCAAAGTGGACGTCGCGCTTAAACACCGACTTGATGACTTGCTGGATAAGGCTCACATCGGCTTTTATCTCGGCGGCGGTGAGCTTCATTAATTCGGGCGGTCGTACTTCCTGCTGAATGATTTCAGTGGTCACGGGTTTTTCCTTCTTCTGCGGTTTTGGTTTTACCTCTGGCATGGTTTAAGTCCTCCCCAAACGTCGTCGATGTCATGCGGATATGGTGCCATAATGCCGCCACATTGTCAAACACAAAATAAGCAAAAAATAGCCCGGCGCTCTGGGGAGAGGCCGGGCCTTTTGAGACTGTTATTCGGGATGCCAACCGGGGACTTAAGCCGATTGGCACCCATATCCTAGCAGAGCGCGATTTTCCCAACAAGTTATTTTTTAATGTCGGGGGAGTCCTTGAATTTGCCGTTACCGGGATCGCCTTTCTGTCGATG
>Ga0105249_10001199_pt1 | contig 22870 bp, 17 predicted proteins | sample KBSS44metaG_FD_81522 | JGI IMG/M metagenome (GOLD analysis project Ga0105249, IMG submission 81522) | Switchgrass rhizosphere microbial communities from Kellogg Biological Station, Michigan, USA - KBS S4-4 metaG | ecosystem: Host-associated > Plants > Roots > Rhizosphere > Soil | place...
ACGGGATCGTGCGGTTCTCGGAGGCAGCCGAGACTCTCGGCTTGCCGACGGTGATCGGGGCTGAGCTCTCGTTGGACGTCCCGATGCCGACCACCCAGTCCGAGCGAATGGTCGCGGCCCGGGGTGGTAAACCCGACCCGACCGGGCACCACCTGCTCGTGCTGGCCCGCGACCCGACCGGCTATGCCAGCCTGGCTCGAGCGATCAGCACCGCCCAGCAACGTGGTGGCGTCAAGGGCCGCCCGGTGTACGACGGTGATGAGCTGGCGGAGCTGGCCAACGGTCATTGGCTGGTACTCACCGGATGCCGCAAGGGCCCGGTACGCGCAGCGTTGGCGAGCGGGCTCGACCCGGCGCGACGCGCGCTGGCCGACCTGATCGACCGGTTCGGGCGGGACAACGTCGTTGTCGAACTGACCTACGCCTTGGACCCACTCGCCGATGAACGCCACGACGCGCTGACCCTGCTCGCCGAGGAAGCGGGTCTGCCGGTCGTCGCCACCACGGCCGCGCACTACCACGGTCCACCGCGGCGGCCACTGGCCACTGCCGTAGCCGCGGTACGGGCCCGCAGCAACCTCGACGAGATGGACGGGTGGCTACCCGCATTCGCCGACCAGCACTTGCGGTCCGGTGCGGAAATGGCGGCCCGATTCGCCCGCTGGCCGGGAGTGGTCGAGCGAGCGGCAGCGCTCGGCGACGAGCTGGCCTTCCCGCTACGGCTCATCGCCCCGCAGCTGCCACCCTTTCCTGTCCCGCCTGGGCACACCGAGATGACCTACCTCGCCGAGCTAGCCCGCTCCGGTGCCGTCGAGCGGTACAGCGACCGCAAGCCAGAAGAACGCGAACGCGCCGCAGCACAGATCGAACACGAACTCGCCATCATCGACGAGCTCGGGTTCCCGGGCTACTTCCTCGTCGTCTGGGACATCGTGCGGTTCTGTCACTCGCGGGGAATCCTCTGCCAAGGCAGGGGATCTGCCGCAAACTCAGCGGTCTGCTACGCACTGCAGATCACTGCCGTCGACGCGGTGCGCTACGAATTGCTTTTCGAACGGTTCCTCTCCCCTGACCGGGATGGGCCACCTGACATCGACGTCGATATCGAGTCCGACCGGCGTGAAGAGGCTATTCAGTACGTTTATCACCACTACAACCGCGACCATGCGGCCCAGGTCGCCGACGTCATCACCTACCGGCCCAAGTCGGCCATTCGTGACATCGCCAAGGCGCTCGGTTACTCCCCCGGTCAGCAGGACGCCTGGAGCAAAGAGATCGAGCAAAGTTATTACTGGGCGCCGGACCTCTTCACCCGCGAGGACGATGCGCCGACGTCAATGCAGTCCGAAGTACCGCAGCGCGTCGTGGATCTCGCCGCCGAACTGCAGAATGCCCCCCGACACATGGGGATCCATACCGGCGGCATGGTGATCTGTGATCGTCCGGTAGTCGAAGTCTGCCCGGTGGAATGGGGCCGGATGCCGGAACGCACGGTACTGCAGTGGGACAAGGACGACTGCGCCGCCATCGGGCTGGTCAAGTTCGACCTGCTCGGGCTAGGCATGCTCTCGGCGTTGCACTACTGCTTCGAGTTCGTCGAGCAATGGTTCGGGGTGCATTACGGGCTGCACGAGGTGCCGCCGGAAGATCCGCTTGTCTACGAAATGCTGCAGCGGGCGGACACCATCGGAGTTTTCCAGATCGAGTCCAGAGCACAGATGGCCACCCTGCCTCGACTGCGCCCGGAAAAGTTCTACGACTTGGTCATCGAGATTGCGTTGATTCGGCCCGGCCCGATCCAAGGCGAATCCGTGCATCCCTATATTCGCCGCAAGCACAAATTGGAAGAGGTCACTTATCCCCACCCCAAGCTGAAAACGCATCTGGAGAAAACGCTCGGCGTGCCACTGTTCCAGGAACAGTTGATGCAACTCGCCATCGACGCTGCCGGTTGTTCGCCCTCGGAAGCCGATCAGGTGCGGCGGGCCATGGGGTCCAAGCGTTCACACGAGCGAATGGAAGATCTGCGGCAACGGCTCTACGACGGGATGGCGCGCAACGGCATCGTCGGAGCGGCTGCCGACGACATCTACCTCAAGATCAAGTCGTTCGCCTCGTTCGGATTCGCCGAGAGCCATTCGATCAGCTTCGCCTTCTTGGTCTATGCCTCCAGCTGGCTGAAGCTCTATCACCCGGCAGCATTCTGCGCATCGCTGCTCAACGCGCAGCCGATGGGTTTTTACTCGCCGCAGACGCTTGTTCACGACGCCAAGCGACACGGCGTCGTCGTGCTCGGCCCGCACGTGAACCTCTCACCCGCGGCCGCCGGGCTCGAGGCGGTGCCGGACGGCTACCCGGTCGACCCGCCCTACACCGGTCCAGGACCACCGCAACCGGCGGTGCGGCTGGGATTGTCCAGCGTGCGCACCATCAGCAGCGAGCTGGCCGAGCAGATCGTCGCGGAACGGAATCGCGGAGGTGCCTATACCTCGATGGCCGACCTGAGCCGGCGCGTGGGTCTCACCGTCGACCAGGTCGAGGCCCTGGCTACTGCAGGGGCATTCGACTGCTTCGGCTTGTCCCGACGGACGGCACTTTGGGCCGCCGGCGCCGTCGCCGCCGACCACCCTGGTCAGTTGAACGTGACCGCCTACGACGAATCGAGCACGCCACCGCTGCCAACAATGAGCGAGGCCGAACAGCTCGTGGCCGACCTGTGGGCCACGGGCATTACCCGGGACGCCTATCCGACCGCGCTCATCCGCTCACGCCTGGATTCCCTGGGCATCGTCCCGGCGAGCGCGCTCCGCTCGATCGAGAACCGCACCCGGGTCACGGTCGGCGGCGTGGTGACTCATCGGCAACGTCCGGCGACCGCACGTGGCGTCACGTTCCTCAACCTGGAGGACGAGACCGGAATGGTGAACGTTATCTGTGACCAGGTGGTGTGGATGCGCCACCGCCGGGTGGCCCGCGAGTCCGGCGGCCTGATGATCCGTGGAATGCTGGAACGCGCCGACGGGGTCACCAACATCGTGGCGGAACGCATCGAGAAACTGTCGCTCGGGCTGCGCACGAAATCCCGGGACTTCCGATGAGCCAACCGGTAACCGGATCCGTCGCCACGACGAGCGAGCTGCGGTGGCACCTGGCCGATCAGGAACGCGACGGTCAGATCGCGCTGTTCGGCCTCGACGGACTCACCGGCCCGGACCGCGGCACCGGGCGGATGTCCGGGCTCGAGTTCCTGCACGTCACGGCCAAGCGGATCATCAACGAGGTCCCTAGCCGGTCGCCGGTGCCGTTCCGCTGGACCATCAACGTCTATCGCGGCTGCAGCCACGCCTGCACGTATTGCTTCGCCCGACCGACGCACAGCTATCTCGGCCTCAACATCGGGGAGGACTTCGACCGGAAGATCATCGTCAAGATCAACGCGGTCGAGCGGGTGCGGGCTGAGCTGGCCGATCCCCGATGGCAGGGCGACTCAATCGCCATGGGCACGAATACCGATCCGTACCAGCGCGCGGAAGGGAAGTACCGACTGACGCGCGGCGTCCTGCGGGCGCTCGCCGAGCGTGGCAATCCGGTCTCCATCTTGACCAAGTCACCGCTCGTCCTGCGGGATCTGGATGTGCTCACCGACGCCGCCGCGCGGACGTCGGTGCAGGTCAACCTCTCGATCGGCACCCTGGACGAGCGGGTCTGGCGGTCGACCGAGCCCGGCACGCCCCATCCGCGTCGGCGCCTTCGGGCACTACGCACGTTGGCCGAAGCCGGAATCCGCACCGGCGCGCTCGTCGCGCCGGTACTGCCAGGATTGAGCGACCGGCCAGAACAGCTGCGCGAAGTCACGCGAGCGATCCTGGACACCGGCGGCCACGTCATCGGGGTGTCCGCCTTGCACTTGCGGCCAGGAACGCGCGAACACTTCCTGCAATGGCTGTCCGGCTTCGATCCGGACCTGTACAGGGACTACGTGCGCCGCTATCGTGACGGCGCCTACGCGCCGCCGCAGTACTCGCAGTGGCTCCGGTCCGTCGTTGCCGAAGTAAGCCCTTCCGGTGACCCCGATGGCTGGCTACCGTGAGTCAGCGAAGACCGTGGGTGCGGTCATCGGCCACCGGATCGAGGTACAACGTGAAGATCTCGGACATTCTCCGGCACAAGGGCTCCTCCGTCGTGACCATCGGCCCGGGCGACGCGGTGACGGACCTGCTCGCGCGGCTGGCCGAGCACAATATCGGCGCTATCGTCGTCGTCGATCGCGACGCCGTCGTGGGGATCGTCTCTGAGCGGGACATCGTCCGAAGGCTCAACACAGACGGCGCAGAGGTACTGTCCCGGAGCGTCAGCGAGGTGATGACAAGTTCGGTCGTCAGCTGCGCTCCGGGTGACTCGGTCGACAGTATCGGCGCCGCGATGACCGAGCTGCGGGTTCGGCATATGCCGGTGCTGAACGGTGGCCGGCTCGCCGGCATAGTCACCATCGGCGACGTCGTGGCCGGCCGGATCCGGCAGCTCGAGCAGGATCGGGTCCAGCTGGAGGGCTACATCACCCGCGGCTGAGTCGGTCGATCACCCACCGCCAAGTAGGTCGCTGCCTCGCGGTACGGCGTACGCGCGACGAATCGGTCGGGCCTTCGCTCGTGCGCCCGAACCGTTACGTGCGGGTGGGCCGGTCTCCCGACGGCGGATAGCCGCCGGAGCCATAGCCGGCCTGCGGGTACCCCTGCCGGCCGTATCCCGGATCCTGGCCATACCAGGGCTGCTGAGCGTAGCCGGGCTGCTGGCCGTAATAGTCGTCCGGTTGGTGACCGTACGGGCCGTAGCCCGACTGGCCGTCGTGCGGAGGGACATGTCCAGGCGGCGGCATGTTCGCTACTCGAGCTCGCCGATCGTGATCTTGTTCGATAAGCCGGTTGAGCGTCTGCTGCATCTGATCGGAGCGCGGGATGTCGTGCAAGGTCTCCTGACCATGCTCACCGGCCGATTCGATGGTGAGCGTGCCCGCCCGCACGATGCGATCCCACAGACTCTGCCGGAATCCAACATCACTGATGCGCTGCAGGCTGATGTCTCGGCCGGTGTGATGCAGGATTCCGCGCCGGATCAGCACGCGATGCGTGGTGAATACGTAGTGCGTTGTGCGCCAGCCGAGCCAGGGTTTGACCGTGAGCCAGCTGACAAGGATCACAGCGACAGCCAGGATCGCAATCAGCAACGGTCCTTGGGTGTTGTTGGTCGGCAGCAGCGGGACACCCACGCCGACGAGCGCGCAGATGAGGATGAACCACAACGTGGCCGGAACCAGGGTGATCCAGTGCGGGTGTAGGTGCTCGACGACCTGCTCCTCGTCCGCGAGGAGTTTCTCCGGGTAGCTCACGACTCACTACCTCCCTGGCCGGCGACACCCGCCGGTCCCGCTGTAACAGTCACGCTAGTCCGTCGGCTGCCGAAGATGGCGAATGTCGGCCGCGGCAATCGACTCCAGACCGCCGTCCTCGCGAACCACCAGCAGGCGGCCCTGGTCGTCGATGTCGGTGGCCAGCCCCTGGTAGGGCGAGCCGAGGACGGGTGTGACGACGACCGGCCGGTTGAGGGTCGCGCACCGGGCCCGGTAGTCGGCCTGGAGGAAGCTCTCGACCGCATCGCCGCCGACCGACAGCCAGTCCGAGTAGCGCTCCCCGAAATACCCGAGGATTGCCCCGAGCAGCTGAGATCGATCGACCGGCGCACCGCCTGCCAGTTCGAGAGAAGTCGCCTCGGGGACCGGCAGCTCGGCCCGGGTGGTCGACACATTCACCCCGATCCCGATGACCACCACGTCCCCGGAACGCTGGGACAGAATTCCGCCGGCCTTGGCCCACTGGTCGCCGACGAGCAGATCGTTGGGCCATTTGAGCGCCGCGTCGACGATGGTGACCTCGCGCACCGCGTCGCACACCGCGACTCCGGCGAGCAGCGGTAGCCACCCCCCCTGGCCGGGCGGCACGTCAGGCCGGAGCAAGACCGAGAACGTCAGGCCGGCTCGGGCCGGAGACGTCCAGGTCCGGTTCTGCCGGCCTCGACCAGCCGCCTGGTACTCGGCTGCGAGTACCGTCCCGGACGGCAAGGTGGCGGCCGCCTCCAGCAGGTCGTCGTTCGTGGAGGCAGTGGATTCCACAATCATGAGCCGACTCCACGGATCCCGCATTTCCGGTGCGACGACGTCGGGATCCAGGGCCGGACGGTGCGATTCAGCCACAACCGCACCGTATCGGGCCGGTCGCGGCCAGTGTCCCGTGCACGAAGTTCTTTGCCCGGATGCGCGGATCCAGGCGGATGGATCGCAAGGCGGAGGAGGAGAGCACTAGCAGCGCCCCTAATGCCGACGACGACGACGCAGCGAGCCGCCGCCTGGGCCGTGCAGACGGATAAACACACTTCGTGCACGGGACACTAAGCTCCGAAACCATGGCCGCGCCCGAACCTGAATCATCCGGCATCGATCCGCATACCACCGCCGGCAAGGTCGCAGAACTCCACCGACGCTACGACGAGGCGGTCCATGCCGGCTCGGCTCGCGCCGTGGAGAAGCAGCACGCGAGGGGCAAGAAGACCGCGCGCGAGCGGATCATCGACCTGCTGGACGAGGACAGCTTCATGGAACTCGACGAGTTCGCGCGCCATCGCTCATCGACGTTCGGCATGCAGCGGAACCGCCCGTTCGGCGACGGTGTGGTGACCGGCTACGGCACGGTCGATGGCCGGCCGGTGTGCGTGTTCAGCCAGGACGTGACGGTCTTCGGCGGCAGCCTAGGCGAGGTTTACGGCGAGAAGATCGTCAAGATACTCGACTTCGCCTTGCGGAACGGCTGCCCGGTAGTCGGGATCAACGAAGGAGGGGGCGCCCGCATCCAGGAGGGTGTGGTCAGCTTGGGGCTGTACGGCGAGATCTTCTACCGGAACGTTCAAGCGTCCGGCGTCATCCCGCAAATCTCGCTGATCATGGGGGCCGCGGCCGGTGGCCATGTCTACTCGCCCGCGCTCACCGATTTCATTGTGATGGTCGACAAGACCTCACAGATGTTCATCACCGGACCGGACGTCGTCAAGACGGTGACCGGCGAGGATGTGACGCTCGAGGAGTTGGGTGGTGCCCGCACCCACAACACGACAAGCGGCAACGCGCATTACCTGGCCAGCGACGAGGACGATGCGATCAACTTCGTCAAGGCCTTGTTGTCCTATCTGCCGAGCAACAACCTGGATCCCGCGCCGGCCTACGACACGGATGTGGCCGATGACGTCCATGAGGACGACGCGTTCCTGGACACCTTCATTCCGGATTCTGCCAATCAGCCTTACGACATGCACCAGATCATCGAGCATTTGCTCGACGACGGAGAATTCCTAGAAATACAGCCACTTTTTGCACCGAATATCATCGTCGGCTTCGGGCGGATCGAGGGTTGCCCCGTCGGCGTCGTTGGTAACCAGCCGACCCAGTTCGCCGGCTGCCTCGATATCAACGCCTCGGAGAAGGCCGCACGGTTCGTCCGGACGTGCGACGCGTTCAACATTCCCGTCCTCACCTTCGTCGATGTCCCCGGCTTCCTTCCCGGTACCGATCAGGAATGGAACGGGATCATCCGGCGCGGCGCCAAGCTCATCTATGCCTACGCCGAGGCCAGCGTGCCCAAGATCACCATCGTCATCCGCAAGGCATTCGGCGGCGCCTACGTCGTCATGGGCTCCAAACATCTCGGCGCAGACGTGAACATCGCCTGGCCCACAGCCCAGATCGCGGTCATGGGGGCCCAGGGCGCAGCGAACATCTTGTACCGGAAGGAGCTAGCCAAGGCCGACTCGCCGGAGCAACGCCGGCACGAGCTCGTCACTCAGTACGAGGACACCCTGGTCAACCCGTACATGGCCGCCGAGCGCGGCTACGTGGACTCGGTCATCCTGCCCTCGCACACTCGGTCCTACGTGATCCGGTCACTCCGCATGCTGCGCAACAAGCGCGAAACCATGCCCCCCAAGAAACATGGAAACATTCCGCTCTGACGGAGTGACGTATGACGAGCGATTCACCGAACCCACCCGTAGCGCTACGGATCGTCCGCGGCACGCCGACGCCGGAAGAGCTCGCCGCACTGACCGCTGTCGTCGGCGGGGTCCGAGAAGACGTCGACCGTGAGACGTCCGAGGCGCGCCCTCGCGGACGCTGGAACGACCCCGCGTACGGGCACCGCCGGTACTGGCCGGTTGGGATCGGTGGCTGGCGACACGCGCTCTGAGCCCGACGAACCCGGCGCCGGGGAGGCAGCTACTACGTGACCCGCGACGCTTGAGCCTGGCTGACGTCCAGAAACACGCGAATGGGCAGGTCCGATTTGCCCAAGGCCTGGCGAGCATGGGCTAACGCTTGCGTTTCGATACGCTGCCGAAGCGCGGGAATGTCGGCCGTCGAGAAGACCGCAACGGTCACGATGAGGCGCGTGTCGCCGGGATCGCCGAGGACTCGGGCAGTGGCGGAGGACACACCGTGGTAGGTCGTGATCTCATCGCGTACTGCCGCGGCCAACGCCTCCGGTCGCAGCACCGTGCGGCCAGCGTCGTGATCTCCTCTGATGACGATGTCATCGGCGCGGTCAGTGCTCGCGATCAGGACGTAGATCCAGCGCAGCATGAGCACGGCGACAAGAGCGCACGCGACCGCGATGACCGGCCATAGCCAACTGCCCTGCTCCCCTATGTAGCGCGACACTCGATTCGTGAACAGGGCCTTCTGCTGGAATGCCGTGCCGAAGCCCCCGCGGCTGGCGATCAAGCCGGCAACACCGACGGCGAGCACCAGCAGGCCAAAGAGCGCCAACACGACTCGGTTAGTTCGGTCGGCATGCATCAACGGCTCCGAGGTTTGACGTGCACCGACAGGCGGGGATGCCGTTCCATGCGCAAAGAATCCAGCCGAGTCTGGACGGCCGTCGTCACGGGAGCAGTTAGAGCTTGCGCGTGCGCCCTATCCCGCTCGGCGGCCGTGGCGGTGACAGTAACTCGACGAGGCGATGCCGAAGCCGATGCGTTGCTGACGCCGTCGACATCAGTGGTGGCCGTCCTCGCCACGACGGCTAGGCCCTTCGTCGATATGGCTGCCTCCGTGGCTACTTCGTCGGACTGCAAGCTAACGCGGGTGACCCGACGCGGTTTGAGTTCCGCCAGCAGCAGTATGAGCCCCACGACGATGAATATGATCGACAAAACTTTGATCACGGTGCTGTTGAAAGTCGTTCGCTCGGCCCACCGTTGCCAACTCATCCAATCCACGATGAGGTGCTCCCCGTTGATCGCATAGGCAATGACCTCAACAATAACGACAATGCACACGGCCAAAACCGCGAGGGCCAGAATGAATGCAAGGAATCGGTTCAGGATTCGCATGTCGTTCAGCTATCTGACGCGCGGTGGAGGTGTGATAGTCGTTGCCAGGGCGGCGACGGTGATATCCACCTCAGCGACGGTTAAACCAGCCAGTTCCTGAACCCGTTCTCGAACGTGGTGACGGACTCGCGCCGTGGTGTCCGGAACGGATGCTGGCCAACGAATGCTCAACTCCATGGAAAGAAATGTCGAATTGCCATCGATCTCGGCCTTCGTCTTCGGCAGCCCCGCTAGATTGGTTGCTCTCAACCCCAGACGGCCGCCGCCCGGTATGGAGCGGCCCATCACCCTGGTCGCTGCGGCCCCAGCGTCAGGTATCTCTACAGCCGCACAGGCCGCGATCTTCGCGACGACGTCATCGCTGATGCCGATCGTGCCCAATTCATTGCGACCTATTGACGGCGCGGAGGAACTTCGCGACCCCATCGGCGCTGACATCGCCGATCCACGTGAGAGGGGGTCCGCCGGAGCAATGTCAGTCATCGCTCGCTCTCGGCTCGGCCGCGCAACATGGATAGGTCTAGATCACCATCAAGCAGCTTGGCGATGAGGTAGCCGATTGCGCCGAACAGGCCGACGATCAACATGTCACCGAAGCTTCCGAAGACTAATGCCAATCCGAGAATCAAACCGGTTATGGTCGCTAGCGATACACGGTTCATGAGAACTCACATCCCCGTATCGGGCTTACAGAAGTGGTGGCCGCGGGGCGGCTGCACGTGCAACATTGCGCAGATCGTCGGAGCTAGTAGCGGCATGCGCTTCCGGCGCGAAGGTGTCGGCGCCAGCCGGGACGGACGCGCCAGAGCCTGGGGGTAGCGCAACCGGCTCTTGCTCGGCAAGCCAAGGCGGATTGTCGATCTCGGCAACAACAACCTCGATTCGGCGGTCCGGCACGATTGGTCTGAGAGCCAACGTGATTTGGCGAAGCAGATCGCTCGCCGCCACGCCCCACCTGGCTCGCACTGAAATTCGGACGGCGTCCTCTCTCACGGCAACGCCAGTCAGGCGTCGACCAGGCAAATACGACGTAGCGTCGCCAAACCGCCCACCAGCCAGGTCAGATACGCCAGGGACGGCCCGCACGGCACTGGCGACCGCATCGACATTGATGCCGTCGACGATCGCAGTCTCTGTATCGTCTGCTGGCTCAGCCGTCGTCATGACACGCGCGGTGGCGGCTTTTCCTCACCCTCAGGGGTGGGCAGGTGTACGTCATCGACCGCTACATTGACTTCGACGACCTCCAGACCGGTCATTCGCTCTATCGACTGCTTGACGTTTCGTTGAATGCTCCGTCCGAGATCGGCGATGCTCGCGCCGTATTCGATCACGATGTCCAGATCGATGGCGGCCTGAGTCTCGCCCACCTCTACCCCTACGCCTTGCGCGACGTTGGGGCCGGAGCTCCCGGGAATCCGCTGCCGAATCGCACCGAAGGCCCGCGTAGTGCTCGTACCCATTGAGTAGACCCCAGCGATCTCGCGAGTGGCCATGCCGGCGATCTTCTGCACGACCCCCTCGGCCACGGTGATCTTGCCCTCTTGGGTGCTGAGCCGGGTCTCCGTCATTTGCGTGGCGGCTAGGGACCTTTCCTCGAGATTCGGCGTAGTCGACGATGTCTCGCGAGAGGCGGTACCGCTGGGTTTGGTCATGGTTGCTCCTCGAGCGAATCGAACGGAGTGATACATGCACGACGATCTGGACGTTACTCGCAGGCACCCCCTTACACATCTGCCCAGGCGGGAACTCGCAGCCAACTATTACGGCGTCAAGTCACCGGACGCGTGCGGTGCAGCGGCGCCGCCTCCGAATGGGCCGAGCCAGAGTGGCTAGCAGCATGCGCGGCCACGGCTGCGCCTTCACTACGACGACTCGTGGTCGAGGTTCGTGCAAGACGTCATCCCACGCCCGGAGTCCCGCTCGGAACGTGGTCGGGTCCCCGCCCCGATCAGGGTGGTGTGACCGGATGAAGGCACGCCGTGACGAGCGTGCCCACTCCTTCTCGCCCGTCACATCCGCAATTATGTCTCCCCACCCGTCCGACGCGCGCGCCAAGCACTGCTGTCGTGCGCAGGCCGACGACGCTTCTCTACTGTAAAGGATCCGCTAATCGCAATTCACAAGGTTCGTTCGAAGGAATGTGCTCCGCGGACAGTGACGTCCTTCCACGGATATTAGGCGCCTTCGCCGCACGAGCGAGTCGTTGTCATCGGCAATTGCTGAATCAGTTCGGCGGGCGCGGAATCGCCAGCAACTGCGGGGTGATTGCCTGGAACATCAACGCAGCGCCGAGCTTGTCGTAGTGGACACCGTCCCAGCGATAGGCGGTGTTGGTAGCAATGGCCGGGTCGGTGCAGAACTGATCCGGCGGATTGACCATGATCACGCGTTGCGGGTTCTTCGCGGCGGCCGCGCGCAGCAGCACGTTCAGGTGTCGGGTGCGCTGATCATCGCCCCGTTCGGGCAACGCGGTCTGCCCGCCGGCGTCTATCGGCCGGTAGCACGGAACGCCGAGCAGGGCGACCTGAGCACCGCCAGCGATGAGCAAGCTGACGGCCTGCTCGAGTTGCTGGGCGTAGTACCCATCCCAGTCCGCGGATCCGAACGTCATCGTTCCGGTGTCGCCGATGCTCAGATCGAAGACATCCCAGGCTCCGACCTCGACGAGCGCTATTTGCGGACGGTTACGCGCCTCGGTGGACCGCCATTGGTCCGCCCAGGTACCGCACGCCGAGCTGAGGTCTCGGCTCGGCCCGCGACGACTGGTGAGCTTGCCGAGCAGGAAGCCACATCCTTCGACGGTGCCATCGGTGAGGGTCAGCGCTCCGTCGAGGCCGGACGGCTTGTTGAGCAGCAAGGTCATCCCTTGGGAGTCGCCGAACACCGTGACACGAACCGGACGGGCGAAGGGCGGCCCGGAGGCCGCGCCCGGTGTCGGAGATGCCGAGGGGCTTACCGTGACGGCCAGCGACGGCCGCGCTTCGTTGGTGGGAACGCCGGCCGCGGACTCAGCCGCCGGGCGGGGCAGCGCCACAAACTGACCGACGACCAGGACGAGCGCGCCCACGAAGGCGATCAGGAGCGCCGGCTGAGCGAAGCGGCGCCGGCGAAAACGACCCAGCACCGACCGGACGTACACCCCGAAACCCTGAGTGCGGATCGGCCGCTCGATGAACCGGTACGACAGATCGGCGATCGCAACCGTCAACCCGACGCGCAGCACCATGAGGGGCAAGCCATCCGACGGATAGTCCAGTCGGGGCCGGCTGAGCATGAATACCGGCCAGTGCCAGAGATAGATCGCATACGACCGGACACCGATCCAGCACAGCAGCGGTGTGCCGAGCAGCCGCGCGGTCACCGTGCCGCGCCGGCCCGCCGCCAGGACGATCGCCGCTGATCCGATGGCGACGAGGAGAAACCCGCCTCGGTAAAGCCCGACGGAGAAGTACGTGGCGTGCGTGAGGAAATACCCGACGACCGCGGCGCCGAGCAGAGCCGCGACGTCGAGTGGCCAGGTCGGGCTGTTAACCGTCATCCGGAGTGGCGCCGGCCGGCGGTCGCCCCGAACCGGCCGTCGCAGGGCGGTCGCGAGGGCGAGTGCCGCACCGACGAGCAACGCGCTCGCGTGCGTGTCACTGCCGTAGTACACGCGGTCTGGATCCGGGTACGACTGGAACAGCCATGCCATTGCCGCCGCCGATGTGACGATGCCGACAAGCGTGACCCGCAGCGCCCCGCGCCGACCGCGCGTGCGGAGGCACAGGACGAGAACAAGTGGCCAGAGGAGGTAGAACTGCTCCTCGACCGCGAGCGACCACAGGTGCTGCAGCAGCGAGGGGCGGCCCAGCTGCTCGAAGTACGACCGGTGCCAGACGATCTGCGTCCAGTTCGTGCTGTAGGTCAGCGCGGCGGCGACGTCTCCCCGTAGCCGGCGCAGTTCGCTCGGCGCCACCGCGGCCGTGACGAACACGACCGTGAGGAGCATCGTGATCAGGGCCGGAAGCAGGCGCCGCGCGCGCCGCACGTAGAAGCGGCCGACGCGCACCGTTCCGGTGCTGACCCACTCGACGGCTAGCAGCGACGTGATCAGGAATCCGGACAGGACGAAGAACACATCGACCCCGAGGAAACCCCCGGGCAGCCAGCCGGCGTTGAGGTGATAGATGAGCACGGCGGTAACCGCCAACGCTCGTAGCCCGTCGAGGCCTCCGGCGTACCGCAAGGTTCGGCCCCGCGTCGGCTCGGGACGCCGTTCTTCAGCGGCGGTAGCTGTCGTCGCCTCGTCCGGCGGGTCATCCCTACCGGGACGCCCGTGATAGGTCGCCGTGCTCCACCCGCCGGCTCCGCGACCGTGCCAGGCCTGCGACGACCGAGCGGCCTGCGCCGCAGAAGACGGCGCGGTCGCCCACCCAGGGTCGGCGGGCCGGGCGTGGGCCTGCGCCGCCGGCATCGGCACATTGTCGCGTCGGCCGAACCCGAGCACCGGGCGGCGCGCCGATCTTGCTCGCCGCGAGTCCGGCGGGGCGGGCGGAGGGCGTGCCCTAGCCGCCTATCGCCGACATCGGCCGCGCCGGTTGCAGGAAATCGGGTTGGTCGATGCCATGCCCAGGGAGCTTCGCAGCCATTGCCGCCTGCCACCGTTCCGCAATCGCGTCGTCCGAGCCGCCCCCACGCAGCAGCGCCCGCAGATCGGTCTCGGTGCGGGCGAACAGGCAGTTGCGGATCTGGCCGTCGGCGGTCAGCCGAGTGCGATCGCAGGCACCGCAGAACGGCCGGGTCACCGAACCGATAACCCCGACGGTGCATGGGCCGCCGTCGACGAGCCACCGTTCGGCTGGGGCTGACCCGCGTGCGCCGGAATGGGGCTGCAGGCCGAACTCCGCGGCGAGCCGGCTCAGGATCTCGTCGGCCGTCACCATGCGGGTCCGGTCCCAGATATGTCCGGCGTCCAACGGCATCTGCTCGATGAACCGGAGGTGGTAGCCGTGGTCCAAGCAGAACCGCAGCAGCGGTGCGGCCTCGTCATCGTTCACATCGCGCAGTAGGACCGCATTCACCTTGACCGGCGTCAGACCGACTTCAGCTGCGGCGGCCAGTCCGGCCAGCACCTCGGCATGCCGGTCCCGCAGGGTGATCCGCTTGAATCGCGCGGGATCGAGGGTGTCGAGGGAAACGTTTACCCGGTCGAGTCCGGCGGCCGCCAAATCGGCCGCGCGGCGGGCCAGGCCGATCGCATTCGTGGTCAGAGAGATGGCCGGGCGGGGCCGGAGCCCTGCCGTCGCTGCGACGATGCCGACCAGCCCGGGCCGCAGAAGTGGCTCGCCGCCGGTGAATCGCACCTCACGGATGCCGAGCTGTTCCACCCCGATGGCGATGAGCCGCACGATCTCCTCGTCGCGGAGGACCTCGTCCTTCGGCAACCAGTCCAGACCCTCGGGCGGCATGCAGTAGGCGCAGCGAAGATTGCACCGGTCGGTCAGCGAGACTCGCAGATCGGTGGCTACCCGGCCGTATGCATCGGCGAGGGCGCGTGACGCGAGCGGGAGGGCGGTCACCTGTTCAGCCTAGACACCTGCGCTCGCCGCGAGTCGAGTCCGGCTCGGTGCGGCATGCTGGACGGGTGACCGCAGCGTCCGGAAGCGATCCGGCCGATCCTGGCGAACTGGCGGCTGCGCTAGAGGCGTCGGGCTACCTGCCCGACGAGGGCCTGGCGACGGCGGCCTATCTCGCTCTACGCATGCACCGTCCGCTTTTCCTCGAGGGCGACGCGGGCGTCGGCAAGACCAGCCTCGCCCTGGCGCTGGCCGACGTGTTCCACGCCGAGCTCGTTCGGCTGCAGTGTTACGAGGGGATCGATGCCGCGCAGGCCCTCTACGATTGGGACTTCCCCCGGCAAGTGCTGCACTTGCGCGCGGCCGAAGCGGCGAGCGACGGCCGACTGGACCAGGCCGAGCTGGAGCGGTCGTTGTATGACCGCAGGTACCTCGTCGCTCGCCCGATCCTCCGCGCAATCGAGCACGCTCCGTCCGTCCTCCTCGTGGATGAGATCGACCGGGCGGACGACGAGTTCGAGGCGTTCCTGCTCGAGGTTTTGGCGGACAACGCCGTGACAATCCCGGAGCTGGGCACGATTCGAGCTGACGTGCCACCGCTGGTCGTGCTGACGTCCAACCGCACCCGGGAAGTGCACGACGCGCTCAAGCGCCGCTGCCTCTACCACTGGGTGCCTCATCCGGGCTTCGAGCGGGAGGTGGCGATTCTTCGTCGCCGGCTGCCCGATATCACCGAGCGGCTCGCTCGTGACGTCGCCGCTGCGACCAAACGGCTACGGGACGCCGATCTCCTCAAGCCGCCGGGGGTCGCCGAGTCGATCGACTGGGCGCAGGCCCTGCATCTGCTGGGGGCTCGCTCGCTTGATCCGGACCGGGCTGCGGCCACGCTGGGCGCCGTGTTGAAGTACCAGGAGGACGCGGTGCGAGCGCGTAACACCGTGCTGGCCGAATTGCTGGGATGACCGACCGTCAGCGGGATGTAGCCGAAATCGTTCTCGGCTTTGCCCGCACGCTGCGACATGCCGGCGTGCCCGCGTCGCCGGACCGCGTCCAGGCGATGGTGGCGGCGCTGGGACACCTCGACGTGCTCGACCCGGCCCAGGTGTTCTGGGCCGGGCGCCTCACGCTCTGCGCCGACCCGGCTGATCTCGACCGTTACGACGCTGCCTTCGCGGCGTACTTCGGCGGTCAGCTGCCCCGGTCGGTGCCGCGCGCCGCCGCACTGCAGCAGATCCTGGTGGCGTCGCTCGACCCGCAGTCGCCGGATGGCGCCGACGGCACGGATGACGGCGAGGAAGGTCGGCCGTATGCCGTACAGGCGAGCCGCCAGGAGGTGCTCCGCCGTCGGGACGTGGCCGAACTGACGCAGGCCGAAAGGGAAGAGCTGGCTCGGCTGTTCGCCCTGCTGGCCCCTCGGGTCGCGCAGCGGACCACCCGGCGATATGTCGCTGCGAGCCGCGGAGTGGTCGATCTGGAACGGACGGTGCGCCGCATGTTGGCGCAGGGCGGTGAGCCGAGCCGGCTCGCCCGGCGCGACCGGCGGACCAAGCCCCGGCGACTGGTACTGCTCATCGATGTAAGCGGCTCGATGGCGCCCTACGCCGACGCGTTGCTGCGCTTCGCCCACGCGGCCATGCGGGTGGCTCCGTACAACACCGAGGTCTTCACGCTCGGCACCCGGCTGACCCGGGTCACGAGGGAGCTGCGTCGCCGCGATCCGGACCGCGCGCTGGCGGGCGCCGGGCGGGCCATCCCGGACTGGAGTGGTGGGACCCGGCTCGGAGACGGGCTACAGGCGTTCCTCGACCGCTGGGGTCAGCGGGGTGTCGCGCGCGGGGCCGTCGTCGTGGTGTGCTCGGACGGTTGGGAGCGCGGCGATCCTGCCCTCCTGGGCGAACAACTCGGGCGGTTGGCCCGGCTCTCGCATACCGTGGTCTGGGTGAACCCGCACATGGGCAAGGACGGCTTCATCCCGGCCACCGGCGGAATGCGCGCCGCGCTACCTCACATCTCCCGCCTCGTCGCCGGACACAGCTTCGCCGCTCTTTCGCAGTTGGCCGACGTGATCGCGCATGCGTGATGTGATCGATGAGCTCCTGCCCTGGTGGGGGGCCGGGAGCAGCGTCGGCATGGGCACAGTCGTGGAGACGTGGAAGTCCGCGCCCCGCCAGCCCGGGGCCGCGATGCTCGTCGGTCCCGACGGAACCGCGGTCGGCAGCGTGTCCGGCGGATGCGTCGAGGGCGCCGTTTTCGACTTAGCCGCCCGGGTACGTGACGGCGGACAACCGGTCCTGCAGCGCTACGGCGTGAGCGACGACGACGCTTTCGCCGTCGGTCTCACGTGTGGCGGCATCATCGACGTGTTCGTCGAGCCGATCAGTCGCGCCACCTTCCCGGATCTCGACGAGATCGCTGACGACATTCGCGCCGGTCGGCCCGTCGCCGTCGCGACGGTTGTCGCCGGCCTGGACCGCCTCGGCGGCCATCTGGTGGTCCGGCCGGATGCCGTGTCGAGCAGCCTGGGCGGAGCGCGACTCGACGCCGCCGTCCGGGACGACGCCCGCGGCCTGCTCGAGCAGGGACGGACCGCGGTATTGCACTACGGCGCCGACGGAGAACGCCGACTCGACGACCTCAGCGTGTTCGTCTCCTCCTACGCGCCTCGCCCGCGAATGATCGTCTTCGGGGCGATCGACTTCGCAGCCGCCGTTGCCCGGGTGGGGTCGTTCCTCGGCTATCGGGTCACGGTGTGCGATGCGCGGGCCACGTTCGCGACGGCACGACGGTTTCCGGACGCCGATGAAGTGGTTGTCGAATGGCCGCACCGGTACCTGGCCAACACGGACGTGGATGGGCGAACTGTGCTGGCCGTGCTTACCCACGACCCCAAGTTCGACGTGCCGCTGCTCGAGCTGGCGCTCCGGCTGCCGGTCGCGTACGTCGGGGCGATGGGCTCCCGTCGCACCAATGAGGACCGGCTGGAGAAGTTGCGGCAGCGGGGGCTGACTTCGGCCGAGCTGGGCCGGCTGCACGCCCCGATCGGCCTCGATATCGGCGCGCGGACGCCTGAAGAGACCGCCGTGTCGATTGCGGCGGAGCTCATCGGGCAACGGTGGGGCGGCAGCGGCCGGGCGCTGCGCACTGTCGCGGGCCCCATCCACCGTGACCGCCTGGCCGATTCCGCCGAGCCCGACGGGCGCCCGGCCGGGGTAGCGGCGCAGTAGCGATAGCTCGCGAACCCACGGTTCCGCTCCGCGATCCAGCTGGCGGTGCGCGTCAGCGGCGGGCCATGCTGCGATCATGACCGAACTTGACATCGACGCCACGATCGCTGGTCTGACGCTCGAGGAGAAGGCTTCCCTCTGTTCGGGATCGGACTTCTGGCATACCGAAGGCATCGACCGAGCTGACATCAGCCCGCTGTTGCTCTCCGACGGACCCCACGGGCTACGCAAGCAGGCCACCGCCGCCGATCACGTCGGGCTGGGCGAGAGCGTGCCGGCCACCTGTTTCCCGCCGGCCGTCGGGCTCGGCTCGTCGTGGAACCGGCAGTTGGTGAAACGGGTGGGTGAGGCTCTCGGCGCCGAGGCCCGCGCCGCGGAAATCGCGGTTCTTCTCGGTCCCGGCATCAACATCAAGCGTTCGCCGCTGTGCGGCCGCAACTTCGAGTACTTCTCCGAAGACCCCTTGGTCAGCGGTGAGCTCGGCGCGGCTCTGGTGCGCGGAATCCAACGGCAGGGTGTCGGCGCGTCGGTCAAGCACTATGCGGCGAACAACCAGGAAACCGACCGCATGCGGGTGAGCGCCGACGTCGATGAGCGCACATTGCGAGAGATCTACCTTGCGGGCTTCGAACGCGTCGTGGCCACCGCCAAGCCCTGGACCGTGATGTGCTCCTACAACAAAATCAACGGAACGTACGCGTCTGAGCACCCGTGGCTGCTGACGACTGTGCTGCGCGACGAATGGGGCTTCGACGGTCTGGTCATGTCGGACTGGGGTGCGGTCAACGACCGGGTGGCCGGGCTAGCGGCCGGTCTGGATCTCGAGATGCCGTCGTCCGATGGAGTTCTGGACCGGGACATCGTCGCTGCGGTACGCGCCGGCCGGCTGGACGAAACGGTGCTCGACGTCGCGGTGCGCCGGCTGCTGCAGTTGCACGAGCGCACCCGGGGCGCCCGGACCGAAGGAGGTTCCTACGACCGCGACGAGCACCACGAGCTCTCCCGCGTCACGGCGCGGGAGTGCGCGGTCCTGCTGAAGAACGATCCGGTTGACGGCGCCCCGCTACTGCCGCTTGACCCGGCGGCGGACCTGCCCGTCGTCGTGATCGGCGAGTTCGCCCGGACGCCGCGCTACCAGGGCGCGGGCAGCTCGCAGGTGAACCCGACTCGGGTCAGCAACGCACTCGACGAACTCCGCACACTGGCCGGGTCCTCCCTTCGCATCGATTTCGCACCGGGCTACCTCATCGATGCCACACCTGACGACGCGGCGGCCGGCGAAGGACTCGCTGCAGAGGCCACGGTCCTGGCGGCGGCGGCTGACACGGTGCTGCTCTTCCTCGGGTTGCCGCCGAGCTACGAGTCCGAAGGGTGGGACCGCGACGACATGGACCTGCCGGCCGAGCAGCTTGACCTGCTCCGCGCGGTCGTCGACGCCAATCCGCGCGTCGTGGTCGTGCTGTCCAACGGCGCTGCGGTCACCGTCGCGGACTGGGCCGAGCGGGTGCCGGCGATTCTCGAGGGATGGTTGCTCGGCCAGGGTGGTGGAGCCGCGCTCGCCGACCTGCTCTTCGGCGTCGCCAACCCGTCCGGCCGGCTGACCGAGACGATCCCGTGGCGGCTGGCCGACAACCCGTCGTTCGGGAACTTCCCGGGCGAGTTCGGGGTCGTGCGCTACGGCGAAGGCGTCTTGGTCGGCTATCGCTCCTACGATGCCCGCGACGTTGCCGTGGCGTATCCGTTCGGGCACGGCCTGTCGTACACGAGCTTCGAGTACGGCCCGATGACCGCAATCGTTTCCGGCTCAGGCGCTGGCGCGCACATCTCGGTTTCGTTGACCGTCACCAACACCGGGAAGCGGCCCGGCCAAGAGGTCGTCCAGCTGTACGTCGGCGATCTGGAAAGCTCGGTCCTGCGCCCGGTTCGGGAACTTCGCGGGTTCGCGAAGGTGCCCGTCGATGCGGGAGCGACGGCCCCGATCTCGTTCACGTTGAGTGCTCGAGATCTCGCGTTCTGGCACCCGGTATTGCGCCGCTGGGTCGTCGAAGGGGGCGAGTTCGAGATCGCGGTCGGCGCGTCGTCGCGCGACATCCGGCAACGCGCTGTTGTCACCGTCATCGGCGAGCCCACCGAGCTGCCGCTCACCGCTGACTCGACGCTGGCGGAGTGGCTGGCCGATCCGACGGCGCGAGAGGCCCTGGAGTCGGTCGCGCCGTCCGACTTCGGCCCACTCGGGATATCGGCCGAGATGGTCAAGCTGATGGGCTCGATACCCATGATTCGACTCGCCCGCTTCCCGCTGACACCGATCGGTCCCGACGATCTCGACCCACTCATCGCCAAGCTCAACCCATCAGGCTGAGCGCTTCAGTTCCTCTTGCGCTGGCCCGATGCAGAGGCTTGTCTGTAGTGCAGGACACAACTACCTCAGGAGGCTCGATGACACAGCTGCGCGTCACCGTTGACGAGGTCGCCTATCAAGACGACGTTGAGCCTCGGCTGCTGCTGGTTCATTACCTGCGCGACCGATTGGGCAAGGTGGGCACGGTCGTGGGCTGCGACACCAGCAACTGCGGCGCGTGCACGGTCCTGCTGAACGGCCGCAGTGTGAAGAGCTGCTCCATGCTTGCCATTCAGACCCAGGGCCGGGTGATTACGACCATCGAGGGACTCGCCGCTGAGAACGGCGGCCTGCACCCGGTCCAGCAGGCGTTCCACGACGAGCACGCGCTGCAGTGTGGATTCTGCACGCCGGGCATGATCATGGCCGCCTGCGACCTGCTCGGTGAGAACCCGGACCCATCAGAGGCGGAGGTTCGAGAGGGAATCGAAGGGAACCTCTGCCGGTGTACCGGGTATCAGAACATCGTCCGAGCGGTCCAGTCCGCCGCCCGCACCATGGCTGACTCGGAGCAGACTGCGGGGGTGGCTCGATGACCACCCTCGAGGAACGTCCAGCGTCCGCGGAGATCGGGCAACCGCGTCGCCGCAAGGAGGATGCCCACTTCATCACCGGCCGGACCGTCTGGACGGACAACATCACTCTGCCCGGGCTGCTGCATCTCGCGATCCTGCGGAGTCCGCTCGCCCATGCGAGGATCACCTCGATCAACACAGCGGGGGCTGTCGGTCGGCCCGGCGTCGTCGCGGTGTTCACCGGACAGGATTTCGCCGAAACGCAGGGCAGCATTCCGTGCGCATGGCCGGTCACGTCCGACATCGTTAATCCGGGCCACCCGAGCATCGCCGTCGACCAGGTGAACCACGTGGGCGAGGCCGTGGCCATCGTCGTCGCCCGCGACAAGTCCGCGGCGCAGGACGCGCTCGAAGCGATCGATGTCGACTACGAGCCGTTGCCCGTCGTCCTCGATATGGAGGCCGCGCTGGCCGCCGGCGCCCCGTTGGTCCACCCCAACACCGACTCGAATCGCTGCTTCACCTGGACGTTCGAGTCGGGAGCCGCCGGCACCGGTCAGCCGATCGAGGAGGTGCTGCAAGCCGCCGAGGTCACGGTCAGCCGCCGGTTCGTTCAGCAGCGCCTCATCCCCGCCTTCATGGAGCCGCGTTCGACCGTCGCCCAGCCGGATGGCGAGGGCATCACGCTGTGGTCATCGACGCAGGTACCGCACGTCCTGCGGACGTTGGGCGCCCTGACACTGGGCATCCCCGAGCAGAAGATGCGGGTCATCGCGCCGGATGTCGGCGGCGGGTTCGGCGGCAAGCTGCAGATCACGCCGGAGGAGTTCATCTGCACTTTGGTCGCCCGCAAGCTGGGCAAGCCGGTGAAGTACACCGAGTCGCGATCCGAGTCGCTCATGAGCGGCCACCACGGCCGGGACCAGATCCAGGACATCACGCTGACCGCCCGTCGAGACGGCACATTCACCGGCCTGGACGTGCACATCCTGTCCAACATGGGCGCCTACCTGCGGTTGATCACGCCGGGCATCCCGCTCCTCGGCGCGTTCATGTTCAACGGCAGTTACAAGTTCGACGCCTACCGGTTCGTGTGCGATGGCGTATTCACCACGAAGACGCCAACCGATGCCTACCGGGGAGCCGGCCGGCCGGAGGCGACGTTCGCCATCGAGCGCATCGTCGACGAAATGGCGGTCGAGCTGGGCATGGACCCCATGGAGCTGCGGCGCAAGAACTGGATCGAGCACGACGACTTCCCGTATACGACGATCACCGGGATCACGTACGACAGCGGCAACTACGAAGAAGCGACTGACAAAGCGCTCGCGCTCATGGGGTGGGACGACCTGCGCCGCGAACAGGCCGATCGAATCGCACGAGGGGACCCGGTCCGGCTCGGCCTGGGCATCTCGACGTACACCGAGTTGTGCGGCTGGGCGCCGTCCCGACTGCTCGGCGTGCTGGCCTACGCCGGGGGCGGGTGGGACCACGCCTCGGTCCGAGTCCTGCCGACCGGAAAGGTCGAGGTCGTCACCGGAACCAGCCCGCACGGTCAGGGGCACGAGACGGCGTGGAGCCAGATCGTCGCCGATCGGCTCGGTGTGCCGTTCGAGGACGTCGAGATCCTGCACGGCGACACGCGAACCTCGCCCCGCGGCTGGGACACCTACGGCTCCCGGTCGGCGGCCGTCGGAGCCATCGCGGTATCGAATGCCGCGCTGCGGGTGATCGACAAGGCCA